>ERZ779762.440-NODE-440-length-26665-cov-3.052912_pt1 | contig 26665 bp, 25 predicted proteins | sample MGYA00511887_ERZ779762 | MGnify/ENA primary metagenome ERZ779762 (study PRJEB29588, sample SAMEA2163052) | human gut metagenome | biome: human gut; feature: human-associated habitat; material: faeces | place: Denmark | collected 2008/2010 ...
GTTTTTTGTGAACAAAGTTCACAGAAAACCCGAGAATTGCGGCGCGAAATCATGCGAATGCATGATTTCTGTGCATCGCGGAGCGGTTACTGGTCACGGAGTGAACAGTAACATTTTTATCCGCCTCCTGTATTGGTATAATTTACTATCGATTTTGCCCGGTTTGCGGTATAATTAGGGTACTGCCACTAATTCTTATACCATTACAGGAGGTTTATTATGGACGCTAATTCAGTACTTATTGACGCATTAGATTCATATTCACTGAATCTTGGAGATTACAAAGGGGACACTGCTGCTATAGCCAATGCCATTTCTAAATGTAAAGATTATCTATCACATAATACTGTCACTACCGATTGGGTAAAAAGGAACTGGGGTAACAGGCTGAATATTATATTTTATCCCCTTATATAGAGCTATTTAAAACGTTTCCTAATTTCCTCCATTGAGTTAAAAACATGGAAATCTGTGCCGTTTCGGATTCGCTCCACAACACGTTTTTGTCTGTCTGTTAATGGCTCTTTATAGCCGTGGTCTTTGATTGTAAATGCCGCCATCTTTCTTGCTTCCTTCGTAGCATCTACTTTATAATCCCTGACTGTCCACTCTTTTCTTGGTTTAGGGTTGCGGAAATTCCGTATGATGTAACCGAAATACTCCGTAAACGGCACATCCTTTGGGATTTCCTCACCTATGTGTTTATACTTTTGGAGGCAATCTAAATGCCGCCACATGTCCTTATCATATTGCTCAAGCTCTTTTTCTAGCTCTTTTAATTCGGCATCTGATAAATCGTCTATTTCTCTTCGGTTGTCGATTATTTGGATGGGTGGTTCTGCCACAACTTCTGTGTTACTTGTTTCTAATTTCTTATTTTCTTTCATTGGTTGATCCTCTCTTTTCTGTTTTTGCCTTTTATGTTTTGTCCAAGAGAATCGTTTTTCCTATTATTTTCTTTCACCAAAAACTCGAATCACTTAAATTATTTCAATCTTAAATGGGTACGAGAAAATTATTTTTAATTTTTCTTCTGAGGTCAAATTTTTGCACTCAGGCATTGTTCTTATTTTATCCGCAAATTTGTAAATTTCTTCTATGTTTGCGATTATTGCTTTTTTCGTTTCCGCCATTTTTCTCCTTATAGAAAAAGACCTTGCGCCTAGTAAAACTAGGTACAAGGTCAATATGTGAGGCTGTGGAATTTGCCCCTTAACAGGATATTTTACTTTGCCTGTTGACAAAAATATCAGTGCTGTGCATTAATATAATTTACAAGTCCCTCTGCCTTAATAATCTTCTGCATAAACTCCGGGAAGGCCTGACCCTTGAACTGGGTTCCTTTGGTACGATTGTAGATCATACCAGAGTCGAAATCCACTTCCACCTGATCTCCGTCATCAATTCCCTTGCTCGCTTCCGGGCACTCGATGATCGGAAGTCCGATATTGATGGCATTTCGGTAAAAAATTCTGGCAAATGTCTCAGCGATTACACAGCTTACACCAGCTGCCTTGATAGCGATAGGCGCATGCTCACGGGAGGAGCCACAGCCAAAATTCTTGCTTGCTACGATAATGTCACCCTTCTGCACTCTCTTCACGAAAGTGTTGTCGATGTCTTCCATACAATGGGTTGCCAGTTCAGCCGGATCTGAGGAATTCAGATAACGGGCCGGGATAATAACGTCTGTATCTACATTGTCTCCATATTTAAATACTCTGCCTTTTGCCTGCATGATGGGTACTCCTCCTTATAATCCTAATTCTTCCGGTGCACAAATATATCCGGTTACAGCACTTGCAGCGGCTACTGCCGGGCTTGCAAGATAAACTTCAGAATCCACATGTCCCATGCGGCCTACAAAGTTACGGTTGGTAGTGGAAATGCAGCGCTCTCCTGCCGCAAGAATTCCCATGTATCCGCCAAGACACGGTCCGCAGGTCGGTGTGCTTACCACTGCGCCAGCCTCAATAAAGATCTTCAGAAGACCCTCTTCCATTGCCTGCAGGTAAATAGCCTGAGTAGCCGGGATCACGATGCAGCGAAGTCCTTTCTTCACTTTGCGTCCCTTCAGAATCTCTGCGGCAACACGAAGGTCATCAATACGGCCGTTTGTACAGGAACCAATCACAGACTGATCCACAACAACTGGCTCTTTGATCTCGGAAATGGTCTTGGTATTCTCCGGTAAATGCGGGAACGCAACTGTCGGCTCAAGTGTACTGAGGTCGATGGTATACTCAGCCTCATAAACAGCATCCTCATCTGCTTCATATGCAGAAAACGGACGTTTGGAATGCTCTTTCATGTATTCAATGGCAAGGTCGTCAACCGGAAAAATTCCGTTCTTTCCGCCTGCCTCGATAGCCATGTTGGCAATTGTGAAACGGTCATCCATAGACAGGTTCTTAATGCCCTCGCCTACGAACTCCATAGATTTGTAAAGGGCTCCGTCTACACCGATCATTCCGATAATATGAAGGATCACATCCTTACCGCTTACCCATTTCTTAGGTTTGCCCACAATATTGAATTTGATTGCGGACGGAACCTTGAACCATGCTTTACCGGTAGCCATTCCAGCTGCCATATCAGTACTTCCAACACCTGTGGAAAATGCTCCGAGAGCTCCGTATGTACAGGTATGGGAGTCTGCTCCGATGATCACATCGCCAGCTACCGTCAGGCCTTTCTCCGGAAGAAGGGCATGCTCGATTCCCATCTGTCCTACATCAAAATAATTGGTAATATCGTGACGACAGGCAAATTCACGGACACATTTGCAGTGTTCTGCAGACTTGATATCTTTATTTGGAATAAAATGATCCATAACAAGTGCAATTTTATCTTTATCAAATACAGTATCTACGGTCATCTTATCCATCTCATGGATTGCAACCGGAGAAGTAATATCATTTCCAAGAACAAGATCAAGCTGTGCCTCTATAAGCTGTCCTGCTTCTACATGATCCAGGCCTGCATGAGCCGCCAGAATCTTCTGAGTCATTGTCATTCCCATTTTTATATTCCTCCTAGTTATTGTATAATGGTATGATACCAAGGGCAAAAGGTCAAAAAGCCTTTTGACCCCAACATCATGGTATTTTTCAGCAAATATATACCGCGAGGTGATTCTTTCCTTCTTTATCACTGTATGTTGCTATTTTAGCACATTCTCTGTTATAATAACAATACATATTAATCATATTTATTATAACCAGTAGTTATATTAATATGAATAAAAAAGGGAGAATCACATATGCAGGAAAATCTATCGCTTTATTATATTTTCTATATAGTCAGCCGCACAGGAAATATTTCCCAGGCTGCCAAAGAGCTATACATCAGCCAGCCGGCTATCAGCCGCGCCATCAAAAAATTAGAAGATAATCTGGACACTATTCTTTTTAAGCGCAGCTCCAGAGGTGTCACTCTCACTCCGGACGGACAGCTTCTGTATGAAAAAGTAAAAGCAGCCTTCGAGCTTCTTTCGGAAGGAGAAGACTCCATTTTGCACAATCGTTCCAGGGAAATTCCAAGACTGCGTATTGGTGCCAGCACCACACTGTGTAAATATGTGCTGATGCCAAGGCTGAAAAATTTTATTTCTGCAAATCCGCAGATGCGCATTACTATTTCCTGTCAGTCTACTTACCAGACACTGCGCCTTCTGGAGGAAGACAGAATTGATATTGGTCTTATTGGGCGTCCCGGAAAATTATCCGGATGTGAATTTCTTCCTCTGCTGCAGATCCAGGATACCTTTGTAACTACAAAGCAATATCTGGAAAATCAGCACAGGCTTTTCCCTTTGGAGCCTCTGTCCCATACTGCAACCTTCATGCTTCTTGATGAACAGAATATTACAAGGCAGTCTGTAAATATCATGCTTCACGACCATCAACTTCAGCTTGGACATATTCTGGAGGTTTCATCTATGGATCTTCTGATCCAGTTTGCCCAGGTAGGTCTTGGAATCGCATGCGTGATCAAGGAATTTGTGCAAAAAGAGCTGGATGAGGGTGCCCTTGTTGAGGTACCGCTGGGACTTATATTCCCCTCCCGTGAAATCGGCTTTGTTTGCCGCAGTGGAGCAAAAGCACAGGAGCTGGTGACATCCTCCCAAAGCCTGTTCATATAATTTGATGATACCAGGGTCAAAAGGTCAAAAAACCGATGCAATGTTTTGAATGTAACAGGAAATTACACCATGAAGCTTCTGTTATATAAAAAAATCCGGGTCGCCCCGGATTTCTTTATAGTTAAAATTAGTTGTTGATCAGCTTATCTTCGCCGTTCCAGCTGTAAAGCTTACGAATCTCTTCGCCAACCTTCTCTGATGGATGCTCAGCAGCTTTCTTTCTCATGGCTTTGAAGTGAACCTGACGTCCAGCTGGGCTCATGTCAAGCAGGAACTCTTTTGCAAAAGTACCGTCCTGAATGTCGGAAAGGATCTTCTTCATAGTCTTCTTGGTCTCTTCTGTGATAAGCTTCGGTCCTGTGATGTAATCGCCGTACTCAGCTGTGTTGGAGATAGAGTATCTCATTCCAGCGAAGCCTGACTGATAGATCAGGTCTACGATCAGTTTCATCTCATGGATGCACTCGAAGTAAGCGTTTCTTGGGTCGTAGCCAGCCTCGCAAAGAGTCTCAAAACCAGCCTGCATAAGTGCGCAAACACCGCCGCAAAGAACTGCCTGCTCACCGAAAAGGTCTGTCTCTGTCTCTGTACGGAAGGTTGTCTCAAGAACACCAGCTCTTGCTCCGCCAATACCAAGTGAATATGCAAGTGCAACGTCAAGAGCTTTTCCTGTGTAATCCTGCTCAACAGCTACCAGACACGGAACACCTTTGCCTGCCTGATACTCACTTCTTACTGTATGTCCAGGTCCCTTAGGAGCGATCATGGTAACATCTACGTTCTTCGGCGGAACGATACATCCGAAATGGATATTGAAGCCATGAGCGAACATAAGCATGTTGCCTTCCTCAAGGTTTGGCTCGATATCTTTCTTGTACATATCAGCCTGTTTCTCATCATTGATCAGGATCATGATGATATCAGCTTTCTTTGCAGCCTCTGCTGCTGTATATACTTTAAATCCCTGTGCTTCTGCTTTTGCCCAGGATTTAGAGCCCTCATACAAACCGATAATTACGTTACATCCACTTTCTTTTGCATTCAATGCATGTGCATGTCCCTGGCTGCCATATCCGATAATAGCAATTGTCTTACCATCCAAAAGTCCAAGGTTACAGTCACTTTCATAAAAAATCTTTGCGTCTGCCATTGTTTTCATCCTCCTAAAAATAATAAATTATTATATAAAGCTCTGTCAGATAAATCCAACAGATGTTTTACACCATCACCTGTGTTTTATGCCTTACTCTTCCGTCAGGCATCCTCTTGTCAGTCCGGTAATTCCGGTACGAACCAGTTCTTTGATCTCATATCCGTCAAGCAGTTTGGTAAAGGCATTTAACTTTGCTTGATTTCCGGTAAGTTCGATCATCATGGAATCCGCTGCAACGTCTACAATCTTTGCACGGAAGATCTCTACGATCGCATTGATGGAAGGTCTCTCTTCTCTTGCCGCTGCCACTTTTACCAATATCAATTCTCTACAGACAGAAGCCTCACTCGTGAGTTTTTCCACATCAATTACATTTTCCAATTTATGTATCTGCTTTTCGATCTGCTCCAACACGATTCCGTCTCCCGTCACAGCAACTGTCATACGGGATACTTCTGTATTTTCTGTTTCGCCGACCGTAAGGCTGTCAATATTATATCCTCTCCGGCTGAAAAGCCCTACTACACGGGACAATGCGCCCGGTGTATTATCGATCAGAATGGATAATACCATCTTTTGCATAATGAAACCTCCTCATCGTACTTATCAAACATTAATTTTACCAATTCTATCGTTTCTTGTCAACTCTTACCCTTACATTTATTTCTCATAAATAAAATCAGACAATGCTTTTTTGTTCTTTTCCACATCGACCACCAGACAATCTGCACCATTGATCTTTTCGCTGGTATAAGCACCATCTGCCGGAAGACGGAACTGTTTGATATCTGTCGTTCCCATCTTAACCACCGCCAGAACATAAGAATAAATATTATCCTTATCAAGGTCTGTTGTTACATTTGGCAGGATAACATCGATCAATTCCATCCATTTGTCAACAGACAGTGATTTTACCTTTTTCAAAAGTGCCTGTACGACCAAACGCTGTCTCTCTGTTCTTCCGTAGTCATCCCCTTTTCCTGACGCAGTCAGAACTGCCGGATAATGTCCGTTTTTCCACTTTCCATGACGGATACGGCAGTATCCCAGTGCCTGATACCCATTCAGGACCTGCGTTCCGACTTTTACATTACGATATTTTTTACGTCGGATATAGTTTGTATCATTCAGGTTCGTTGCTTCACTTTCTGTCAATGTCGCTTCGACGCCGCCTACCGCATTGATCACATCGATAAAAGCATCAAAGTTCACTTCCGCATATCCATCCAGTTTAATACCGAAATTGGAAGCGATCGTTTTATACAACAATTTGATGCCGCCAAAAGAATACGCAGCATTAAACTTATTTTTTCCGTATCCCGGAATTTCCACATACATATCTCGCATCAGAGAAGTTACTTTTAACTTCTTATGCTTCATATCCAGCGTCGCGATCATCATCGAATCCGAACGTCTTGCAGCCCCTTCGGAATCCTGTTCATCAAGATTTTTATCCGCACCAACCAACAGAATATTGATCACGTCGGAATCGCTTACCGTATCATATTCCGAAATATCTACCGTATTCAAAGCATTCTCTTTATCCTGATTCATCAAGGACAGGATGCCGTCTGTCTTGTATTTTGCCACAGCAGCCATGCTTCCCAGTGCCATACTTAAAATAATGCCAATGATCAAAAATACTCTGCCGACTTTTCTCTTTTTTCCCTTTTTATTTTTCACTTTCTCTGCCATAGTTTCCTCCAGATTCCTCTTAAATCAAAAACAGTAACGCCAGATTCCGCACCAGTCCGCTCTTCAAAAAGCCATAGCGCAGTGCAAGAACTCTTCTTTTTACCGCATTACTTTCTGACATTTTTGCAAATTCATACGCACATTTTTTTCTCTCCGGATCTGTAATCTGTTCTCCAAACATCCGGTAAAACGCAGCTCCCTGAGCGAAGGTAGCACGGATTGCCTCTTTTTGCTCCTTCCAGTGTCGGATCCGCTTTGCCACATACTGAAAAAAACTGCTTGTTCCAATCATATTATCACTATGCTGCCGATAATGCAAGGTCATTTTATCAACATACACAATTTTTCCAAAATGACTACAGATCAAAGCGAGCCACCAGTCATGAACACGGATCTCCTCCGGCAGTTCTGTCAGGTAATCCCTCACTTTTGCATTGCATAGGATCGTACAGCCGATACACTTATTTTCCATGAAAAGGTGCGCTGTGTCAACCTTTTTTGTATCCAAATGACTGATTTTATGAAACGACCCCATATCCTTTTTTGTGGCATCGTCATAACTCTCTGCATCCGTAAAAACCAAAATCGGCTGGTTTTCCGCCTCTTCCGCCTCTTTCATGGCACGATACGTCACCTCGATCTTATCGGGTTTCCAGATGTCATCCTGATCGCAGAACATAAAATACGGTGCTGTCTCCCGCTGTACCGCCTGCAAAAAATTCCCGGTATATCCCTGATTCTTCTCGTTCTGCCATACTGTGATCTGCGGATATTTCTCAGCATACTCTTTGGCAATCGCAATCGTGCCATCGGTCGAACCATCATCACAGATATGGATCTCATAGTCTTTAAATGTATTTGAAAGGATGGAATCCAGCTGCTCACGCAAATACTTTTCACCATTATACGTAGCCAGAATAATTCCAATTTCTGCCATTTCTATTCTCCTCTACTGTCTTCTTGTTCTTTCCAGAATCTAGGATTCATCGTTACTTTCCGGATCAACCACATCGGAAGTTTTTCATACCGGAGTCCCAGTTTGTAACCGATAAATTTGAATCCGCTCTGCATTATCAGATCCGGGACCAGATACCATTTTCCATGATGCAGCAGATACGATGCCGTCTGCTTGACAAGACGGATTCCCTCGGATTCGGATTTGACACTTTCAAAAATCTCGCGGTACTGTCTCTGCGAAACTGCCATGTCAAAATTTCTTGTCAGCTGCTGCCAATACGTATATTTATGAGCATGTACGACCTTTGCCGCTGCCGCATAAGCGATCTCATATCCCGCCTGCACCATATTCGCAGCCATGATCATATCTTCATTAAAAATGGTCTTTGTGACAAACCCTCCCATTTTCAGATAAATATCACGCCGGTACATTGCACATACATTAGAGCAGAAATACGTCTTGATGCCCAGTCTCGGAAGATCTGCTTTTCCTTTTACCAGCGGTTCTTCCGGATAATTAAACTGTCTCGTATACGTCTCGATCACACCTACTTTGTCATCCGGCAGCTGTCTTCCATATGCCGCAGCAATCGTTTCCTTCTGCTGTACTGCCTGTAACAGAGTCTCGATCAAAAAGGCATCTTCCGGCACGGCATCCTGGGTCATAAAAAGCATGAACTCTGCTTCACTCATCTGTGCTCCCTGATTTCTCGTACCACCATGATCAAATTCCAGTTTATTGACTGGTACAATCGTTCCTTTTTGGGATCTCTCCAAAATTTTTCTGACTCTAGTATCCTCTGCTTCGTCCTCTGTCATGGTCTGCATAAAAAAGATGTGAGCAGGTTCTACCGTCTGCTGATTCAGTTTTTCAATCAATTTTTCCAGTTTTTCATCTGGCCGGTACACCGGAATGATAACATCAACCACGTTTTTTCTCTCCCTTTTCTATCTTCCAAGGTAACTATTCAGGATCAATGTATGGAAATCAATGAATCGTCGTGCTTGCACGTAAGAGACTTTGATTTCCATACATTGAGATCCTAATAGGGCTCCCCTCCACATATGAGCATTTTTAGCCTTGTAAAAGGCGAGAAAAGGACACGAAGTGTTCGAAATGCGAATATGTGGGAGGGGGAACCTGAATAGTTATCTTCCAAGCAATTTATTGACAAGTTTAACAGCCTCTCTGGCATCTTTCGAATATCCGTCTGCACCGATCTCTTCCGCATAGCTTTCTGTCACCACAGCACCGCCGATGATGATTTTTGCTTTCACTCCCTGGGCTTTTGCCAGATCGACCACTTCTTTCATCTCGGTCATTGTCGTCGTCATCAGGGCAGACAGTCCGATGATCGCTGCATTTTCCTTGATCGCCGTGTCAATGACCAGCTGATTGTCAACATCTTTTCCAAGATCGATCACATCGTAGCCATAGTTTTTCAGCATCAGTACCACGAGATTCTTCCCGATATCGTGAATATCGCCTTTTACCGTCGCCATTACGATCGTATCCAGTTTCTGATCTCCACGTTCTTTTGCAAGATATGGTTCCAGATAATCAATCGCCTTTTCCATCGCCTCGGCACTGGCAATAAGCTGAGGAAGGAAATACGTTCCTTTCTCAAACAATTCTCCGACATGATTGATTGCCGGAATCAGATAACTGTCAATGATCTGACCCGGTTTTTCCCCTTTTTCGATCTCTTCTTTGGCAAGAGCCAGCGCCTGTCCGTCTTTTCCTTTTACCACGGCAAGATATAACGGATGTCCGTCTTCTTCGCTGCTTTGTCGGTTTGCATTATCTCCGGTAGAGATCTCTGCCTTATTCACACCATTGATATAATTCAGATCCGCATTGGCTTTATTTAAAAGAAGATCCGTCGCCAATGCCGCATTGGTAAGGAGAGTCTGACTTGGGTTTGCGATTGCCATCGTAAGCCCCTGCGCAATTGCCATTGTCAAAAAGGCGGTATTGACAAACTGGCGTTCCGGAAGTCCAAAGGAAATATTTGACAATCCACAGATCGTAGCAACTCCCAGTTCTTCCTTACAGTAGCGAATGGTTTCCAGCACTTCGATCGCCGCTTTTTTGTTGGCACCGATTGTCGCCACAAGTCCGTCGACCACGATATCCTTTTCTGACAGACCGTACTTCTTTGCCTCTGTCAATATCGTATGAATAATTTCTTTCTTTTCTTCCAGATTTTCCGGAAGTCCCTTATCCGACAACGGAAGCAGGATAAACATAGCTCCATATTTTTTTGCCGCCGGAATCAAATGCTTTATTTTTTCCGGTTCGAGTGAAATCGAATTGATCAAGGCACGCCCCGGATAAATACGCAGCGCTTCTTCCACGATATCCACATAACTGGAATCGATACAAAGCGGTACGTCGACCGCAAGCGTCAGTTCATTGACTGCCATCAGCATCATTTCTTTTTCATCAATCCCATTGGTTCCCATATTGACATCGAGAATTTTTGCACCCTTTGCCACCTGCTCTTCTGCCATATCAATGACAAGATCCATCTTTTTCTGACGGAGTTCTTCCTGAAGATTTTTCTTTCCTGTCGGATTGATACGCTCTCCTACGATAGAGAACGTTCCATCCAGATCGATCTCTAAAAAGTTTCTTTCATTCGTGAGTGCCCGGATCTGCTTTTTCTCCGGAAGCACTGCTTTCTCATTTTCCAGATTTTGTATCATTTTTTGGATGTGAAGCGGCGTGGTACCGCAGCATCCACCAAGGATCGTAGCTCCCATCTGTGCCAGTGGAAACATCTCTTTGGCAAATTCTTCCGCATCCATGTCATATGTCGTCTTACCGTCTTCCAGCTTTGGAAGCCCCGCATTTGGCTTTACTACGAGCGGAATACTGCTGACACGCAGCATTCTCTGAACGACCTCATGCATTTTATCCGGCCCTGTTGAACAATTCAGACCTACCGCATCCACGCCCATCGATTCCATCACGATAACCGCCGTTTCCGGATTTGTACCAAACAGGGTGCGCATATCATCCTGAAACGTCAGTGTCACAAGGATCGGAATCGTATCTCCACAGGTCTCTTTGATTGCAAGAACCGCTCCACGGCGTTCCTGCAAACTCATCATCGTCTCTACGGCAAACAGATCCACACCGGCATCAATCAACGCATTTACCTGTTCTTTGTATACGTCGATCAACTCTTCCAGTGTAAGCGTTCCCATCGGGTACAGCTGTTCTCCGGTCATCGTCATATCCCCGGCGATATAAATCTTACGCGTCGTACCGCTTTCTTCTACTGCCTGCCGGCTGAGTGCAACCAGCTGCTGCGTCATCTCATGAAGTTTTTCTTCCAGTCCATATTCGGCAAGTTTGATCCGGTTACAGGTAAATGTAGGCGCATAGAGTACATCGCTTCCTGCTAGAATATACTGCTTCTGCAATTCCACAAATACATCCGGGTGATTCAAGATCCAAAGTTCCGGGCATTCTCCCGCCTGCATTCCATGTTCCTGCAAATTCGAACCCGTCGCGCCATCCAAAAATACAAATCCTTGTTGAATATATTCTCTAAAATTCATAGATTCCGCCTTTCCTGGTACACTACTGTTTATTATTCCTGAAACTGTTTTACTCCTTCTTCGATCTCATCATACAGTTTCTGTACCAATTCTTTCACTTTTGTAACTGCTTCCTCAACAGGTACCTGAACCTGTACCGATTTATCTCTTGTGGAAATCTCAACAACACCATTTTTCATATTTCTCGGGCTTACCACTACACGAACCGGCACACCGAGCAGATCGGCATCCGAGAACATCGCGCCGGCACGCACATTACGATCATCGTAAAGCACTTCCAGACGATCCTTCTGCAATCCGTCATACAATTTATCTGCAAATTCTTTACATTCTGCATCATCTGCACGCATACAGCAAAGCTGTACTTCCCAAGGTGCAATTGTGATCGGCCAGATCGGGCCGTAATCATCGCGGCGCACTTCACAGACGGAAGCTGCCAGTCTTCCTACACCGATACCGTAACATCCCATGATCGGATTATGTTTTTTGCCATCCTGATCGAGATATTCCATTCCCATCGTCTTTGTATATTTTGTTCCCAATTGGAAAATGTTTCCAACTTCGATTCCGCGGGCAATTTTCAATTTTGGTTTTCCACAGCATGGACAGATACCGCCGTCAATTGCTTTGGCAAAATCGCCATATTCGGCATCCGGCACATCGCGTTCCATATTGAGACCAACATAATGTTTATCTACTTCATTTCCGCCACAGCAGAGATTTTCAATGCCTTTCAGTGAATTATCATAAAGAACCGTAATTCCTTCCGGAAGCTGGTAGGCTCCGATAAAACCTGCATGAAGACCGCAGTCTTCTGTAATCACTGCCGGATGGATCGCTGCACCGAGATAATTTGTGATCTTCGTCTCATTGGCTTCCAGATCCCCACGGATAAACAATACCACGTAAGAATCGTCTTCATTTTTCTGGTAAACTACCGCTTTCATCGAATTTTCTACCGGAAGATGCAGATAGTCACAAACCTCTTCAATCGTATGCTGATTTGGCGTATCCACTAATTTCAGTTCCGCTTTTTCCAATTTCTGGTCTTTGTTTTCAATGATACTCTCTGCCGCTTCCATATTCGCACGGTAATCACATTCGTCACAAAGTACAATGGTATCTTCTCCAACCGGTGTCAAAAGCATGTATTCATGAGATAAACTTCCTCCCATCATACCGGAATCGGAAGCTACCACAGCCACTTCCGGAATACCGGCGCGGGCAAAAATACGCTGATATGCTTTATACATACGGTCATAATATTTCTCCAGATCTTCCTGTGATGTATGGAAAGAATAGGCATCTTTCATCGTAAACTCACGGACACGGATCATTCCGGCACGAGGACGTGCCTCATCACGGAATTTTGTCTGCACCTGATAGATCATAAATGGGTATTTGGTATAGCTGTTCGCATACTCACGCACAAGATGTACGGCTGCCTCTTCGTGTGTCATTCCCAAAACCATCTGGGCATTGTTACGGTCTTTAAAGCGGAGAAGTTCGCTTCCCACACTTTCAAATCGTCCGGACTCTTCCCATAAACTTCCTGGAAGTGCTACCGGGAACAATACTTCCTGTCCGTCCAGAGCATCCATTTCCTCACGTATAATTTTTTCAATCTTTGCGGTAATTCTTTTCAGCGGTGGAAACTGGGAATAAATACCATTTGCCACACTCTTCATATATCCTCCGCGCACCATCAGCGCATGGCTTTCGATTGCACAATCCGATGGTCTTTCTTTAAAGCGGTCTCCAATCATTTTATCAAGTTTCATAACGTTCCTCCTAATTTAATGTTTTTATTTTTTTATGATACAATCTTTTAAATAAAGTTGCACTAAATATCAATGAAATCACTTCTGCGATCGGGAATGACCACCATATGGCGTTCAGTCCGAATACACGTGATAAGATGTATGCTGCCGGCAAAATGACTACCAGCTGACGGAGAACAGATACCATCAAACTGGCAATTCCTTCTCCAAATGCCTGAAATGTTGACATTAATATAATCGAACATCCCGCAAGCATAAAGTTCGTTGCTATAATACGCAATGCCACTTTTCCAATTTTTAACATTTCCGGAGAGGCATCAAATAAAAGCAGCAGCTTGTCCGGTATCGCGAGAAAAATACACATTCCGATAAACATGATTGATACCGATATTGCAATACCAAAACGAATGGTCTGAAGAATTCTTTCCTTCTTTCTCGCTCCATAATTGTAAGCAATGATCGGAATGATTCCATTGTTTAACCCAAATACCGGCATAAAGATAAAACTGTTTAATTTAAAGTAAACACCAAACACGGCAACGGCTGTCGTCGAAAACGGTGCCAAAATCTTATTCATGCCATATGTCATGACGGATCCAATCGCCTGCATAATAATTGAGGGGATCCCGACGCGGTAAATCGTTCCAATTGTCGCACCATGTGGCTTCATTTTTCGAAAACTCAGCGAAACATCGGTATTCTTTGTAATATTAAAAAATACCGCAAGGCTCATGGCAATGATCTGTCCCGCTACTGTCGCAGCTGCCGCTCCGGCGATTCCCAGACGAGGTGCTCCGCACAATCCAAAGATCAGGATCGGATCAAGAATAATATTTACCACCGCTCCGATGCCTTGTGTGATCATGGTAAAAAATGTTTTTCCGGTTGCCTGCAAAATACGCTCCAGCATCATTTCCAGCATGATACCAAAGGAAAAGATCAGGCAGATCTGAAGATAAGAAGTACCATAATCTACAATTTCCCGTGCATTTGGCAGCGAGGCATCTACCTGTGATTCAAAAAACACTCTTGAACCAAAGATTCCAAACAGGGCAAATACCACATAACTAAGCAGCATAAGCAGAAAACCCATATTTCCTGCGCGGTCTGCCTCTTCAAACTTTTTTTCTCCAAGACTTCTCGACAACAGGGCATTTACTCCGACTCCGGTGCCTCCTGCCACTGCGATCATCAGGGTCTGGATGGGAAAAGCAAGTGACACTGCCGTCAAAGCATCTTCGCTGATACGCGATACAAAAATACTGTCTACAATATTATATAGTGCCTGCACGAGCATCGATGCCATCATGGGCAGCGACATCGTAATCAATAGTTTCTTTACGGGCATCGTTCCCATTTTGTTTTCTTTTCTCTCTGTCATCTGTTCCATATATAATTCTCTTTCCTCACTTTCTCGTCTCCGGTTCTTCGGATATCAGAGATGTCTTCCAATATTTTCGGAGCAATTCCGGCGCTGCCATCAGATGCTCATAGTCATTTAACCGCTCCAGATAAAATGTTCCGTTTTTTTCATCGTATAAAATCTCGGTAATACTCGTATTTTCCAAATCAACTGCAAATTGCAGTTTATGTTTCATCGGCATATGTAAAAGAAAGGCACACAGTGCCCGGATCACACCACCATGTGTCACAATCGCCACCCGCTTTTCGGGGGCTTCACATATCTTTTTAAAATCCTTCCCGATCCGGTCAATGACATCTTGTCCATTTTCTCCACCGGGATATGCCAGATCGCTTTCCTGTGTGGCACGCTGACGGACAAACGTTCCATACCGGGACTCAATTTCTTCGTTAGATAACCCGGTCAGTTCGCCAAATTCAATCTCGTGAAACGATTCCACGCATCTGACCGGAAGGCCCGTCACTTTCGAGATTGCCAGAGCGGTTTCCTGCGCTCGTTTTAACCCGCTTGCATATAATGCTTCCAACCCATACGAATCAAGCCTGTCTGCCACAAGATTCGCCTGTTTTCGTCCTGCGTCATCCAGACTTACATCGACATTACACAATTTCGATGACTGCCTGCCATGACGGATCAAATAGATTTCTTTCATCTGTTATCACCTCTGCAATCTCTTATTATATAACGGATATAATTTTTTGTAAAGAAACTTTCTTTCAAATATAATTGATATTTTCCAAAAAACTCTTCCGGTAGCGCCTTCCCACAGACACATTTCCAAAATAATTTTTAAGAATAATGACATTTTGGGAGCGGTTAAACTGATCGACATAGATTGGGTTTACAAGAAAAGATTTGTGGCACTGACACAGAAAATCACTTCCCAGTCTCTCGTGAATCGCACATAATGTCATATAAGGCATTAAAAATACGCCTTTGACGGTATGTAAAAAAATGGTACGGCTGCGATGTTCAATATATATGATGTCATGGATATCCAGCAAGATGATCCTCCCGTCTTTCCGAAACAATACCGTATCTTTTTTGCGGGATATACACTTTTGCGTCACATCATCTCCTCCTCTGCCTTAGTGATTTTCTGCTCTTTTCTTTCCCGATAGATCTCTTCGCAGTTTTCCAAAATCTGGCGCATCATAAAAAAAACTTCTTCCGGTGTCATTTCAAATAAGGCATTGGCAAAATCCTGTTCTCTTACCTTACCGGTTATCAGATAATTCAGATCCATTCCGTATAGTCTGTGCAGCATATCCAGTCCCACCAGACTGATCGCGTGGTCACCTCTTTCCCATTTTCGGAAATGTCCTGTCGTCACTCCAAGCGAATCTGCCATTTCAGATGCCGAGATATCCATAATACAGCGAAGATGGCGCAGCCTTTTTCCTACCTGTTCATTGTCAAAAAAATCCATATTTTTTCTTTCTCCTCACACTTTTATTCTGCTTAGTCGATTGTGTATGCTCTCATTTTAACGTATTTCTTTTTAAAAATAAAGTGCGGAAAACGGATAATTTATCCGCTTTTCGAATCTATCCCTGAGAACTGTGCTTCACGTCTCCCTTTAGTACATCCGCAATTACTTTTGCCAATGGTGCCGCCGCATTCATCGCCTCCTCAACCGTGTTGTTTTCATTTCCCAATTCGATCAGGAGCGCCCTCTCTTTCAAATGAAGATTGTACCGGTATCCTTTGAGATAGATTGGTTTTGTAAAACCATCAAAAAGTTCCATTGCGTGACATTTCAACTGTAGACTGAATGCCAGATTTGCCTCGCGGTTTGGATTCGTAAGGTAGGCGATCTCGCCGGACCGGTTCCGGCTCATGCCATTAAAAAACATAGCGATTGCCGTCCGTTTTCCGTCAATCATCGTATATGTATGTTTATTTTTCCCGACGGAATCCCGGTGCAGATCAATGATCACCTGAATATCCGGATTTTTTTCCAGCTGTTTCTGCACCCCCTCCAGCGACACATTATAGGCTTTGCTGCGGTCGATTTTTCCATCCATCCAGTCATATTTTGTCGTATCGTGAATCGTTCCATATCCATTTTTTTCCAATTCTTTTGCTAATTCTTCCCCTACTCCGATCACACTGTCTTCCACTTTTCCGGAACGGCTGTCCGAAAAACTTTCAGATGCCGCATGGGTATGATAGATCAAAATCTGTTTCTTTCCGTTTTGCGCCGGAAGTTTCATATCTCTTTTTAACAGCCGTTCCACCGGAAATAATCTTCGTTTTACCGATGTCGTAGAATCTACTATGTAAAAGTGATCCCAAAGATAATGCACATCCTTTGTCTCCCATAATTTCTTTACAAAATTTTCACCCCCTGTACCACTTACCGGTGCAGCAGCCGGCACTGCCGCAAAATTTTCACTCTGCACCGCTGTGTCGTTCTGAAGTGTCAGGGTCTCCTGCGAGGCATTCTCCTCCTGTAAGATTTCTTCGTTTTCCTTTTGCAGCTGTGCAGGATCATACTCCACTTTTGCCTCCACGCCAGTCTTCTGCACGGGATACACTGCCAGCGCTTCCATCAGCCAGCCGTCCTCCTTTTGAACCGCAAGGAGACGGCAGAACTGCTCTCCCACACTTCTTTTCAACTCTGTTTTTACAGTATTATCCAAAAATCCACCAAGGATCAAAAGCACCAATACCACGCCCACACCAAGCCGCTGTTTCCCACGTTTTCCCATCTTTGTCCCCCTTTTGTGCACTCTTTACAATGTATCCGTATTTTCTTCGAAATATTCCTCACTCTTTTTTTGCAGACAATAATTCATCACTTTGGCAAGTCCTTTTGCCAGTATTCTTACCGACTCGTCCACATTCTTTGGTGTCACAAAAAGATTTTTGGTTTCTTCCTGCAAAACCTCCCGGATAAACTGCTCCCGCTCCCATTCCAGGTACCCCTGTTTTGTGAGTACCTGTTCCAAATGGTCGCTGATGATCGTGCGGGCATCGACTACCGTCGGGATTCCTACGGCTACGACCGGCACTCCGAGCGTTTCCTTTGACAATGCCCTGCGTACATTTCCAATGCCGGATCCCGGACTGATTCCGGTATCCGTCAGCTGAACAGTTGTGCACACACGCGACAGACTTCTGGCAGCGAGAGCATCTACTACGATCACGAGTTCCGGATGCGTTTTTTCCACGACACCTTTCAGCACTTCTCCGGCTTCCATGCCGGTCTGCCCCATAACCCCGGGCGCAATGGCGCTGACATTGCCATACCGGTGCTTTTTCATAAAATCTCTGCCAAATTCATTTTCATAATGACGGGTAACAAAAATTTCTTCCACCATGCGCGGTCCCAGCGAATCACTTGTCACATGGCGGTTTCCAAGTCCCGCGATCAGCACCCGTTTTTCCCGCAGTCCTTTTACCATCCGCTCAAGTTCCTCACAGATGCATAGCAGCAGATTTTCATTGTCATCGTCATCATGCAGAAGTTCTTCAGACTCTATCGTAATATACGTTCCCTGCGGCTTTTTCATGGCTTTACTTCCTTTTTCATCTTTGATTTCAACCACCGTGATCTTTGCTCCGCTTTTTTCATCCCGTTTTTTTTCCAGTACTACACCCTTTATCTCTACATTATCTCTGGGAAAACTTTCCCTGACTTCCATTGCCAGATCGGTCTTTCTCTCTGTCATCCCGCCGTCACTCCTATCATTCATTCTTTCTCCATTATTCCCCAATTTTTTTTAATTATGTATTGACATCTGCCACTTTTTGTACTATCATAAATGAGTATGTTTATGTTAATGTCCGTGTCCGTTTAACGAAACATCATAAAAAATATATGAAAATACACAATGGAGGTGTTAGAATTGGCAAATATTAAGTCTGCAAAGAAAAGAATCCTTGTTTCCCAGAAAAGAGCTGACAGAAACAAGTCAATCCGTTCTAAAGTTAAGACTGCGATCAAAAAAGTAGAGGCTGCAATCGAGGCAAATGATAAGGCAGCAGCAACAGAGGCATTGAAAGCAGCTGTTTCTGAAATTGATAAAGCTACCAAAAAAGGTATTTATCATAAGAACAACGCAGCAAGAAAAGTATCTCGCTTGACACTTGCTGTAAATAAACTTTCATAATTTGACTTAAGTATGTAGAAGGCAGTCGTACTGCTACTACAATTCTACCCGTCATAGAAAAAGAGGAAATGTTTTCGGACATTTCCTTTTTTGATGCACAAGAACGTAAAAAAGGTTTACAAAACAGCAAAAAAATGGTATGATTTTGTTAATATTGATAAGAAGTTACATAAGAATGGAGACAACTATGAAAAATACAGATTATCTCTCATGGGATCAGTATTTTATGGGGATTGCCACATTATCTGCCAAGCGCAGTAAAGATCCGCACACACGGGTCGGAGCCTGTATCGTTGCCCCGGATAACCGCATTTTGTCCGTAGGTTACAACGGTATGCCGCGCGGCTGTTCGGACGATGAGTATCCTTGGGAGCGTTTCGGTGATGAATTGGACACAAAATACCTTTATGTCTGTCATGCGGAATTAAATGCGCTTTTAAACTATTCCGGTTTCCGTCTGCAGGGGGCACGTATCTACACGACCTTATTTCCCTGCAACGAATGTACGAAAGCGCTCATTCAGTCCGGAATTAAAGAAATCATTTATGCCGAAGATAAATATGCCGATACCGCCAGCGTCATCGCTGCCAAAAAGATGATGAAATCCGCCGGGGTATCTTATCGTAAATATGAAAATCAAGACAAGGAACTTACCTTATACATTTAACTTAAGCATCAAGAACGGAGGACTCGCATGAAAAAGTTATTAAATATGAAAAAAAAGAAAAAACCGATTCGTACTCCTAAAGAGAAGAAACCAAAGACTGCAAAAATAAAGAAAGAGAAAAAAGAAAAAGCCAAAAAAGAAAAACGCATGCCAAAGTTGAAACAGGAAAAGCCAAAACGGCAGCCAAAGCCGAATAAACTTTCCGGAAGAAATCTCCCAAAGCCGGTAAGCATCGTGTGGGAATGGCTGAAATGGCTGGGCCGCCAGATTATGAAACTGGTGCGTATCCTTCCTACTCTCCTTCCTAAGAAATCTGAAAAAGATGCTCCTCTTCTGGATGGAAATGTCAAGGTACTCCCTCAGTTTTGCATTCAGACAAAACTGATCGGCTGTTATCTGATTCCGGTTATGCTGATCGTAATCCTGGGAATCGTTTCCTATTCGCGTTCATCGGGAGCCTTAAACAGTAACTATGAATCCGCTGTCTCACAGACGATGAATATGGCAAATGAATATTTTACCTTTGCCTTTTCCAACATTGAATCGGATATGAACACGGTTTTGTCCGACAGCGAACTCAGTACATATTATTCCGGTGAATACAGTACAAACGAAGCGCAGAAGAAATCCAGGGATGATCTGAAGAAAAAATTCGATGCTCTTCACGAAAAGATTGATGCACTTACACCTGGCACCGCGGCTTACTACAAAGTTTATTATGATTATGCGACGGCAAAAGCCGAATTTGAAGAAGCAGATGACGTATTAAATGATGCTGAGAACGGACAGTCGGAAGTATATAATTCCTTTAACCAGTCCATCAGCAACAAAGTAGCTGCGAACCAGTTTATTAGAAATATATACATTGTAAAAGGTGGATATAATACCTTTAGTTCCCAGTCAAAACTGCGCGGTCAGGAAGATAAATCCGACGAAGATATTCTGGCAAAACGTGATATCCATGCCAAAGGTGATGAGATTTATTCCGCTTTTCTGGATACCGACCTCGGAAAGAAAATTTCCATGGACGCCACAAGTTATTATTGGGTTGGTGCCGGTTCGATGCCTAAATTGGATGAACTTTTACTGGTAGAACCGTCTTCTTATATCCTTCGTGTCGCTCATGATGTTTCCTCTACGACAGACGCAGTTATGATCGTAGATATTAAAAAAGATGCTATCTTGGACATTTTAACAAACTTTAACCTTGGCAAAGGAAGTTACGTTGGTATCATCACTCCGGACAATCAGGAAATGGTTGTTGAAGGAAAAGATATTACGAAAGAAGAAGGAAAAGGGAAATCACAGAATAACATTGTAAAAGAATCCATTTACAAAGATCAGGATTTTTATAAAGACGCTTTGAAAAGCGAGAAAGATTCCGGAAAAGACTATGTTCGCTTTGATGGAAAAACGTATCTGTTTACCTACGAAAAAATCGGTCGTTCCGGCATCATGCTTTGCAGCATGGTTCCACAGTCCATCATCGTAGCACAGGCAAACAGTATCCGCGTCCTCACAATCGTCATGGTCGTTATTTCCTGTATCATTGCTATGATCGTAGGAACCTTGATCTCCAAAGGATTCAGTAAGTCCATTAACCTTTCCATTAAGGAACTGGCAAAAGTTTCCAAAGGTGATCTTACTGTTGAATTCCGCACAAACCGCCGTGATGAATTTGCTCTTCTGTATGGAAGCTGTAATGACATGCTTGCAAACATCCGCGGTCTGATCATGGAAGTAGAATCCGTTTACGATGCCCTGAGTGTATCGCTCAACAAGGTAAACACCTCTTCCACTACTTTCTCGGAAACGACAAAAGACATCCAGTTTTCGGTACATGAAATCGAAACCGGTGTCGGTGAACAGACCGAAAGTGCTACCGATTGTCTGAATGAGATGGATAGCTTGTTTACAAAGATCAACGTCGTAAATGACAATACGAAAGAGATTGGAAGCATTGCCGCTTCTACGCAGGTAGCAATCACTTCCGGATTAACCAACATGGATAACCTGAATGCAAAAACAAAATCGACAACCGACATTACAGACAGTGTTATCCAGACAATTAAGGAGTTGTCCGTACATTCCAAAAACATCGGTCAGATCGTCAACAGTATCAATGACATCGCCGAAGAGACAAACCTGCTTTCTCTGAATGCTTCAATTGAAGCAGCCCGGGCAGGTGCTGCCGGCAAGGGATTCTCCGTCGTAGCAACACAGATCCGCAAATTGGCTGACCAGTGTCTTGCTTCCGCCGGTAAGATTTCAAATATTGTTACAGAAATTACAGAAGCCACAAAAGAGGCCGTTAATACAGCTCAGACCGCAGAGGAAATCGTCGTTGAGCAGGTAGAAGCCGTAGCCGCAACCGCTCATTCCTTCCAGACATTGAAACAGCGCATTGAAAAACTTTCCGAATACCTCGAAAGTATTCAGAGCAGTTCCAAAGACATGGAAACATCTGGTTCTTCTACTTTGAACTCGATGGAAAATATTTCCGCGATTCTCGAAGAAACACTGGCATCTGTCACCTCGGTTGCTAACGTAACCGACAAACAGTCCGAAGCTCTTACTTCTTTGGATGAGGCCTCTTCCCAGTTGATGATCCGTGCAGATCGTCTGGGAGATGCAATCTCGAAATTTAAAACAAAATAAGACATAGAGAAAAACGGTATCTCAGGTGAATCTTTCACCGGGATACCGTTTTTTTAATTCTGATATTTTTTCAATTCCATGCCAACATCCTTTTTGAACGTTTCCCACGCTTCCGGATGCTCGACAAAATATTTGGGGCAGACCTTTCCTGTCACATCGTAATGCCGTATGAGATTTTCTTCCGTCAGATCAAATTTAATGCACAGATAAGTACACAATTGTATCAGGGATGCCTGTGTCTGCGCGGTAAATTTTCCATTTTCCTTTTTATGGCAGCACTCAATCGAAACCGTATCGGAATTTCTATCGTTCGAGGCATAAGCCATCTCTTCCAATGGAATACACTGTACGATCGTACCGTCCAGTCCAATGACAAAATGACTGCTCGCATACGTTTTCTTTTGTTTCTTTTCATTTGCCTTTGGCAGATTGTTAAAATAATTGCGGTTTGCCACCGCATCCACTCCGGGATTTGCCGTATAATGTACGACAATGGCGTGAACCTTCTTTAATGCCAGCTGGGGTCTGGAATAGGGATTGGGATCCAAAAAGCGGACGTCAAAACGAATATCCGGGTATGTCTTTGCTTTCTGCCGCTGCTCTTCCTTCTGCCGGCGGATTCCAAAGACGGTAAGCAGCATGGCAAAAAGAACAAGGGCTGCTATGCCAACAATCGCAGCATAGCGCCCTTTTTTACTCATACGACGCCGTTTTCTGCGCCGGTATACTCTTTTATTCGACACTGTAGTTTGGTGCCTCTTTCGTGATATGAATGTCATGTGGATGGCTTTCTTTCAAAGATGCTGCCGAAATCTTAACAAATCTTCCGCTTTCTTTCAGATCTTCGATTGTCTTCGCACCACAATATCCCATACCGGAACGGATACCACCGATCAGCTGGAATACCGTATCTTCGACGGTTCCTTTGTAAGCAACTCGTCCTTCTACCCCTTCCGGAACAAGTTTTTTCGCATCCTGCTGGAAATAACGGTCTTTACTTCCATTTTCCATCGCAGCGATGGATCCCATACCACGGTAAACTTTATATTTTCTTCCCTGGAACAATTCGAACGTTCCCGGACTCTCATCGCATCCTGCAAAGATACTTCCCATCATACAGACATTTGCTCCTGCGGCGATGGCTTTTGTCATATCACCGGAGTACTTAATACCACCGTCTGCAATAATTGGAATACCATATGGTTTTGCTGCTTCATAACAATCCATGATTGCTGTCACCTGAGGAACACCGATACCGGCTACAACACGTGTCGTACAGATCGATCCCGGTCCGATACCTACTTTAACAGCGTCTACGCCAGCTTCGATCAATGCCTTTGTTGCCTCTCCTGTTGCCACATTACCAGCGATAATGCCAAGATCCGGATATGCCTCACGTACCATCTTAACAACACGGAGAACGTTAGCAGAGTGACCGTGTGCGGTATCAATAACGATAACATCGACTTTTGCTTTTACCAGTGCATCAACACGTTCCATAATGTTAGCCGTAACACCAACACCGGCACCACAGAGAAGTCTTCCCTGTGCGTCTTTTGCGGAATTTGGATATTTGATCTGTTTTTCAATGTCTTTGATCGTGATCAATCCGCTCAGATTTCCTTCATCATCTACAATCGGAAGTTTTTCCTTACGGGCTTTGGCAAGAATCTGTTTTGCCTCATCTAAGGTAATTCCCTCTTTAGCTGTAACAAGCCCTTCGGATGTCATGCTCTCTTTGATCTTTTTCGAAAAATCTGTCTCGAACTTGAGATCACGGTTTGTAATGATGCCGACCAGTTTTCTTCCCTCTGTGATCGGTACACCGGAAATGCGGAATTTTGCCATTAAATTATTAGCATCTTCCAATGTATGCTCCGGAGACAAATAAAATGGATCTGTAATAACTCCATTCTCAGAACGTTTTACCTTGTCAACCTCTTCTGCCTGCTGCTCAATTGTCATATTTTTGTGGATAATCCCAATACCACCCTGACGCGCCATCGCGATCGCCATGCGGTGTTCCGTAACCGTATCCATTCCTGCACTCATCATAGGAATGTTCAATTCAATCTTTTTTGTCAAATGAGTTTTTAACTCTACCTGGTTAGGAATGACTTCCGAATACGCCGGAACCAATAAAACGTCGTCAAATGTAATGCCTTCACCAATAATCTTACCCATTTTTTTCGTCTCTCCTTTTCTTATTAATCTTTTTTGTATATTGTATCTATTCTACTATTAGCACCCTGATCTTGTCAAGAGAATTTCGCCCTTTAATAGGAAATAAAATTTTTTTGTTTTTTTTGAAAAAAAGGCTTGCATTTTAAATTTTCTTGTTGTATAATATCACTTGTCGGTTGACATTGGGCTATCGCCAAACGGTAAGGCACTGGACTCTGACTCCAGCATTTCAAGGTTCGAATCCTTGTAGCCCAGTTACGAGAAAAGCTTTGAATGGCAGTAGTTGTTCAGAGCTTTTTCTTTTAGTAACGATTCAGGACTTGTTTTTTATAAAGAAGAATGGAGTTTGACTTATGAGTAACAATTTGAAACAGGAAATCGAAAAGCGGCGTACGTTTGCCATCATCTCTCACCCGGATGCCGGTAAAACAACTTTGACCGAAAAGTTCTTATTATATGGAGGGGCGATCAACCTTGCCGGTTCCGTAAAAGGCAGGAAAGCCGCCAAACATGCCGTCTCCGACTGGATGGAGATTGAAAAGGAAAGAGGAATTTCCGTCACTTCCTCTGTATTGCAGTTTAATTATGATGGATTCTGCATCAACATTCTGGATACCCCGGGACACCAGGACTTCTCGGAGGATACGTACCGTACCCTGATGGCAGCCGATTCCGCCGTTATGGTGATCGATGCATCGAAGGGTGTCGAGGCACAGACCAGAAAGCTGTTTAAAGTCTGTGTCATGCGCCACATCCCGATCTTTACCTTCATCAACAAGATGGACCGCGATGCGAACGATACCTTCGAGCTGCTCGACGAGATCGAAAAAGAGCTCGGCATTGCAACCTGCCCGATCAACTGGCCGATCGGTTCCGGAAAGAAATTCCGCGGTGTTTACGACCGTGACAAAAAGAAAGTCCTTACCTTCTCCGATACAATGAAGGGAACAAAGGAAGGTATCGAGGAAGAAATCGATATCGACGATCCGCATCTTCTCGATGTGGTCGATGAGGACCAGAAAGAACAGCTCATGGATGAGATCGAGCTGCTCGACGGCGCAAGTGCAGAGTTTGACCAGGAGCTTGTCAGCAAGGGAGAGCTCTCCCCGGTATTCTTCGGATCTGCGCTCACCAACTTTGGTGTGGAGACTTTCCTGCAGCACTTCCTCACGATGACGATGCCGCCGCTTCCGCGTACGGCAGACTGCGGCGTGATCGATCCGGTCAAAGAGGATTTCTCTGCGTTTGTCTTTAAAATCCAGGCAAACATGAACAAAGCACACCGTGACCGTATCGCATTCATGCGCATCTGCTCCGGCAAATTCGACGCCGGAATGGAAGTCTTCCATGTGCAGGGAGGAAAGAAAATGCGTCTTTCCCAGCCGCAGCAGATGATGGCGAGTGACCGTCATATTGTTGATGAAGCATACGCCGGCGATATCATCGGTGTATTTGACCCGGGCATCTTCTCTATCGGAGATACGATCTGTATGCCGGGCAAAAAATTCGCATACGAGGGAATTCCGACCTTCGCGCCGGAGCATTTTGCAAGAGTGCGCCAGCTCGATACGATGAAGAGAAAACAGTTCGTCAAGGGAATTTCCCAGATTGCACAGGAAGGTGCGATCCAGATTTTCCAGGAGTACAAAGGCGGCATGGAGGAGATCATCGTCGGCGTTGTCGGCGTCCTGCAGTTTGACGTTTTAAAATACCGTCTGGAGAACGAGTACAACGTGGATATCCGTCTGGAGAACCTGCCGTATGAGCACATCCGCTGGATCGCAAACAAAGAGGAGATCAACCTGGACCGTATTCAGGGTACATCCGATATGAAGAAGGTCATGGACCTCAAGGGAAATCCGCTGCTTCTCTTTGTCAATCCGTGGAGTGTCGGCATGGTACAGGATCGAAACAAAGACCTTGTGCTGACCGAATTCAGCAAAAACTAAGAACAAAAGAGCGGGATGCCGCTTAAAAAGGAGAAGGAATGAACTTATTCGATATTCTGGGCCCTGTGATGGTGGGCCCCTCCAGCTCCCATACAGCGGGGGCGGTGCGGATCGGCCGCATGGCCCAGAAACTTCTCGGGGAACAGCCGGTGGAAGCAAAAATACTGATGTACGGTTCCTTTGCCGCAACGGGAAAGGGCCATGGAACGGACCGCGGTCTCGTCGCGGGTCTTCTCGGCATGCGGCCGGATGACGAGCGGATTCCGGACAGCTTTGAAATTGCCCGGAAGATGGGTCTTTCCTATTCATTCGGCATCGCCAATCTGACGAGTGCCCATCCGAACAGCGTCGTTCTGGAAGTAAAGG
>ERZ779762.441-NODE-441-length-26605-cov-2.874727_pt1 | contig 26605 bp, 19 predicted proteins | sample MGYA00511887_ERZ779762 | MGnify/ENA primary metagenome ERZ779762 (study PRJEB29588, sample SAMEA2163052) | human gut metagenome | biome: human gut; feature: human-associated habitat; material: faeces | place: Denmark | collected 2008/2010 ...
GCTAACAATGGAATTGCGTACTATCCGTTTTTTACTTGTATGTTTCTCGGATTAACCGGGGTATCCAAAGCCATAAAAGAACGAGAATGGAAACCTGTCTGGAAAATGATTCGGATGAATGTGGTAATCATTATAGTAATGGTTAGTGCTATGATGCCAGCTTTGATTTATCAGATTCGCAATGGTTCTATGCTCACACAGAGAAGTCTGCTTGACTCGGAGTTATATGCTTTAAAACTTATTCAGATGCTTGTGCCGTATAAGGCATATGGCAGTTTGGCAACATTTTGGAGTGAATACTACAAGATATTTGTATATACAGAAGCATATACTTCCTATTTGGGCTTTTTTGCCAGTGCTGGTTTTTTGATTCTTTTATTGGGGCTTTTTAGAAAAAAATCAACGTTTAAAGACCGAAGAGGTGTGTTTTCACTTTTGGTTGAACTAAATGTGTTTGCCGTATTGTTTGGCACAATGGGTGGATTTAGCAGCATTTTTTTCAATTTTGTAGTCGGACTTCTTCGTGGCGTGAACCGAATTTCAATATTTATTTCCTTTTTTGCTGTTGCCGCTGTATGTCTGGTATTGACAGAGGTAACAGAAAGAGAGTATAAAAAGTTTCGATGGATGAAACCTGCTGTGTTGATCGTTGCCATTCTTTTTACCGGGTTGAGTCTGAAAGACCAGATTCCGGTCGGAATAACGAACAGTGCAGCGCAAAATGAGCAGCTGGTTAATTCGGATCGGAAATTTATACAGGAAATAGAGAGTCAGCTGCCGGAGAATGCGATGATTTATCAATTGCCGTATCATGCCTATCCGGAAGGCGGACCGGTCATTAATATGGCAGATTATCAATTGCTGACAGGCTACATCTTTTCCGATACACTACGCTGGAGTTATGGCGGAAGCAAAGGACGAGAAGGAGACAACTGGGATAAGCAGATGTCTGAAAAAACAGTGGCAGAACTTGTTCCGGCATTAAAGGAACAAAAATTTGCCGGTATCTATCTTGATAAACGGGCATATGAAGAACCGCAGTTTACGAGTTTACTTGGTGAACTGAGCGGTGTGATAGGACATGAGCCTATCATGAGTGACAATGGAAATTTATATTTTTACAAATTTTAACAGAACAAAAGCAGGAGGTAACAGATGAAAGCAGTAATTTTAGCAGGAGGATTTGGAACAAGAATCAGCGAGGAGAGTTATTTGAAACCGAAACCAATGCTGGAGATAGGGGAAAAACCAATATTGTGGCATATTATGAAATTGTATGCGCATCATGGAATTGATGAGTTTATTATTTGCGCCGGTTATAAGCAGCATGTTATTAAGGAATGGTTTGCGGATTATTATCTGCATAACAGTGATATTACTTTTGATTATTCAAAAGGCGGCGAGATGATCGTTCATAATAATATTGCGGAGCCTTGGAAAGTAACCGTGGTTGACACCGGGCTTAACACAATGACAGGTGGACGTGTTAAAAAGATCCGTAAGTATGTTGGGGATGAGCCATTTTTGCTCACTTATGGAGATGCCGTAAGCGACATTGATATCCGGGCATCCATTGAGTTTCATAAAGCACATGGTAAAATTGCTACTATGAGTTCATACAATGTAGGACAAAGATTCGGTATCCTGGAAGTGAATGATGAGGGATTTGTTACAAAATTCCGTGAAAAATCAGATTTGGATGGCGGACTGATCAACATTGGATTCATGGTATTGCAGCCGGAATTCTTTGATCTGATTGATGGAGATTCTACGGTATTGGAAAAAGAGCCGTTGGAAAGAGTTGCTCAGATGGGCGAATTGAAAGCATACAAGCACAACGGTTTTTGGCAGTGCATGGATACAAAGCGCGAAAAAGAACAGTTGGAAGAAATGTGGAATTCCGGAAAAGCCCCATGGAAAGTATGGGATAAATAAGAAGATTTCATAAATGAAGCAAAGGATCATATCCAAAGATTATAAAAGAAGTAGGAGAAAAAAATGAAAAAGACAGTCAGTGTACTCGTGCCGACTTACAATGAAGAAGAAAATGTGGAAGCCTTAAGTGCGGCGATTATTGAAGAATTTAATACGAATCTGCCGGAGTATAATTACGAAATTGTATTTATTGATAATGATTCAAGTGATTCTACCCGTCCGCTCATTCGTAAACTGTGCAAAGAGAATCCGAATATTAAAGCGATTTTTAATGCAAAGAATTTCGGACAGTTTAATTCGCCGTATTATGGCTTGACTCAGACTACCGGCGAGTGTGCCATTTTAATGGCTGCTGATTTTCAGGATCCGGTTTACATGATTACGAAATATGTCAGAGAATGGGAAAAAGGAAGTAAGATTGTAATCGGAATTAAGTCAAAGAGCAAAGAAAGCAAGATCATGTATTTTCTTCGAAGCTGTTATTACAAACTGATCAAGAAGATGTCAAGTGTAGAGCAGATTGAGCATTTTACAGGCTTCGGTTTGTACGACCGCGAGTTTCTTAATGTGTTAAGTGATTTGGATGATCCGACGCCGTTTCTTCGTGGAATTGTGGCGGAACTCGGCTACAAACGAAAAGATATTGAATATCAGCAGGACAAGCGCCGCGCCGGAAAGACGCATAATAACTGGTATAGTCTTTATGATGCTGCGATGCTTAGTTTTACGTCTTATACCAAAGTGGGTATGCGGATTGCTACGATACTTGGTTTTATCTTATCCGGTATCAGTGTTTTGGTTGCCCTTGTTTATCTGGTTATGAAATTGATTTTCTGGGAACGTTTTGTGGCTGGCATGACACCGATTTTACTGGGGATTTTTCTGTTTGGTTCCATTCAGCTGTTCTTTATCGGCCTGTTGGGTGAGTACATTATGAATATCAATTCCAGAGTAACACACAGACCATTGGTAATTGAGGAAGAGAGAATTAATTTTAGTGACAACAAATCGACGGAGGATGCGGAATGAAAAAATTAAAAATTAGTTTTGCATGGCAGATTTTTCTGATAGGAGCCGTGTTGGGAATCATATCTTTTGTTGCCATATATGGTTTTAGTGTATTGAACTTTACCAATGACGCGTGGCTCTTAACCGGACGTGATTTGCAGCAGCACTATATTGGATGGAAAGCATTTCGCAGTGCCGACTGGACATTCCCGATCGGAATGCACAATCGGCTCACCTATCCCTATGAAATCAGTGTTCTTTACACGGATTCCATTCCGTTGTTTGCCATTATATTTAAGGCATTGTCTCCTATTTTACCGCAGACATTCCAGTACTTTGGTCTGTTTGGTCTGACTTGCTTTATTATGAATGGAGGGATTGGAGCACTCCTTGTTGCCAGATTTTCCAAAAACCGGTTTGTATGTGGCGCAGGAAGTATCTTTTTTATCTTGGCAAGTCCTGTATTACAGAGATTGTTTGGACTTTTGACAGAAGATTCCAGACATACGTCACTGGCGGCACACTTCTTGATTTTAGCTGCCATCGGGATCTGGCTGTACAAAGATAAATTTGCTGACCGCCGAAAAGCGGCATTGGCATTTAGCGTATTAGCCATGTTATGTGTGCTGATACAGATGTATATTATTTTTATGGTTGGCGGTATCATGTGTGGCTACTTGCTGTACTGCCTGCTGAAAGACAAAGATTGGAAACGCCTTTTGGTGGTGTTTGTGAGTTTCTGCCTTTCCTTTTTGGTGACATTTTTTGTCATTGGTGGATTTACCAATGTCTTAAAAGCGACAGCGCGCGGATTTGGTATTTATTCTGCCAATATAAATGCCCTGTGGAATCCGTTTAACTATTCCAGTTTCTTTGGAAAGAAACCATGGCATATGGGACAGTACGAGGGATTTTCCTATCTTGGTCTTGGAATCGCACTGCTTTATCTGATCGCCATTGTTGCGCTGAGCATAAAAGCCAAAAAAATGGGAGGCATTCGTCCTTTCTGGAAAGCATTGAAACAAAAAATGAAAGCGCATAAACCCGTTTTGTTTTCTCTGATCCTTGTAACCGTTATCTTTTGGGTACTTGCATTAAGCTGCAATGTATATTGGGGAGAACGCCTGGTTATGTGGGTATATATCCCGGATAGGATTTTGGATTTGCTGGCTGTCATCCGGTCCTCCGGAAGATTTATGTGGGTTATTATGTATTTTGCAATGCTTTTGGGAATCTTTTTGCTGGTAAGATTTGTAAAAAATAAAAAGGTTCAGAGAGTGTTGATAATTTTATGTGTACTGGTTCAGATCGCAGATCTTGCCAAACCAATTTTCCATATCCACAAACAATATACTTCTGCGGAGATTAAAGAAGAAGATATTTATGCAAAAGACAATTTTTGGAAAACAAAGTTAGCCGATTATAAGCATATTGTTTACTACCCATTGGGATCCTGTGGTTCTTACCAGATGCTGCAGGTTGGAACAAAAGCATCGTATTTTGATATCGACTGCAATTATTTTTACACATCGCGGTTTTACAAAGAAAGTCTTCGAAAAGCAGAAGACCGTAAGAACCGCAAGATATTTGAAAATAATCAGCTCGCGGATGATACCGTTTATATCACGAACTATAAGACGGCACACAAATATCAGGACAGATACTATTTTTATCAGGCGGACAACTTGATCCTTGCAACAAAAAATCCGGTTGAGGGCTTGAAAAAATACAATGATGTTTATGTGAATGAGAAAAATCCAAATCTGTACATGGATTTTTCGTATAACGGTCTTGCCACATTGTTTGCTCACAGAGGATGGAATATGCCGGATTATGGGGAAGATGGAATGTGGACGACCGAGCAGAGTGTCTTTAAAGTGTATTCAGGCGGTGCCAAGAGAGTTCATATCCGAATGGAATATGAAGCCGGCAAACGCAAGGGAAAGACTACGGTTAAGATGAATGGAAAGAAAATGGCAGTTGTTGACAATAAAGTGTCAGGAGCCATTGAGTTTGACACGGACTTGAAAAAAACTCTGAATGAGAGTACACAGAAAGGCGTCAACTGGCTGTTCTTAAATACCGAAAAGACGTTTAAAGTGAAAGAAAATGGAGTTGAGGAAACTCGTGGAATTTATGTGAAAAACATTACGGTTACTTATCTTCAGTAAGATTTGCAGAACGCAGAAAAGGAGAATACGATGCAGAAAGCAAAAAAATGGTTTAATAAATTTAATTATGTAGAAAACGCACCGACGAAGGCGGAGTTTATCATTGCATTCCTAATCCTTCTGTTTGCTGCTTATATGTTTTGTTTCACGAAGGATTTTAAACTGACCGTTACACAGGGGCTGGACTTTAATGACTGTCTGTTTCGCGGAAAGGTGTTTCAGTATTACAGCGAGATCAATAAACTTGCTTTAGCAGGGCATTATAGTAAAGCATGGCCACAGACACTGCTGGCAGGTGCAAACTATACGATCATCAATTATGCGTCGTTAGGTTTGATCTGTATGCCTGCTTATCTGATCGGCAAATTGTTTCATATTACCATACCATATCTGGTTTATGTGGCAATCGTGAAGACGGCATTTGTTGCTATGATGCTGTATATGACTAAGATTGTGTATGATATTGTGATGTTGGTTTGTCCGGATAAAAAAGAAGGAGGATGGACAGCACTTTGTTTCCTCACTTCTCCGATCTTTTTATTTGCATCCATTATCATTTCGCATATGGATATCTTTTCTACTTTATTTCTGCTTTTGGGAATTAAGTATATGATACGTAAAAATCGCAAGCTGGAACTCGTGTTCTTTATGATTGCAGCGACCTATAAACCATTTGTTCTGCTTGGTATCATTCCTGTGCTGTTTTTGCAGGAAAAAAGAGTGCTTTATCTGGCACGTGATTTTGTGGTAACCGTTTTGGGAATCTTATTACAAAAAGTAGTTTATCATTTTGATCCGGGATACCTGGAGTCACAAAAATTTATGAGTGAAACATATGGATTTATTGGACGTTTTTTTGGCGTTGGTTTTGCTTATAAGAGAAACTGCTATGATTCGACGGTAAGTTATTTTGTATTGATCTTTATTTTGGTATGCGTTGCCGCCTATCTGATCAAGAAGGTAAGATGGGAATATACACTGGCACTGCCGTTTGTCGTGATGGCATCGTTTGTTATGTTTGTCCAGTGGCATCCGAACTGGATGGTGCTTCTTGTGCCATATATGATTTTGATGTATGCCTTTACATCGAATATCCGAGTTAATTGTATAGTGGAATGTGTAACCTCACTGTTTATTATTATTTTGACAGCATTGGGATGGCTCCATAATTATGATGCCCGTATGATAAATGGTGGAGTGATTTCCAAATTATTCCATTTAGAGATCAATAATAAATATATGATACACAAAGTGCTGCTTCGTAAGTTCCCGGATATTCCAATTGATATTTACGCATCTGTTCTTTGTGGTGCGGTGGGAGCGATGGTAATTCTTTATGTACTTGACTGTTATCGGAGACGACGCAGTGTGAAGGATGTAAACAAACAGAGACAGTGGGAACGTATCGCGGTATGGTGTCGTGTGCTTCCAACCGTTGGATTTATGGCATATGCGCTTTTGATCTGCTTTATATAATTCGGAATGCGGGGGAAAGAGTTCCCCTGACACAGTAAATGAAAAGGATGAAGAAAAATGAGTAACATCAGTTCAAAACTTTGGAATTTGATCGAAATGCTCGTAAGGGCTGTATTTGGATTTATATTTAAAATTTTTAAAATTGAATTTTCTGAAAAACAGTGGCAGTCGTTGTTCCAGTTTGTAAAATTTGGATTAGTCGGTGTATTTAATACGGTATTTTCTTATGCGATTAATATTGGCTGTATCATGATTTTCCGACAGACGGCTATGGATGCGGATATGCGTAAATATGTCGCAAATGCAATTGCCTTTGTGATCAGTGTATTTGCTTCCTTCCTGTTGAATCGAAAATTTGTGTTTGAACTGGAAGAAGGACAGAGCAGAAGTTTTGGAAAAGCACTGTTAAAATGCTATGCCTCTTATTTTACCACAGGTATCGTGTTAAACAGCTTTTTACTCTTCCTGTGGGTAAATATTTGTGGAATATCAGAATTGATCGCACCATTGATCAATCTGATCGCTTCTATCCCGATTAACTTCATATTGAATAAATTGTGGGCATTTAAAGCAGAAAATGACTAAGTAGGCTTTTCAAATGCAGAAATATGTGGTAATATAGTAAGGAAGTAAGAAAATTAGAATGAATTTATGTTGGAGGAAGAATTATGGGAATCAGCGTAGTTTTGCTGGCATATAAGGAAGAAGAAAACCTGAAAGTATTATTGCCGCAAATTATTGAAAATGTTGAGAAAACCGGAGAAGAGTTCGAGATATTAGTTATTGATACCGCAGAACCTTTGGATAACACGAAAGGAGTATGCGAGGAGTTTGGTGCTCGTTATATCAATCAGGAAGAACCCGCATTTGCAGGTGCGTTTAAGACCGGTATTAAGTACGCTGAGAAGGACAAGTTCCTGATCTTAGACAGCGACGGATCTCACAACCCTAAGTATATTCCTGATTTATATAAGAAGTTTGTGGATGACAAATGTGATGTTGTTATCGGCTCCCGTTACGTAGAGGGCGGTAAGACAAACGATGCCAAATCATCCATCGTGATGTCACATATCTTAAACGGTATGTTCCGCTTTTTCCTTGGAATCAAGGCAAAAGACATTTCTACCGACTATCGTATGTATGAGACTGCACAGCTGAAAGAAGTAAAACTTACCTGCCACAATTATGATGTACTTCAGGAAGTGCTTCTTTGCCTGCGTCTTAATAAATCCGATAAGAAGCTGAAGATCGGAGAAGTGCCGATCGAATTTGATAAGAGAATTTATGGGGAATCCAAGAGACAATTGATTCCATTTATCATGAGTTATATCAAGACACTGTTTAAACTGACGGCAAAACGAATTGCCGGAAAATAGGTTAAAGGACAAAGAGTGATAATATGTATCCAATGAAATTGGCTCCGGCGTACAAGGATTATCTTTGGGGCGGTCATGAACTGGAACGCTTATATGGAAAAGCCGGCGAGGGTGACTGTACGGCAGAAAGCTGGGAACTCAGTTGTCATCCGGATGGAAAATGTACGGTTCGCAATGGAGCATTCAAGGGGAAAACATTGGAAGAAGTACTGGATCAGTTTCCAGAATATGTTTCCCACAAATTTCAACCAAAAGATAAATTTCCGATTTTGATCAAATTTATTGATGCAAAGGAAAATCTTTCCATCCAGGTTCACCCCTCTGATGAAACGGCGAAGAGTGAACTGGGAGAGCAGGGAAAGGCCGAGATGTGGTATGTACTTGCGGCAAAACCACATGCCTTTTTGTATTACGGCTTGAACCGGAAAGTTTCCAAAGAAGAATTGGAGCAGAAGATGCGGGATGGATCCATTCCGCAGATTTTAAATAAAGTAGAGGTGAATGAAGGGGACTGCTTTTTCATTCATCCGGGAACGATCCATGCCATTGGTGCTGGTGTGGTAATTGCGGAGATTCAGCAGAGTTCCAATACGACATTCCGCGTGTATGACTATCTTCGAAAGGATAAAAACGGAAATTATCGGGAACTTCATATAAAACGCGGGGTAGAGGTGATCGATCGTACGCCAATCGTACCGTCTCAGGTTTTTGATAACAATGAAGTCTCTTTGAAACACGGCAGAATCCGGAGATTATTCGAATGCGATTATTTCTGTGTCAATAAGATAGACTGTGAGAATGGCAGAATTAAGTTCTGGTGTGATAAGACATCATTTCAGTCACTGCTTGTTGTAAAGGGAGACGGTTATCTCGAATACAAAGGACGCAGGTACGATTTTCAGGCAGGAGACAGCATTTTTATCCCGGCAGGATTTGGGGAATATTACATTTACGGAAACAATGAAATTTTAATGTCAAAATTATAAATACCGATTAAGGAAGAAAGGAAAAAATATGAAAGTTACAGCAATGATCATGGCAGGCGGACGTGGCGAGAGATTTTGGCCAAAAAGCCGTAAAAATCTGCCAAAACAGTTTTTAAGTCTGACAGATGACGGAATTACGATGATCCAGCATACGGTAAATCGTATTCTGCCACTCGTAAATATGGAAGATATTTACATTGTAACAAACCGCGATTACAAAGCATTGGCAAAAGAGCAGCTGCCGGAACTTCCGGAAGAAAACATCCTGTGTGAGCCGGTAGGAAGAAATACCGCACCTTGTGTAGGACTTGCTGCCATGCATATCAATAAAAAATATGACGATGCCCTTATGATCGTGCTTCCATCCGATCATTTGATCAAATACAATTCGATGTTTGTCGATGTATTGAAAGATGCCTGTCAGGTGGCTGAAAAAGGAAGTAATCTGACGACAATTGGTATCACACCGAACTATCCGGAGACAGGATACGGTTATATCAAATTTGATCCGGATCAGAGTGAAGGCCGTGCATACGGGGTTGAGTGTTTTGTAGAAAAACCAAACCTCAAAAAAGCAAAAGAATATCTGGCTGACGAATCGTATCTGTGGAATAGCGGTATGTTTGTCTGGAAGATTTCGACTATTTTAAATAATATGAAAGAATTTATGCCAAATACCTATGAAGGACTTGTGAAGATTCAGAAAGCGATCGGAACAGAAGAGCAGGAAAGTGTTCTTGAGGCAGAATTTGAAAAAATGGAATCCGAATCCATTGATTATGGTATCATGGAAAAAGCAGAAAACATTTTTGTGCTTCCCGGTACATTCGGATGGGATGACGTAGGATCCTGGCTGGCAGTCGGACGTATCCGTTCGACCAATGAATTTGGAAATGCCGTACAGGGAAATGTTATTACCGTAGAGACAAAGAACTCGATCATTGAAGGATCAGACAAACTGATTGCGGCCGTAGGACTGGAGGACATCATCGTCGTAGATACGGAAGATGCTCTGTTGATCTGTGACAAAGGCCACGCTGGAGATATCAAAAAGGTACTTGAAAATCTTAGAATTTGCAACCGCAATGAGTATATCTGAGATTTTACAATAAATAAAATGAATAGAATGTTTAGGTTTGAAAGGAGATATCATGAAACACGCATTAATAACAGGTATTACAGGACAGGACGGTTCTTATCTTGCAGAGCTTCTGCTGGAAAAGGGCTATGAAGTATATGGAATCATGCGCCGTAAGAGCGTTGTAGATTATGGAAATGTAGAGCATATCAAAGATAAAATTCACTTTATCTACGCAGATATGACTGACCCGATTTCTTTGATCACAGCAATGAAGATCTCTCAGGCAGATGAAGTTTACAACCTTGCTGCACAGTCATTTGTAGCAACAAGCTGGGAGCAGCCTCTGGCAACAGCAGACATCGATGCTCTTGGTGTTACCAATATGCTGGAAGCAATTCGTACTGTAAAACCGGAAGCAAGATTTTATCAGGCTTCTACAAGTGAGATGTTTGGTCTGGTTCAGGCAATCCCTCAGACAGAGACAACTCCATTCTATCCACGTTCTCCATACGGAGTAGCAAAATTGTATGGACACTGGATCACAAAGAACTACAGAGAGAGTTATGATCTGTATGCATGTTCAGGAATTCTTTTCAATCATGAATCTGAGCGTCGTGGTAAAGAGTTCGTTACTCGTAAGATCACAGATGCGGTAGCACGTATCAAACTTGGTGTACAGGATCATTTGGAACTTGGAAATATGGACTCTAAGAGAGACTGGGGTCATTCCAAGGATTATGTAAAAGCAATGTGGCTTCTTCTTCAGCAGGATCACGCAGATGATTATGTTATCGCGACCAACGAGACACGTACTGTACGTGAGTTTGTAGAAGTTGCATTTGGACATGTTGGAATCGAGATCGAATGGGAAGGAACCGGTGTTGACGAAATCGGAAAAGATAAAGCAACCGGAAAGACCATCGTAAAAGTAAATCCACAGTTCTTCCGCCCGGCAGAAGTAGATATCCTTCTTGGAAATCCTGCCAAAGCAGAAAAAGAGCTTGGATGGAAACGTGAGATCTCTTTCAGCCAGTTGGTTGAGAGAATGGTTAAGAATGACTTGGCTTTAGTAGAAAAAGAAATTAAAGTAAAATCAATCTAATCTTTTATATGGAAACGGCGCCGGGATTCACCGCATATGTGGGCGATGCCAGCGCCTTTTTCACATATTGCATATTTATCAATGAAAGTGAATGAAGGCATGAAAAAAGCATTAATTATCGGTGGAGCCGGATTTGTAGGGAAATATCTGGCTGAATATTTGTGTGGAGAGTGCGGCTATCAGGTGCGCTCTACGAAGATGAAACAGGAGACGCTGGAGCCGGAAGGCTATGATGTGGTGGATATGAATCTGTTGGAAAAACAGGAAATTGTTGATGTGATCGAGAAGTTTGCTCCGGATTACATATTCCATCTGGCAGCACAGAGTTCGGTCGCCGTATCCTGGTCCAACCCTCAATTGACCGTTGATGTAAATATCAAAGGTGTATTAAATTTATTAGATGTATTAAAAGAAATGGAATACAAGGGACGGGTATTGTTGATCGGTTCCGGGGAAGAATATGGACGGATCCATCCCGATCAGGTGCCGATCGTTGAAGATACTGTACTTCGCCCGGGAAATATATATGCAGCGACAAAAAGCTGCCAGAATATGCTAGGTACAATCTATGCACAGGCATATCAGCTGGAACTTGTAATGGTGCGTGCGTTTACTCATGTTGGACCAAGACAGTCACCACAGTTCGTTGTGTCTGACTTTTGTAAGCAGGTGGTTGAAGTGGAAAAAGGGCTGCGTGAGCCGGTAATCCATGTCGGAAACCTGAAGGCGAAGAGAGACTTTACGGATGTACGCGATGTGATCGCTGCCTACGAATGTCTGATCCGTCAGGGGAAAAGCGGGGAAACTTACAATGTAGGTTCCGGAAAAGCTTATGAGATTCAGGAAGTTCTGGATAAGATCATTGAACTTTCCGGACGAGAGATCAACGTAGAAGTGGAACAGGCGAGACTTCGTCCGATTGATGTTCCGATCATTGAGGCAGATATCACGAAAATTACAGAGCAGACGGATTGGAAACGTAAGATCAGTCTGGAGCAGACCTTGAAAGACACGTTAGACTATTGGCGTGCCAATGTAGAAGCATAAAGGAGGATTAAAAAAATGGATATGATGGAAAATTATAAAAGATGGCTTGGAAAAGTGACAGAAGAAGATCTTTTAACAGAATTGAAAGCCATTGAGGGAAACGAAGAAGAAATCAACGATCGTTTTTACCGTGATCTGGAATTTGGTACCGGTGGACTCCGCGGTGTGATCGGAGCCGGAACCTATCGTATGAACGAGCATACCGTAGCCAGAGCGACACAGGGATACAGCAATTATCTGAACAAAGCAGCAAAAAATCCTTCGGTGTCAATTGCTTATGACAGCCGTAATAAGTCCGATATTTTTGCAAAAACCGCAGCAAGTGTATTTGCAGCAAATGGAATATTGGTAAATATTTACAAAGAGCTGATGCCGACTCCATCCCTCTCTTATGCCGTACGTGCTTTGAACTGTGATGGCGGTATCGTTGTGACAGCCAGCCACAACCCGGCAAAATACAATGGTTACAAAGTATATGGTGCCGATGGATGCCAGATTACTTTGGAAGTGGCAGACGCTATCCTGGCAGAGATCGAAGCAGTCGATGTGTTTGATGATGTAAAGATCATGGACTTTGAAACAGGACTTTGCGAAGGAAAGATTAAATATATTGAAGATGATGTCATTACCGGATTTATCGATGCCGTTTCGGAGCGTGCATTAAATCCAAAAGAGATTGACAAAAATGTATCCATCGTATATACTCCGCTCAACGGAACCGGCCGTTACTGTGTAACGAGATGCCTGAAAGAAAATGGCTATACCCAGATCACAATTCCAAAAGAGCAGGAAATGCCGGATGGCAACTTTACCACATGCCCATATCCAAACCCGGAGATTCGTGAGGCTTTGGAAGTGGGACTGAAAAAGGCAAAAGAAGTAGGAAGCGATCTTCTTCTGGCAACGGATCCGGACTGTGACCGTGTCGGTGTAGCCGTCAAAGAGGGCGACGATTATCAGTTGATTTCCGGTAATCAGATGGGAATTCTTCTCTTTGATTATATTTGCAAGACGTATAAAGCAAATGGAACAATGCCAAAAAATCCGGTGGTTGTAACGACCATCGTATCGACAAAAATGATTGACAAGATCGCTGCCGACTATGGTGTAGAGGTAAGACGTGTGCTTACCGGATTCAAATTTATCGGCGAGCAGATTGGATTTTTGGAAGCGGACGGCGAAGTAGACCGTTATATCTTTGGTTTTGAAGAGAGCTACGGTTATCTCAGCGGCGGACATGTCCGCGACAAAGATGGAGTAAATGCCTCCCTTTTGATCTGCGAGATGTTTGCGCATTATAAAGCGATGGGAATTTCCCTTGTACAGATGTTGAATCAGCTGTATGAAAAATACGGTTATTTCAAAGAAGCACTTCAGTCCATTACTTTTGAAGGAGCCAGCGGAGCAAAGAAGATGGCAGATCTGATGGAAAGCCTTCGTACCAACGCACCAAAAGAGGTTGCAGGCTATAAGGTGATTGATGTGAAAGATTATAAGGCAGGAATTGGAAATCTTCCAAAATCCAACGTACTTGAATTTAATATGGAAGACGATATCAATGTTTTGGTTCGTCCATCCGGAACAGAGCCAAAGATCAAGATGTATTATCTTGTAAAAGGAAGCAGCGAACAGGCTGGTGCAGAGATTGTAGCTGCGTTAGAGTCTTACTTCACAGAAGTATGTAAATAATTGTAAATAAAAAACAGATGAGGCACCAATTTGATGAATTTGAATTGGTGCCCCTTGTCATGTAGTAGGAGGTCAGAATGAACGGACAGAAAAAGAAAAATATCCTGTTTATGATACAATACACGGCATCTTTTGCAGTGCTTTTTCTGTTGATCTATCTTGGATTTGTTATGAATCATCGTTCATTTGTCTGGTCTTATGACGGAATCAAACAGCATTTTCCGGCACTCCTTTATTTACGCGATTATTATATCAAAGTGACAGGAAATATCATTTCCGGTCATTTTACTCTGCCGATGTTTGATTTTTCCATCGGTATGGGAGAAGATATCCTGACGACATTAAACTTTTACGGTCTGGGAGATCCGCTGACCCTGCTTGCCGTTGTTGTGCCCAAACAATATATGGAAATGTTTTACAATTTTCTGGCTGCGTTCCGTATGTATCTGGCAGGTCTTTCATTTATTTTTTACTGCCGGAACAGGGGAAAAGGGCGGGCAGTGAGTTTAGCCGGTGCGTGGCTGTACGTATTTTCCGGTTATGTTCTCCATGTTGCTGTAAAACATCCCTTTTTTATCTCGCCGATGATTCTGCTTCCTCTTATGCTGACGGGGGTAGATTGGTACCGGGAGAAAAGAAGAGGCGGTCTATTGATCGGAAGCGTGTTTTTATGTGCACTCAATGGATTTTATTTTTTCTATATGAATAGTATTTTTGTGTGCCTTTGTGTGTTGATCTCTGTATTTGCAGGAAAAATGCAGGGGAAAATAAAATATCTTTGTGGCTTTGCCCTAAGATATGTGGCAGGAACAGCGATGGCAGCAGGACTGCTTCTTCCGACAATATTGTTATTTATTTCCAGCAGCCGAAATGAAAGTGCCTTGGAACTGGGAAATTTATGGCTGTTTGATGGGGAACGGTATCTGACAATCATTTCCGGCCTCATTGGAACGCCACATATTACCTGGGATTATCTGGGGGTGGCGGCAATCGTAATTCCCGCGTTTGTTGTTATTTTTGCAAGCCGCGGGCGATGGAAATTGAAAAGCAGTATTCTGATCTGGACTTTGATGATGCTGATCCCGGCGGGTGGTTATATGATGAATGGGTTTACCTATGTGTCGGGGAGATTTTTGTATCTTGTGACATTTGTATATGCCTATTGTGTTGTCGAGGTGTTTCCGGAATTTATGACGATGAAGCGGCTTCCCAAGGTGCTTATGCTGGTTGTCATAATAGGATATACTACAGCTGTAGCATTCGAAAAAGAAAGGGATTTATGGTATGCGTGGTTTGGTGCGGTAACACTGATTTTGACCGTACTTGCCTTATTCTTACTTGCTTCCCGGTGGGCGGCCGGATGGCGGTGGCAGCTGAAAATATCACTTGTTTTAGGTATGATTGCCATTCAGCTTATGGGAAATGGCTGGCTGCTTTTTGACAGCAGCGCACAGAATTATGCCAGTCAGTTTCTTCCACAGGGACAGGCTTCGGCAAATCTGACTGAGGCGGCGGAAACAGAAGTGAAAAATTGTGCAGAAGATGAATTTTATCGCGTGGATGTGCAGGATAAGCAAATTCAGAATACTGGGCTTGTTACCCACAATTATGGTGTGTCAACGTATCTGAGTCTGTCCAATCCGTACCGTTTATCGTGGGATAGTGAGGTTGAAAATGGTGCCGTGGAAGATAGTATGTTTAAAGTAAATGGATTGGATCAGCGAAGTGGACTGGAGGCACTTGCCTGTGTGCGTTATTATATCGCACCGGCGGGAGATAACAGCAGAGTGCCCTGCGGTTTTGAGTGGCGCAAAACATTTACGAAAAACGGAGCGGTCTATGATCTGTATGAAAATCCAAATCCGCTGGCATTTGGAACAACTTACGATAAAATTCAGCAGAAAACAAACGAATGGGAAAAAGCCAGCGGATGTGAAAAGGAAAGCAGAATGCTCACGACGATGGTTCGGGAGAAAACTGATGGAACTACAACTGTAGAATCTAGTAAAATAGAAGATTCAGGTACATTGGAACTCCCGTATAAGATTACCGGAAAGAAGCGGATTGACATTCAGGGGCAGGATATTGTTGTGAAGAAAAAACATGCCCGTTTGAAATTAAAAGTGGCAGCAGACAATCTTGCGGAAACCTATGTGAGACTGGGAAATTATGAGATTACGAATGAACGGTTTCATTATTGTGATATTACAGCAGCTTTGGAACCGGTACAAAAGACACTTCGGGTACTGACTCCGGAATGGAACTGGTATTTTGGGAGAAAGGAATATTTGTTTCATCTGGGAAAAATGTCGGGAGAAGTGGAGATTACATTGGAATTTCAGGTAGAGGGAAGATTTTCCAAGAAAGATCTTCAGGTATTTGGAAAAAAAGAAGAGACGATAAAAGCACAGATTGATCATAGAAACAAGTACACTTTGCAGAATGTGAAACGGACGGACAATGAAGTTCGCGGCGAGATCAATGTGCCGGAAAACCGTTATTTGCAGTTGTCTGTTCCCTATAGTAATGGATGGAGTGCTTATATAGATGGAAAAGAAACGGAGACGTATGCCGCCAATGTCATGTTTTTAGGCATAGATATTCCGGCGGGAAAGCATACGGTGGAAATTCGTTACCGGACACCGGGGCTGACGGCCGGTGTGATACTTAGTTTGCTTGGATGTGTGGCGGCAGGCTTTATCCTGTGTTATGAGAGAAAGGAGAGAAAACGTGGATTATAAATACAAATTTTCAGTTGTGATACCGGTTTATAATGTGGCAGGGTATCTGGCAGAGACATTGGATTCCGTGATCGGACAGAGCATCGGATTTGAAAAAAATATTCAGATCATTCTCGTCAATGACGGAAGCCCGGATGATAGTGAAAAGATATGTCTCGAATATGCGGAAAAATATCCGGACAATATCCTTTATCTGAAGCAGGAAAATAAAGGTGTCAGTGCCGCAAGAAACTACGGATGCGATTATGTAGAGGGAAAATATGTAAATTTTCTGGACTCGGATGATAAATGGACCGAAGGAAGTTTTCAGGCGGTGTATGACTTTTTTGAAAAGCATCAGGGTAAGATTGATCTGGTGGCGTGTCCGCAGAAGTTTTTTGAGGCAAGGGATGATTATCACTGGCTTTTCTTTAAATATGAGCAGGGAAGCCGGATTATCGATGTATTGGAAAAATACAATTATGTGCAGATGCATGTGACGGCTTCGTTTGTGAAAGCCGAAGTTCTGAAGACACACCGGTTTGATGAAAAATTAAAATTTGCGGAGGATTCCAAATTTGTCAATTCCATCATTTTGGATAAATTGAAATACGGAGTTGTGGCAGATGCCCTTCACCTGTACCGCAAGCGTGTGAATGCTTCCTCGGCGATCCAGAATAAGGGAACGTCGAAAGAATGGTATCTTGACACGCCGGAACATTATTATCTGGAACTGATTCAGGAGTCATTGGATAAATACGGAACCGTTCTTTTGTATATTCAATATCTGATCCTGTATGATTTTCAGTGGAGACTCCGCGATGACCTGAATGGGGTACTGACGGAAGGAGAACAGGAGTGGTACAAGGAATGGCTGCGGAAAATGCTGAAATATATGGATGATGATCTGATCTGTCATCTGGACAAAATGTACGTGGAATATAAATTGTACGCGCTTTCCCTCAAATATGGAAGAGACATCCGCAAAGAACTGGTATACCGCCGGGGGGCCCTGTATTTTGACCATATCAAAATGTACAGTTTGCAGGCAAAATCACTGTTTTCTGTCGATGTGCTGAATATTCATGAAGACTGTCTGGAACTTGCCGGAAGGATCTGGTGCCCGTTTGCTGACGATCTTACGATTACAGTGGAAAATGACCGGGGCGAGAGTTTTCCGGTTGTTTCCAAACCCGCGGAGTTTCGAAAGGCAGTGATCTTCGGGGAGGAAATGATGCGTGTACGCGGGTATGAGATACGCCTGCCTCTGGAAGATGGGACAACGTATGAGGTCTACGGAAGCTACAAGGACAATATGCCACAGCGGTTATTTATCAAACTTGGTAAATTTTCCCATCTCAGTCCGAATGTCGAACAGCTGTATTTCCACAATCATGGATTTATGGTAAGCGCCAATCCGGAAAACACAAAACTGTATGTTGAGAAGAAACGTGGCTGGAAACATTTGAAAAAGGAATGTGCTCTTTTAAAAAGGTGTTTTCACGATAAAAAGAGGGAAATTGCCGGATATCGTATTCTGGCACATCTGATTCGTCCATTTTTACGAAAAGAACGATGGCTTGTCATGGAGCGTATTAATGTGGCAGGTGACAATGCCGAGCATTTTTATAAATATCTGAAGAGGGCAGAAGAGAAAGATGTAAAATCCCGGTTTACCATATCGGAGGACAGTGTGGATTATGAGAAAATGAAAGCGGTCGGACCGGTTCTTCCTTTCCGTAAATTTCATTATAAATTGTTTGTGCTGCTTGCCAGACATATTATTTCTTCTCAGGGAGAGGACAATATTTTTAACCCGTGGGATGATGACAGCGAATATATCCGTGATCTGTACAAGTACAATTTCGTGTTTTTACAGCATGGTATTATCAAAGATGACCTGTCGCAGTGGCTGAACCGCTTTAATAAAAATTTGCAGATGTTTGTTACGTCTGCAAAACCGGAATATGAGTCCATTCTAAATGGCGATTATTTTTACGATGAGTCGGTTGTGAAATTGACGGGACTTCCAAGATATGACAATTTAAAACAGGAACAGGCACCGGAAAAAACGATCCTGATCTTACCGACCTGGCGTGCCGCCCTTGCCTGCCGTCTGAATAACGATACCGGAGAGCGTATTTATAATCCGTTGTTTAAATATTCCGAATTTTACCGTTTTTATAATGCGCTGATCCATGATGAGAGACTGCTTCGCGTTATGAAGGAAAAAGGCTACCGCGGGAAATTTTTCCTTCATACCCATCATAAAGTGCAGTTGAAAGATTTTACCGGAAATGATATCATCGAAGTAATGCAGCAGGGAATTGATTATCAGGAAGAATTTCGTAAAAATTCGCTGCTGGTTACTGATTTTTCCAGTGTTGCATTTGATTTTGCGTATTTGAAAAAGCCGGTGATCTACGCCCAGTTTGATAAAGATACATTCTTTCAGGGACAGGTATATTCGGAAGGATATTTTGACTATGAGAGAGACGGGCTGGGACCGGTGTGCTATGATTATGAATCGACGATACAGGCATTGATACAGGCAATTGAGAACGACTGCGTGCTGGATCCGCTGTACGACGAGCGCGGCAATGCCTTTTACCGCTGGTTTGACCAGGATAACTGTAAACGAGTTTATGATGAGATAAGGAGATTGCATTGAAACAACAGTCATTTATTTTTTGGAAAGAATTGACAAGAGAATATGTGCCGGGAAAAGATGCCCTTGTCCTTTCAAATCGGGAGAAGAAACGACTCGATTCCTTTCTTGCTTCTCTGAAACCGGATGTGATGATGGTCGTTCTTTCGGATGAGCCGGTGGAGGGAAAACAGCATATGGCGTATGTGAAGGAGCATTATAATGTCGGAACGATCGATGCTTCCCGGCTGCTGGTCCGTCCGGAGTTTGTGGCTTTGATACGAAAAAAAGAAAGCGATGGGGATTTTGCGCTTCTTTGCCGGTTGTACGAGACCGCAGAAAAATTTGCGGTTTATGAGCGGAAAGAAGAGGACATTATCGTGGATACAAACCGTCCCCGCACATGGAATGAGGCGGGGGAATATCCGGTTTCCATCGTTATGTATAAAAATATATGGAAACGCCTGCAGAAAAAACAGGGAAACGTGCTTCCGTTTTTCCAGCATCTGCTGATTCAAAATCTGTTTCATGCCGGATTTACGGAAAAGGATTCGATGAGTGAAAATTTGAAACGGGATTTTATCTCGATTTTGGAAGGCATCGAAGATGATATTTTATGTGGCTGTGAGCAGATTCCGGATGATGTAAAAATCTGGCTGCTAGAAGCGAAAAAGCAAAAACCGATTTCAACGGAACTTGTATACCGGAGCGGAAGACTGCGCTATCACAATCTTACGATTACGTCGCTAAAGGAAATGCCGTATGAGATAAAATCGATCGTTTACAGGAAGAAAAAGCTCGTTGTAAGCGGCGAGGTGATTCAGCCGGCAGAGGACGCGGAGATCGTTTATTATGCGATGGACAACCGAAATAAAGAAATTCCTTTTTCGGTGACAGAAAAAGAGGTATATTATCTGGGCGAAAAGAAACATACGAGAAAATGCTTTAAAGCCGAAATTCCGGTATCTGCAAAGCCGGTAGGGCTGCGCTTTATGTACCGTTACCATGAGTTATACCGTGCCAGAGTGCGGATGGCATTTGCCGGGGAATTGAAACTGGTGCCGGAAACCAAAGACGATTATGCGTTTTTGGATCAGCTGATGCTGCGTACGGAAAAGCGGATTTTGTTTGCTGCACCGCTGCAAAAGAAAACCCGGATAAAGCAGTTCTTTACATTTGGACGAAAAAGCATTAAAATAGAGACAGGATTACAACAGTAAATACATCAGAAAATTTGTACTTGCTATTCTGGTGGAATGGAGGAAGTTATGATTTATGGAGTAGTACTTGCCGGTGGTGTCGGAAGCCGGATGGGAAATGTCGGAAAACCAAAACAGTATCTGCTGGTAGGAGACAAACCGATTTTAGTCCACACGCTGGAAAAATTTTACATGCAAAGTGAATTTGAAAAGGTTCTCGTATTGTGCCCGACCGAGTGGATCTCGCACACAAAGAACCTTGTTCGTAAATATATGAAAGACACCGAGAGAATTGTGGTTCTTGAAGGCGGCGAGACGAGAAATGAGACGATTATGAATTCGATTGCCTACATCGAAAAAGAGGGCAATCTCAATGAAGATACGATCATTGTCACACATGATTCGGTTCGTCCGTTTGTGACGCAGCGGATTCTGGAGGAAAATATCCGCTATGCGAAAGAATACGGTGCCTGCGATACCGCAGTGGCAGCGACCGATACGATCGTGTGCAGCGAGGACAATGTGGTGATCAGCGATATTCCCGAACGCCGCAAAATGTATCAGGGACAGACACCACAGACATTTAAGGCATTGAAACTCCGCCAATTATATGAGGCACTCAGTCCCAAGGAAAAAGAACTTTTGACGGATGCGGCAAAGATTTTTGTTATGAAAGGTGAAAAAGTTCATATCGTAGACGGAGAGGTGTTTAATATCAAGATTACCTATCCTTATGATCTGCGTGTGGCAGAAGCTTTGATCAAAGGGGAAGAAAACAAATCGGAAGGATGAAATTAGACTATGCTGAATGCAGTTTACCGTCTGGTTGCACCCAGACGATTTGAAGTAGAATTTACGGATATTGACCTGACAGCGGGCAATGTGATCGTCAGACCGACGTATTTGTCAATCTGTAATGCCGATCAGAGATATTATCAGGGAAAACGTGCGGAAGATGTTCTGCGTCAGAAATTGCCGATGGCATTGATCCATGAGGGGATTGGACAGGTTGTTTATGATCCGGAAGGAGAATTTCAGGCAGGCGAAAAAGTGGTAATGATCCCAAATACACCGATGAGTGAAGATGAGATCATTGCAGAAAATTATCGAAGAGATTCCAAATTCCGTGCCAGTGGTTTTGACGGCTTTATGCAGGATGTTGTGGATATTCGCAGAGACCGGCTTGTCCGTCTCCCGGAGAATATCAATCCGCTTGTGGCGGCGTTTACGGAAATTGTATCGGTCAGTGTACATGCCCTCAGCCGGTTTGATCGAATTGCGCACAAACGCCGGGAATGTGTCGGCATCTGGGGCGATGGAAATTTGGGTTATATTACTGCCGTATTTTTTAAGGCAATGTTTCCGGATACGAAGTTATGTATCTTTGGGGTAAATCGTGATAAATTGTCAGATTTTACCTTTGCGGATGAGACGTATGTGGTTTCCCGGATTCCGGATGATCTGCAGATCGACCATGCGATTGAATGCGTCGGCGGCGAAGGTTCTCCGAAAGCAATCAATCAGATTATTGATTATATCCGCCCGGAGGGTACGATTGCGATTTTGGGCGTGTCGGAAAACCCGGTTTCAATCAACACCCGCATGATACTGGAAAAAGGACTTCGCATGTTTGGCAGCAGCCGAAGCGGCAGAGAAGATTTTATTAAAACGATTGAATTATATCAATCCAATCCGGAGATACCGGAGTATTTGCAAAATATCGTAGGCGGTGTATTTAAAATTCGTTCGATCGATGATATGCGGAAAGCCTTTGAAGCAGATATACACAAAGAATTTGGAAAAACCATTATGATATGGAGTTAATTGGAGGATATTTATGAGTGGCTTACTTTCAAATAAAAATAAGCGGTTTTTGAAGAAACGATTGAAATTCTGGTGGCAGTGTCTGACCCATCCGATCTTAAATGAGCATTTGATTGTCTTTGAGGCATTCAGTGGCAAACGATGCGGGGGAAATCTTCGAGCCATCTATGAAGAACTGATGGAAGATGAGAGATACCGCGATTTCCGCTTTGTATGGATCGTCAATGATATAGAGGCTCATGCGGATCTGAAGGTGCGCCGTCATACACGTGTCGTAAAAAAGGATTCCCGCTCGGCATTTATCCTTTATGCAAAAGCAAAATACTGGTTTAACAATGTGGCATTGCCAAACTATCTGATTCCGCGTCCGCATCAGGTATATGTTGAAACGTGGCACGGAACGCCGTTAAAGCGTCTCGGAAATGATATTCAGTTTGAGGTGGATCCGAGACAGTCTTTGGCAGAAATGCACAAAAAATATTATATCAAGGGACGCAAGATGGATTATCTCATCTCGCCATCCCGTTTTTACAGCGAAAAGATGATTTCTTCGTTCCGTCTCGATAAGAGTCATAAAGAAGATATCATTTTGGAAACCGGTTATCCGCGAAACGATGCGCTCTTTAAATTTACCGACGAAGATGTCAAACGCATCAAGGAAGAGATCGGAGTGCCGGAAGGCAAGAAAGTGATCCTGTACACACCGACCTGGCGCGACAACCAGTTTAAAAAGGGTGAAGGATTCCAATATAATACAGAACTTGATTTCAATAAACTGATGCAGCAGCTTGGCGACGAATATGTCCTTTTGTTCCGCGCTCACCATCAGATTGGATTCAAAGATGTGGCCAATGATGTGCCGGGTGTGATCGATGTAACGCTGGTGGATGATGTCAATGATCTGTACATCATCAGTGATCTTATGATCACGGACTATTCTTCGACGATGTTTGATTATGGCGACTTGAAGCGTCCGATGGTATTTTATATGTATGATCTCGACGAATATCAGGGCGAGATCCGCGATTTTTATTTTGATATCAACGAGTTGCCGGGTCCGATCGTAAAGACACAGGATGACCTTGTGAATGCAATCTTAGACCAGTTTGCCAACTTCACATACGACGAGAAATACAAAGCCTTTACGGAAAAGTTCAATTACCTTGACGATGCCCATGCGGCACGCCGTGTTATTGAAAAGACGATTAAAACGGATCTTGGGCCGGCATTCCGCTTTTATAAATGGGTCATCCATACGAAGAATGTCATTCGCAAGAGTTTTCGTGACGGCTATATTGCCTTTTCCGGTATGCTCCGTTGTATGGGACTTTGCCGGACAGCAAACAGTAAATTATTGTATTCTTATAAAAATAAGCACAAGGGACAGCGTTGTTTTCTCGTTGGAAACGGGCCGAGTATGCGTCTTTCGGATCTCGAAGGACTCCAGAAAAATGGAGAGATCACCTTTGGCTGTAACCTTGTGACAAAAGCATTTGACCAGACGACATGGCGTCCGGATTATTATTTCCTGATCGACCGCATCTGTGCGAAATTCCAGAGCGAGGAGATTAACGAAGCAATTGGAAATATTCCATTATTTACCAACATCACGACATATAATATCTTCCGCGAGAAACCGAAAAATCCGGTTATTTTGTACAACATCGCAAAAGATAAGTACAAAGTAAAACGTTCTCCGCTGGCATACTATATCCCGTCCGGTTCGACGGTGATGTCATTGATGATCGAGATGGCGGTTTACATGGGATTTTCCGAGATTTATCTGATCGGCTGCGACTGCACCTCGACATTTACCGGAAATACGCATTTTATCAATGGTTATACGGACGACAAATTGAAACAGCGTGATGCCAAAAAGATCGTAGATCGTATGCGTCGTCTTGGTATCCAGAGTGACGATTACGAGAAATATTTTCTCGATGGTTCGCTGAATGCGTACACGCTTTTAAAAGAGCATGCCATCAAACACCATGTGAAGATTTTCAACGCCACCCGAGGGGGCGCATTGGAAGTGTTTGACCGCGTGGATCTGGATAAATTTGTAAAATAATAGTAACTATTCAGGATCAATGTATGGAAATGGGAGCCTGAATAGTTACAAATAATGGCAGGAATGGGGCGCTGCGTGCAGCGCCCTGTGATGGTTTTGGAAGGCTGTGAGCTGCTTGCATGGCATGCGAGGTTCCGGGGCTTTGGAAGACTGTGAGTTTGCAGGATATGCGAGTTTCTGGGGCTTTGATGGCTTGGTGCGGAGTATTGCAGGGGTGTATTGCAGGGGGCAGGGGCGAAATCATTTATTGGAGCGAAATTTGACTTGAAAAATGAAAAATTCGTTTTAGGTCAATGAAAAAAGAACTTGTTTTTGGTCTAAAAAGAGTTTCTTAAAGGCAGACCATAAAACAACTTGTAAGAGTTTGGTCTGGCAAAGGATACTGGCTTTTTAGGTCAAATACAAGAGGTAAAATGTATGACCCAAAGAGGGAAAATGCCACGAGGGTCAAAAGAGTAGTATAAATTTGTTGGTCTAATTACTTGAAAAATTAAATTAAGTCAAAAAGAAAGGAATAAGAATATGAATATCGAAGAAATGTTAGAAATCAGCGACTGTCCGCTGTGTGAAGGCGGCGCATTGTTGGAAGAAGAATGTGGCTGTGGTTATTATGTGATGTGTCTGGAGTGCGGTTGTCACTCGGTGACGATTGATTTCCACTCCGAGGATGAGCGGCTGGAGGCAGCGAAAAGAGCAGTGACACTCTGGAATACCGGCAAGGTGATTTCCAGCAGTCCGGGAGAATGATATGGCAAGAGTAGATGGTCATATTCATATTGAGCGGGGAGAGTACTCATTAGAATGGATTGAACAATTTGTAGACAAGGCAGTAGAGAGGCAGCTGGATGAAATCCGTTTGCTCGAACACTGCTACATATTTGAAGAATTTAGAACGATGTATCGTTCCGTATGTGCTCACAGCAAGTATGTGGATGAGTGGTTTCAAAGAAAAGCCGGAAAGCATAGGCTGCCAGAGTATTTTAAACTGATTGAAAAAGTAAGAAATCAAAAATATCCTGTTACGATAAAGTTTGGACTTGAAATATGTTACTTTAAAGAGCATGAGGCATTTATTGAAAAAATGACGAAAAACAAAGGTTTTGATTTCTTGTTAGGAAGCATTCATTTTGTGGATAATTTCGCTTTTGACCACAAGCCGGAACACTGGATAGGAATCGATGTCGATGGGATATACCATACCTACTTTGAAGATTCCATATTGCTGGCAAAAAGTAAATTGTTTGATGGGATTGGTCATCCGGACGCCATAAAATTGTTTGGTCACCGGTCTTCTTTTTCCCCTTCCGGTTATTATGAGAGATTAGCAAAGGAACTTTCAAATAGTAATATGTATGCAGATCAAAACAGCGGGGCAGCCAGAAGATGTCCCGAAACTTCTTCTTTGGGAATGGAGAGAGAATTACTTCAGGCGTTGAAGAAGAATCATGTGAAAATAATTACTTCATCGGATGCTCATTGCCCGGAAGATGTGGGCGACAAAATTCGGGACTTGGAAAATTGTGTTGTAAATGCTTAGAAATGGAATTGGTTATGGAGGAGAGGGATGTATAGTGAGGAAATGTGAAAAAAGATTATGTTTGGCAACATATAATATTTGGAATAGTGATGAGGGGATGCCTTTTCGGGCCGAGTGCATGTCAAAGGAAATACAAAAGATAAACTCGGATATTTTATGTTTACAAGAGGTAAAAGATAAAACAATGGCTTATGAACTTGCAGATAAACTGGAGATGAGTTGCTATTTTATTAGTTATGGAAATGATGAGGGAGGCATTTGTCTGCTTAGTGCCTATCCAATTATTGAAAAGGAAGATTGGATGTACGTAAATGCGCAATATGCTGCCATTCAGTACAATTTGAAAACATTGGGAATAGTGAATACGCACCTGCCATGGGATAGTGTTATTAAGCGCGAAAAATATATTTCAAAAATCGTTTCCAGACTTGCTGAAAAAAATTGTGATTATGTTTTTATTTTGGGAGATTTTAATAGCGGCAATGATTCTGATGTGTTTCGAATGCTGAAGGGAGAATGCTCGTTGTACGAAAGTGAGGCGAATCCATGTTACTATGATTTGGCATTAGCATCGTCCGAGGTAAATGGAACGGCAGTAAAAAGCACTTTGGATTTCCGTAATAATCCAAGATTTCACGAAAATACAATAGAAATAAATCAAAGATTTGATCGTATATTTTTTAGAAATACGTATCCGGTTAAATTTCCGAGATTAGTTGAATGTGATGTCTTTGGA
>ERZ779762.446-NODE-446-length-26463-cov-3.374508_pt1 | contig 26463 bp, 23 predicted proteins | sample MGYA00511887_ERZ779762 | MGnify/ENA primary metagenome ERZ779762 (study PRJEB29588, sample SAMEA2163052) | human gut metagenome | biome: human gut; feature: human-associated habitat; material: faeces | place: Denmark | collected 2008/2010 ...
CACGACCGCCCGGAAAGGAAAACTGAAAACCGTGTGCGATTTCACGGGATTGTCCGACCAGGCGGCAGAGTATCTTTCGGAGCTTGTGGAGAACAGGAACTACGAAAAGTTGTCTGTAATCAATCATTTGTTCAAGGAGCTTTGCGAGGATTATGCGTTTTACAGCGGAGAAGATGAAGCTTCCAGTGTGCTAGGGGCACTGTTTCGCTGTTTTGAGAAGTTCACCGGTTCGGAAAATGATTGGGAGAATTATGTTGACCTCGGCGATGAAAAACGCAAAGAGGTGCTTGCTATGGCTTATAGGCAGTTTATGCTTAATCAAGTGACGGAAGCGGTGAAATCCAGCTTGGAGGGGTATAAACAGGATAATCTGCCGTGGAGAGAATGAAGTAGCATATACCCCATAATGACACATCTTGTACTTTTGTTATAAATGTGATATACTGTAATTAATAAATTATCGAGGTAATATTATGATTAATACTGCTTTAGCCATTCTTCAAACTGATGAGCAACGGAATACACTTTCTGATTTCTACCAAACGTACAAAAACCGCTTTTATGCTATTGCCTATTCAAAATTACATGATAGAAATCTTGCTGAAGATGCTGTTCAGGAAGCATTTTCCCGAATTGCATCTAAACCAGAAACATTTTTTTCTCTCAGCCATAACAAAATGATTGCATATACAGATGTTATAATCAGAAATGTTTCAGTAGATATGTTCAGAAACCGTGTAATGAATGCTCCAGAAGAGCTTCCAGAATATGACGAGAATATTCCGCTGCTTGAGGATATAATTGTAGGTTCTCTGCAAAAACAACGATTGATGGATTTTATTGTTGGTCTTCCGCAGCTTCAGCGTGACATTATGGAACTCCGTATTTCATTCGGAATGTCAAATTCTGAAATAGCCAATCAACTTAAAATCAGTGAAAATGTTGTTAGGCAAAGATTATTTCAGTCTAGGAAAGCAATTACCGAATTTCTGAAAAAGGAGAATTAAAATGAATCAATTTGACCTTGGTAGTATATTAGATGAACTCCATGAAAAAGAATTCTCAGAATTTTGCAATGTTCCTATGCATCATTTTTCTATAAGGCATCGCAAGGCAATGAAGAAATTATTCAATTCTGGATGTAGCTTTAAGTACAAACCTGTGCGCCTTACAAGACGAACCGCGCTAGTTATTGCAGTAATGATCTTTCTGGCATTAATCACTGCCGGTCTGATGGTGTATCGGATAGCGGGCTTTAGAGGAAATGTTCACAACGATAATATTCATATGTTTGCTTCAGATGTAACTGGAAGTCCAGATATTATTGAGCAAGAATACTCGCTGGGATATGTTCCTGATGGCTATGAATTAGTAAAGCATATTGGAAATATCGGTGACAATTTTCTAATGCGAGAATTCAGTAATAGCGACTCTGATTCTTACATAATTTTTTACCAATATACTAAAGCACATTTCAATTCTCATTTTGACAATGAAAAAAGGCAAATTGAACGCGTAACAATAAACGGCTGCGACGGTTTTTGGTGGACATCTCAAAATAAGGATTCTGTATTAAACAAAATTGTCTGGGTAAATGATGATTATATATTCTCCATTTCTGGCAACTTGAATAAAGAAGCAGTAGAAGAATTAGCTAATAGTACCAAACTTACAAAAAATTAAAATCTTATCATAACAAAAGACTGCCAAAAAAGATGTTATAATTGAAATCCAAAATAGAAAGGAGGGTCAAAAATGAAAAAAGAAGTTATTACGGCTTTTTTTGCAGCTTCAATATTAACCTTTTCTGCAATGAATTATACTTCATTTGCTGCCGAATCTTTATCATATGCACAAACGGTAAAGCCCCGATACTCAATTGAAGCAAACACATATACAGATTTAAGTATAAGCGGCGGCAAAGCTTCGTGTTATTCATTTGTAGAAGCGGAAAAAGTTCAGAAAATTGTTGGAAAACAAACACTTCAAAAGCAGGGATTTTTGTGGACGTGGAGTACTGTAAGCGGTGCAACTTGGACTGATAAAGACAGTTCAAATCATTTGTCAATGTTGCATACTAAATCAGGGTTGTCCAGCGGAACTTATCGCATTGAAACAGTTTTCACGCTTACCGCAAACGATGGAAAGACTGAAACTATTACGGTTTACAGTGAAGAAGTGGCAATCTAATCAATTGCCATGAAAAGAACAGTATGTAATCAACACACTTTTAAGGAGGACATATTATGGACACCAATACTATAAAAAATGAACTTGAAGCCAAGGCTTATGTGTCGTCTTTAAGAAATCATAATTACTCGCTCTAGGAGGTTACTTGATATGAAAAGAAATCTGATCATTATTGCAGTTCTATTTGGAAGCCTTGTTTTATGCTCTTGTACAAACAGCGCTCAAGTGAACAGCAACATCAGTTCTGGTTCATCTACAGATGAAAACTCATCAATAGCGGAATCCTATACAGTGACTGAAAATGGGATATATGATCGAGCAAAGCTGTCGGAGTTTGAATATACCCCCTTGGCGGAATTTGATACGGATTTCTTGAAAGAGAGCGGCTGCGATCAGATTGGCGATTGCTATAAGCGCGCTCAATCATTGGCATTATGGCTGGGTTATGGAATAAGCGATTTCCCGACTCCCAACGGTACTGGCGCATCGACTGAATCGGCAAGCATTGATGTATCAGAATCGGGAGGTGAACTCTACCGTTATTATTTTACCGGAATAAGTTATGACAGCTTTTATAAAGCACTGCTTGATGTATTTACCCAGGAAAAAGCAGATGAATTGATATCTGATGCAGCAAGCAGAATATACTCTTACGATGGTGCTCTGTGGATCGGAGCTGTCAGCGGCGGGGGTGATACATCAGTAGTGAAAACTGAATATCAAGTGACAGACAAAACTGATGATCGAATCGTTCTGAAACGTACAACTTGGCATGTCAATATTGGTGAAGAACCGATTTATGATTCAGCCAAAGATGATGAGTATGAAAAGGAATATGCCGATTACAGTTTTGTTAAAACAGAACAAGGCTGGCGCGCTGACAGTATGCCATTACGGTAATTTGAATTATCGTTTGGGGTAAATGAGCCATCAAGAAATGAAACTCTCTCAAAAGTTGACCTTATTGCAGGTGAGCTTTATGGGAGAGTTTCTTTTATTTGCATTATTTGTCGAATTATCGGTCGTCCTTTGTTCCGTTTGGTATGTTCAACATCAGCGCACCACCAGTCGGGAAAGCCTTGCAGCCGCGCGCACTCGGTTGGTGTAAGTCTGCGGACTATGTACTCGGGAGAATTCACGGTCGGCGGGTCTTTGTAATCGCTTGCAACAAGCGTGTTTGCGAGGTTTTCCTCGGCTTCGGTGTGGTAGGAATTCTTGCTTGTGCTGTACACAAGAGTTTCAGAACCTCCGCAGCGTTTTCCACCGCAGGTGGATAATGCGTACATTCCGCCTGCGGCTCGGAGCGCTCCGCACTTTTCGTTTTCGCTGTACTTCGTGTAGCTGTCCTGCGAAAAAGCAACGGCGTGGCGGTCGGTGGCATTCAACGTGAATGAAACGTCCTCGTTAATGCCGCTGCCTTGCGGACCGTTCTTGTCGGCTCTGCCAATCATTGAACCTTGGACAGCTACAATCGCCACGCCGCCTTGATTTGAGTCGGGAGAATTACCGCCCGTGTCTATCGTCCGTGATGTATATGTTTCATAGCAGTTATGGCGTGCGTTTTTCGTGCCGTCAGATGTGAAACGAACATCAAAGCAGCGTGTATCTTCAACCACAAACGGCTGATTATTTCCGCCAGTCCCGTAGGTTGATGAAACCGTTGGAGCAATGCCGTGCAACTCGGTGTAGCGAGTATCCTGCGAGTGGTTCTCGTAAACGGCGGCGGGGACTGTTCCTGCACGGAGCGTAGGCGAAGTTTCCTCCTCAAATCCTATTCCACGGGCTTTTGCAGAGTGTTCCGTACAGAACCCCGCTGATTCCATCACACAAGGCGGGTGATGTGCTTCGGCTCGGAGTGTTGAAACAACCTCATGCGTTATGTCCATTCTGTTGCCGCCTTGGTCGTTCAGACAAATTGAGCCTGCCGTTCCAGAGCAGCTTTCAGCAGCGGCGGCAGAGCCTTTCCACGTTTTGAAGCCCTCTGCAGAATACCCCGACAAGCCCTCGGACTCAAACAGTATTTTTCCGGCGCATTCGCTATCAAAATCTGCGACAAGGAAGATACGTTTTCTTCGTTGGGGGACTCCCCAGTATTGCGCGTCAAGCACTCGCCAGGCAATGGAGAAACCGTCTGCCACGATGTTTCCTGCGGCAGTCCACCTCTCATGTCGAGTAACAGAAACGGTTTCGCCCCTGACCCTGCACAGGCTTTCGAGGACGCACCGGAAGTCCTCGCCCTTGTTGGAACTGAACGCTCCGGGGACGTTTTCCCAGACCGCAAATCTCGGATATCTTCCATCAGTCGCACACCTCATTTCTTTTATAATTCTGACCGCTTCATAGAACAGGCTCGACCTTGACCCGTCAAGACCGCTGCGTTTTCCGGCAATGCTCATGTCCTGGCACGGACTGCCGAACGTGATTATATCCACGGGCGGCAAATCTGCTCCGTTCAGCGCAGATACATCTCCGTAGTGCTTCATCTGCGGCAGCCTTTTCGTTGTTACCCGAACGGCGAACGGCTCGATTTCCGAAGCCCACAGCGGAGTAATTCCCGCAAGCATTCCTCCGAGCGGGAAACCGCCGCTGCCGTCAAAAAGGCTGCCGAGGGTGAGTTCATTCTTCATCGGTGACCTCCAGTTCGGAATAGGGCATCGTCTTTCCGTCACGAACCACAGACACATTCTCCGCAGAGCCGACCTGCTCGATATACCTCTTCACGATAACATCGCAGAACTTTTCATCAAGCTCAATGGTATGACAGATACGGTTTGTCTGCTCGCAGGCGATAAGCGTACTGCCGGAGCCGCCGAACGGGTCGAGAACGATACAGTTGCTCATGCTTGAATTCTTTATGGGGTAGGCAATGAGTGGAATCGGCTTCATTGTCGGGTGGTCGCCGTTCTTTTTCGGCTTGTCAAACTCCCAAATCGTGGTCTGCTTGCGGTCGGAGTACCACCGGTGCTTGCCATTTTTCTTCCAGCCGAACAAGCACGGCTCATGCTGCCACTGATACGGGGAACGCCCGAGGACAAGCGACTGCTTCTTCCAGATACAAGTTCCGGAAAGGTAAAATCCTGCGTCAGCAAACGCCCTGCGGAAGTTAAGTCCCTCTGTATCTGCGTGGAAAACATAGATGCTTGCATCGTTCGCCATAGCTTTCTCCATGCAAGTAAAAGCGTCAAGCAGAAACTGATAGAACTTCTCGTTTTCGAGATTGTCGTTCTTGATTTTTCCTGCCGAGCCCTCATAATTCACATTGTACGGCGGGTCGGTAACCACAAGATTTGCCTTTTTTCCGTCCATAAGGAGTTCGTAGGTTTCCGGCTTGGTGCTATCGCCGCAGACAAGTCTGTGATTTCCGAGCAGCCAGAGGTCTCCGGGTTTTGTTATGCAGGTTTTTTCCAATTCACCATCAACATCGAAATCATCTTCCTTTGTGTCGCAATCATCGTCAAAGAACGCAGCAAGTTCCTTTTCATCAAAACCCGTCAGTGAAAGGTCGAAATCGTCTGCCTGCAACGCTTCGATTTCGACTTTCAGCATTTCCTCGTCCCAGCCAGCGTCAAGAGCCATTCGGTTATCCGCAATTATGTACGCTTTCTTCTGAGCGGGCGTAAGGTAATCCACAAAAACGCAGGGAACTTCGGAGATGTTCTCGGCTTTTGCGGCAAGAATTCTGCCGTGACCTGCAATGACATTAAAATCCCTGTCGATAATAACGGGATTGATAAAGCCGAACTCCCGCAGCGAGGAACGCAGCTTGTTCAGCTGCTCCGGCGAATGGATTCGGGCGTTGTTGACGTATGGTATAAGCTTATCTATCTGGACAAGCTGCATTTCACTGGTCGTATTCATCTGACGTTCCTCCTTTTGAGAACCTTATGCAAGCCTTTTCGAGCGTCCGCAATATTGCCTTTAACAGCCTGTCCCTTGATTGTTCGGTATTGCTGTACTGTAAGGTTCGGACGGTTGCCTTTGAGTTCTCTGAAAAAATCTATTGTGTCCTTTGACATAGCGTTATCCTTTCCTTGAACGAAGCAGGCGTTCCATAGCATCGTTCAGATCATCACCGACAGGTTCGGTGCAGTTCTCCTTGACTATTCCGTAGATCTCATACCAGATGAGATTTGCATTTTTCTGAAACTGCTGCGACATCTGCACAAACGGCGAAGCAATAACGCCGCCCGTGGTCGGGTGCTTGCCAAGCAATCCGTAAGTACTGATTGCTTCCTCGCACTGAATGTATCTTGCGTATGCCTGTGCGTAGGCTTCAATGAGCCGCTTGTTTACAAGGTTCTCGCAGCTGCGCTGTTTAAGCCACAGCCAGGTTTCCCGGTATATATCGTCAGCGCCGAGGGGAACTCCGTTCTTCTGCCGAGCCGAGAGATAGTCGCTTGGCTTCGGCATATCCGTGCCGTTCAGAACAGCGCCCTCCGGCAGGTCGACCGCTTCAAGTTCGGCTGTATCGAGCGCAGGAATATCGTTGCTTATGATTTTCACCGGAAGTCCTTTCTGCTTTTTCTCTGCGGCAGGAGCAGGTTTATCTCCGGCGCGTACCCGTCTGCCGCCTCTGTTTGTGCCGTCCTTAGCCATGTTTTTCACCTCCGCAGGACAAGAAAAAAGGACGGTTCGCGCCGTCCGAAAATATATTCATGGTTTAATACCCCGTTTGAACCCCGATTTTTGCACACGAAGCCCCGGGCCGCTGTCCTTAGATTATTGTTTTAGAGATTTTGACCACCCCTACCCCCATGTTCTTTCTCGTGACAGGAGTAGCACAGCGACATCAAGTTGCTTTCATCGTTCGTCCCACCGTCCGACAGCGGTTTCTTGTGATGAACCAAGTCAGCGGGGGTATATCTTCCGTTAATCAGACACCGTTCGCACAGCGGGTGAGCTGTGATGTATCTGTCGCGGATTTTTCTCCACTCTCTGCTGTAGCGTTCGTTGCTGTTGTAGCCACGCGAGAAGTGATTGTAGTGCGCGTTCATCAACCGCTGATGTTCTTCGCAGTACACACCGTCTGTCAGTTTAGAACAGTCGGGGTAACGGCACGGGCGTTTTGGTTTCCTTGGCATATCTCTCCTCGTTTTACCCATAGAAAAAGCCCTGCGAGTTATAAAACCCACAAGGCTCTCTGTATATTTTTCTAAGTATATCATATCACAACAGGCGGGCTGTGTCAATGGTGAACAGGGGTGAACTGCTGTGAACTAGGGTGTCCAGTTTTCAGAAAAATTCTGAACGGCTTTTTCGTGCAGTTTTATTACCCACCTTTTTGAATACCCCATTTTTGTACTAATCTCTTTCCACGAAAGAAACATCAGATACTTGTACCGAAGAACAGTACGCTCGTTGGTGTTGTTCAGGTTGTCGATTGCTTTGCTGATTGAGAGTTTCAATTCAGTAAGCGCTTTCTTGTCATTCTCAATTTCAGCTTCGAGTTCTAAAGCCTTGTCAGTGTACCTTACGAAAGGCGGGTCGGGATTTCTTGTTCCCGAAAGCCGCTCTCCAAAACCGCAGCCGGATATACCGCTTGCCAAATCCCGCAGGCTTTTCAGTTCTATTTCCTTGAAGTGTATCTGTCGGTTCATTTCAGACGCGCTTGTCAGAAATTCCTGTGCTGTCATAACGAAACCTCCTCTTTGAGCTTTTTCAGAAGCAATTCACCGTTCAAATCTGTCAGAATAGAAAACCAGTCTGAATGAAAGAAGCGTTCAATACTCTTTTTCTCACGCTGAGCCGCTTTGTCATTAGGGTTCAGGGAAAGTTGGTTCAATGCGGTGCGGTAGTCCTTTGCTGCCTGAGCAATTATTGCATTTGCCAATTCAATATATCCGTTCATTTAAGTACCTCCAAATCTGCTTTTACGGCTGTGATAAGCGCCGCCTGTGTCGTGTCCTTTGTTTTCAGAGCTTTCATAATCTGCTCGTCAATAGTGCCATTTGCGATTATGTGCTGAATGACTACCGTGTCTGCGGTCTGACCCTGCCGCCACAATCGGGCGTTTGTCTGCTGATACAATTCAAGACTCCATGTAAGCCCGAACCACACAAGAGTTGAACCGCCGCTCTGTAAATTCAATCCGTGTCCGGCAGAAGCAGGGTGGATAAGCGCAACAGGGATTTTGCCGCTGTTCCAGTCGGAAATGTCCACGCTTGACTTTATCTCTCGTATTTCAAACCGCTTTCGGATACGCTCCAAATCGTGCTTGAACCAGTAAGCCACAAGCAGCGGTCTGCCGTTCATGCTTTCGATTATATCCTCCAATGCGTCCAGCTTTCGGTCGTGTATCTCAATTACGCTCTCATCATCGGAATACACCGCTCCGTTAGCCATCTGCGACAGCTTGTTTGAGAGGGACGCAGCATTAGCCGCAGTAACCTCATTATCCTCTGTGGCGAGAATGAGGTCTTTCTTTAACTGGTCGTATTTCTCCTTTTCCTTTTCGGAAAGCTGAACCGTGTATTCGGATGATATGAGTTCGGGCATTTTGAGGTGGTCGGCGGCTTTCATGGAAATGGTGATATCCGAGATTTTGTCGTATATCTGTTGTTCCGCATTAGGCAACGGCTTGTAGCTGTAAATTACCATTCCGTTTCGCTTGTCCGGCTGAAAGTAAGTATTTCGGTACAGCCCGATAAGTCTGCCAAGCCGTTCTCCCATGTCAAGCAGTTTGAACTCTGCGAATAAGTCCATCAGACCGTTTCCTGCAGGAGTGCCTGTAAGCCCGACTATCCGTTTCAGTTTTGGGCGGGATTTCATGAAAGCTCTGAACCGCTTCGACTGATGGTTTTTAAATGAACTTAGTTCGTCAATTACCGCCATATCGAAATCAAAGGGCAGTCCGCTTTCTTCTACAAGCCACTGTATGTTTTCGCGGTTGATGATGTAGATATCTGCGGGAGTGCGGAGTGCTGAAATCCGTTCTTGTTCAGAACCGACAACCACGCTGTATCGCAGTTCCCGCAAATGCTCCCACTTTTCGATTTCAGCGCTCCAAGTATCTCGAGCCACACGCAGCGGCGCTACCACCAGAACTTTATGTATCTCAAAGCTGTCGAAAAGCAGGTCGTTTATTGCCGTCAGAGTAATGCTCGTTTTGCCTAAGCCCATATCCAGCAAAAGCGCTGAAATGGGGTGGGTGATTATGAACTCGGCGGCATACCGCTGATAATCATGGGGATTGTATTTCATCAAGTATCGCTCCTATCTGCTCTATGCTGTCAATGACATACACATGAAAGCCGAGTTTCATCAATGTTTTGTGCCTTGCTAACTGCAGGGGACGTGGCTTTTTGCAGGGAGCTTTCAGTTCCGCAAAGGCGATTTTACCACCCGGAAGAAGTATCAGCCTGTCCGGCATTCCATCAAAATTTGGTGAAACGAATTTCAGACACATACCGCCGCTTTTTCTTACCGCCTGCACCAGTTTCTGTTCTATCTGTTTCTCACGCATTTTCTGCTCCTTTTTCTTCAATGGTGCAGGTCGGTGAACCTCATTTCATAAAACTCTCTATAAGGTAAATTTTGTTAATAAAACTGCCCTAAAGGGGATTTTATACTAAGACCTTCACCGACCTGCACCTTTATGGTTTTCAATCTGCTATAAAGTCAGATTTCAAGCGGATTCCGTAGACCATAATGCCCGTTTTGGATTTTCGTTTTTCAAATCCTGCGGTATCAAGCCCGGTATAGAAATCCGTGGTGCTTCTCGTGTATTCTCCTGTCCTTGCACAGTATGCACGGTACTCCTGGTAAAGCTCGCCCGACTTCTGCGTATATGATGGGTCAACCTCGCAGCAGTCCTCAATGAACATGGAAAGCCAGTCGTTATTTTCCCGATAGTGAGATATTGCTTCACTCACGCACTGCGGAATTTTCAGCTTGAAATTGCATTCGATCACCTTTCTTGCTCCATCGATTATCCATAACAGCACGGCTCCACCCGCCTTTTCCGCAAGATAGTCCGCATAATTTTTGATGTCGGAGTTGCCCTCAATTTTGGCATTGAACGGTATGACGATAAGCCTGCGCCATGTACCCTCGTCATTTGCTCCGACTCTCGGGAGATGATTTGTGTACAGCACAAGCGTGTGCGTGGGAGTATATCTGAATGGATCGCGATACTTCTTTTCTGCGGAAACCTCATCGGTCGAACACAGCTGTTTTACCACCGAGGTATTCAGCCGCATTCCCTCCTCAAGCTCTGCCGCGATAACAAGCCGCTTTCCCTTAAGTTCAGCCATCTCGGGCTTGACATTTCGCTTACAGCCAACCGTGAGAGCGTCGGCGGATATACTGCCGCTGTACGAACCAAGAACCCTCGCAATTGTGTTCCAAAACGTACTCTTACCGTTGCGACCATCGCCGTATGAGATTATAAGAGCCTCCATATACACTTTTCCAATCGCCGCAAGACCGACTATCTGCTGAACGTATTCGATAAGCTCCGAATCTCCGCAGAAAAAGCTGTTCACTGCTTCAAGCCAGATATCCATGTTTTCCTCGCTCGGGGAAACGGCGGTCACTTTGGTTATGAGGTCGTCTGCGGAATGCTCAGAACTTGTTCCGGTGCGCAAATCGTATGTAGCTGCGGGGGTATTCAGCAGAAATTCCTGCGAATCAAAATCCTTTATATCTCGCAGCAGCATAGGCTTTGCTGCCTGCAATGCCGAGGTGATATATTTCATATCCCTGCGTTTCATAACGAAAGATTTATACACAAGCGCCGCCATGTACTCTGCAAACGCTTTCTCACTGTTTTCATCGATTGACTTTTCAAGGGCTTTACCGCCTGTGAATACGGTTTCCTTGTCAATTCCGCAATTCAAGAGCGCCTGCTGTGCCTTTTTCAGCGCCGCTTCGGCTTCTTCAAGCTGTCGGTCGAGAAAATCCTCGCAAGCTCCGACCGCAAGCTGTCTGGATTCCGACCAACGAATACCGTCATAGCGCATATAATCCGTAGCGTCCGTGTAGACAAGCTCGTTGCCGTACTCACGGGCGAGGACTTTAGCTTGTCCAATGTCGGAGTAATCCTCGGGTTTGAGGTTAAATCCCGAAGCAGAAGCTGCCCCCAGATTATACTGCTCGGGCGGGATATATCCGTCCTGCTTTGCGACTTTCTTGCCGAACTTCACGGCGCTGTTCCAGATTGTCTGAAGCTCCGAATCATCAAGCGGAGGGTCGCATTTTTCAGCCTGTTTAAGAAACTGCTGATACGCTTCGTCCGTGTTCCCGAGCCGTTTTATAATGCGCCCTGCGTAATGCGACATAGCGCTGTTGCGACTGCCCTCGGGTACGGAACTGCTTTCATTGTCCCATTGCTCAAAATCCGAATTTTCAAGGAAATCAACAATAGACAAATTTCCGTTAAATACCTCTACCTGCGGATTTTGAACGCCGAAAAGCAGTCTTGCGCTGTCGAGCGCGTTGTTATCGAAATACGGAAATTCAGCCGCAATCCGCTTTTTCAGGGCGGTGTATTCCGAGCTGTCCGTTATCGGAGAGATGGGAAAGTAGACGTGAAACCGCGGGCGGGCTGTTCTGCTGTGCTTCGGCAGCATATGACTGCGACTATACACGACCACGAACTCCACTCCCGGGAAAGCCATAGCCACCTCAAGCGGCGTTACCCAGTCGTTCGGGTTGTCGGAGTGGTCGTTATCACAGTCCATCGGGATATTGTCCGCGGAAAGGAACTCGGTGTTGCTGCGGTGGGAGTTCCGGAACTCTGCGCACACATGGTCGTAAGCGACAGCCGCTTTCATATCGTCTGCGCCGTTGATTTCGACCTTGTCCGGATACAAACTGTTCTGCGGATTTCCAACGCAGTTTGCTGTATAGAGTGTAAAATTCATCGTCTGACCTCCTCAAGCTTTCCGGTAAAATAGCGAATATTCTTCTGCCAGCGCTTTGCTAGTTTTATTTCGCACTCCATGCCCTCTGTGATAACATCGCCGAACACCCACAGCTCACGGCATTTACCGAGCAGGACATAATTTATCGTGTGAGTTGCGAGATACCGCTCCGCGGGGTTATTATCATTCATAAACTGCGGATAGAGCAAATGCGGCGCAAGCGGAATAGTTCTGTTTTCCAATGCAAAACGGCAATAGCGTCTTGCATTCTGAACGTTTTCTTCGACACTTCCTGAATAAGCGCTGCAAACATAAACAACGGACCTGAATCCATCACCGCCGGGGGCGGCCGCCCTGAGAGCAGCCTCCTCCTGGCTCAGAATACTGTTTAGCGCAACATACGGTGTAGGGTCGTAGTAACGTTCGGAATTGTAAATATCAATCTTCACTGTTGACCTCCTAAAAAATAATCTTGAGGTTGCCCTCTGCCTAATAGCCACGGCAAATTGCCAAATTGGACAGTTCACCAAATTTTTGCGCATTTCTTTTTGGCGCGCTGGAGTCGCTTATAGATTGCGTCCTTATGTAAGCCAGTTTCAGCAGCGTACTCTTCGGGAGTCTTACCATCAAGAACGATTGCGATAATCACCTCTGCGTACTCGGATTTCAGCAGTGTTCTAAGTTTCTGGCATACGGCATCATAATCTTCCTTACGTTCACGCCGCTCTTCATCGGAATAGTCGGGAACGAGGTCAAGACCATCGCTGTTGTCTGCCTCATCGTCATCTTTTCTGAATGGCCTTTTGGGGTCGCCACGATGCCTGTCCATTTTATGCCAGTTGTTGTACTCTGGTTTGTTATACCTTTCCTCAACCTCGTTCTGAATAAGCTGTTCCTTTTCCTCCTGCGTAAAGCTCGCTCCACTCTCAAGCGAAAGGCTGACCCACATTTCATCGGTATCGACTTCAAGTGTCTGATAGGTGTTGTCGTAGCGCATTTTGATATTCATGATTTGCCTCCTGCGCCGGGGGACAATCATGACAGAATATAAAAATAGGTCTGCGTTCGAGATACACGCAGACCTGCAAAGCCAAAAAGAGCGCAGCAAGGTAAGGGTATCTCGTTACAGAACGCTCGTTGTCTTTATCACAACGAACGAACCTATGAGATATCCTGCCAAGATTGCGCACTCCGGCATGATTTAATTTTGTAGGCTCTCAGCGGAGTATTCCGATTTAGCCTATTCGCCTGATTTTACATCAGATAAAAGTTTTATTATAAATCACAGCAAGCTGCAATTTACTGCAAAGCGATGCCTGTATATAATAAGTTAAAACGGACTGCAAAGTACTGCAAAGATTTTAAACAAAAGCAGCATGACAAATTGAATAGTCATGCTGCTTAATGTTAGAATGTTATATTTTGAGAACATTACACGAAAATGTATCACAAATTACGCCGTTTTGCCTTGAAAAAACAGCCATTATGTGGTATAATGTTATAAATATACGTTATGTGCTAAATTGTATATACATAAATCTTAATTCCATGTAACCAGAAAGGTAATCAAAATGGCTGACAAAAATATTATAGACGCAATGTGGGATGATTCCCCGGTCGATGTTTCCACTGAAGTTAACTTTATATGGTCCATCGCAAACAAACTGCGCGGACCGTATCGCAGCGACAAGTATAAGGACGTCATCATTCCGATGACGATTATCCGCCGTTTTGAATGCGCGCTTGCTCCAACCAAGAAGAAGGTCGTGGAGCAGTTCAAGGCTAAACCGAATTTTCCCGCAAAGGCGATGTACCGCATTTCAGGCTTTCAGTTTTATAACACCAGTGAATTTGACCTTGCGGAGCTTGTAAACGACGCAGACCACATTGCCGCCAATTTCAGGAGTTATCTGCAAGGCTTCTCTGCCAATGTGCTTGAGATCCTGATGTCCAAGGAGCGCGGTCTGAACTTTGGTGAAGAAATCGACAAGATGGACAAAAATAATCGCCTGCTTTCTGTCATCAAGGCGTTCTCCGAGCTTGACCTCGACCCGCATACAATCGACAATGTGAAGATGGGATACATTTTCGAGGAACTCATTCGCAAGTTCTCTGAAAATGCCGAGGCAGGCGACCACTACACCGGGCGCGACATCATCAAACTGATGGTTAACATTCTGCTTGCCGAGGGCTGCGACGATATCTTCGACGACGGCAAGGTCATCACCATACTTGACCAGGCGTGCGGTACCGGCGGTATGCTCTCAACCAGTTACAACTTCATCAAGCGTTACAATCCCTCGGCGGACGTGCGCCTGTTCGGTCAGGAAATCAACCCGGAATCTTACGCTATGTGCCTTGCCGAAATGCTCATCAAGGGACAGAACGCAGAAAACATCTGCTACCAGGACACAATGAAAGCCGACCGATTCAAGTCTGCCAAGATGCGGTTCGTGCTGGAAAATCCGCCGTTCGGTACTGCATGGGGCGGCAAGGACGCCGCAGAGGGCGTCGAGGACGCAGTCAACGCAGAATACCAGAAAGGCTTTGACGGACGCTGGGGCGCGGGTCTGCCCGGCTCCGGGGATATGCAGATGTTGTTCTTGCAGTCTGCAATTGATAAGATGGATGATAATTTCGGTCGTGCAGCAATTATTGAGAATGGAAGTCCAATGTTTAACGGACAAACCGCTTCCGGTGAGAGTCAGATTCGCCGCTGGCTGCTGGAAAATGACCTTATCGAAGCAATCATAGCCCTGCCAACTGACCTGTTCTACAACACCGGAATTGCTACATACATCTGGGTGCTCTCCAAGAACAAACGTGCCGAGCGCAAGGGCAAAATTCAGCTTATCGACGCTTCGTCGTTCTCCCACAAACTGCGCAAGGCTCTGGGCGACAAGAAAAACGAGATCTCTCCCGAAGACCGCAGCACTATCACAAAGCTGTATGACGATTTTGCGGAGAACGAATACTGCAAGATCTACCCCAACGAGGAGTTCATTTATCGCGAGTACACGGTAATGCAGCCCCTCCAGCGCAGCTATGCCATTACGGAAGAGCGCATCGAAACTATGCTCTCCAAGGGTTCTCTGTCATCGCTGTACGACCAGCCCAAGGTATACGAGCTCGAAAATTCCGAGGAACTTACCGGGAAAGACCGAAAAAAGCTGGAAACATATCGGGCAGGTCAGCCTGTCTACAAAGCGATAATTGAAACGCTGAAAGCAGCGGTTTCGGAGCAGGTCTACAATTCTCCGAAAGCGTTCATGCCGGTGCTGACAAAAGTTCTGTCTTCTGTGACGGCAGATAAGAAGCTGCTTGAGAAAATCGCAGCCGGGCTTTCCGTCATGGACAAGAACGCGGAAATTCAGCGCGACCGCAAGGGCAATATCATCTACGACAAGGAAACCAAGGACACCGAACTTGTGAAATGGGAGGAAAGCATCGAGGAATATATGGCGCGTGAGGTTCTGCCACATATTCCCGACGCCGCCGCGTTCTTTGAGGAGAATCTCGGCGCAAAGAATCCCGTTATCAGAACCGGGGCGGAGATTCCGTTCACGCGGTATTTCTACAAATATCAGCAACCTGCCGCCAGTGAAGAGTTGGAAGCCAGGTTTTCAGAATTGGAGCTTTCAGTGTCTGAGCGTGTAGCGCGGCTGTTTGAGTAAGGGCGGTGGCAATATGACAGGAACAAAGTTTAGCGGAATCGCAAGCATAGGAGATATTCCTGCACACTGGAAAACATATCGCATTAAGTCACTTTTATCATTGAGGAGCGAAAAGAACAGCGGTGACCGTGATTTGCTGTCTGTATATTTGGATAGGGGCGTCATCTCTTACAACGATTCTGATGGTATGCAAGTTCACAAACCGAGTGCTGACTTGTCAAATTATCAAAATGTCCACACCGGAGACTTTGTATTGAATAATCAGCAGGCATGGAGAGGTTCGGTCGGAGTTTCAAAATACGATGGAATCATTAGTCCAGCATATTTTGTCTTTTCACTGAGTGATAAATGTGACCCAGATTATATGAATTTTCTGCTACGAGACGGAAGTATGGTTCAGCAATACGAAACCGCTTCTCGTGGAGTAGGAACAATACAGCGCAATCTGTATGCATTGTGGTTTTACGAAAGTTTGGTTGCACTGCCACCTCTTGCTGAGCAGCGCCGCATTGCCGATTTTCTCGACACCAAATGTTCCGAAATAGATTCGCTGACCGCTGACATTCAGGCGCAAATCGACACGCTGGAGCAGTACAAGCGTTCAATAATCACCGAAACCGTCACCAGAGGGCTGAATCCCGATGCTGAGATGAAGGACAGTGGAGTGTTTTATATGGCTCCGATGAATGCGTCATGGCGGCTAACAAAAATCGGCTATATTTGCACAAAGCTGTCGCGGTCTTTTGTTTCAGATGATACCGCACTAATTTGCTCGAATAAAGGAAAGGTGCAAGTTCGTTCAGATGACTTAACTGGAATCATGGTTAGCGATGACAATGCAATGCAGGGCATTCACGCGGGTGATATTGCTATTCACGGAATGGATACTTGGCATGGTGCAATAGCCTTATCTGAGTTTGACGGCAAAATCACTCGTGTAGTTCATGTATGTGATAGCACGGAAGATAAGCGCTTTATCGTTTATTATATGCAACATCTCGCATTCCAAGGTGTTTATAAATTGATATCTAACGGTGTTCGTGGAAATACAAGTGATTTCCGCAGTTGGGATAAAGTGCGTGATATTTGGATTGCAATTCCGAAAACAAGGCAGGAACAAAAGGCAATTTGTGACTATCTTGACAGGAAGTGTAATGATATCGAAGAAATAATATCCACTAAGAAACAGCAGCTTGCGGTTCTTGAAGAATACAAGAAATCTCTGATTTTCGAGTATGTAACCGGCAAGAAGGAGGTTATTTAATGGCAACTTTTGAAGAACAACTGAATGAACTTCTGGAACGCACAAAATCAATTAAAGCGCCTGTCAATGCAGCACCGATAGGAACAAGCATGAGCGATTATAATCACCCCAGTGACGTATGGGTTAATGATGTTGAAATTTTCTATAATAAATATCTGAAAAAACACTCACTTGGAGATAGAATTAAATCCATACTTTTTCACAGAACAACTAGCGCATATAAGGAACTTATTGGCTGTTTGGAAAGCATAAAGAATGATACTGAATTTGTTAATGAAATGAATGGCGTTTCTATGATTAATATCCCAAAATATCGTGCAAAAGATGTTCCTGAATATGATGTGTTTATTTCTCATGCCAATAAGGATAAGGAAAATCTGATAGAAGAATTGTATGGCTCGCTCAAAACTCTTGGCGTAAAAATTTTCTACGATAAAGAGTCTTTGGAGTGGGGTGATAACTGGAAGGATAGAATTCTTAACGGCACGAAAAAAGCAGAGTTCGCAATTATCGTTATTTCGGAGAACTTCTTTGATAGGGAATGGACTGAGCGAGAACTATCTGAGTTTTTGAACCGGCAGAACAGAAACGGTCAAAAGCTGATTCTGCCGATTTTGCACAACATCACAGTTTCACAACTACAAGAAAAGTATCCGTCTGTGGCAAATATCCAAGCAATTGACTCATCCAAATATAGTTGTGATCAGATTGCTTTGCTTTTTGCACGTCAACTAATAAAACGGCTGAAAAGCGTTTAAAAGAGGTATCTTTATCATGAAAGCTGAATATGTTACATCCACTCTTGGTACAGGAACCGAACTTCATATTTCCTCTGCTGAGTACAAGCGCATTAATAACGAGGACGGGTGGAACGATCATCCAAACTTGATGTTTGCAGTGATATCTTATACCAGTGCAAATCGGTGCACAAATTCAATCAAGAATAGAGATCTGGAAGAAGCATTTCGTCACATCAAAAAAGCTGGGACCATTGTTCTTGCAACTAAAACAGATGCAGAAACCGCATGGTGCGAGGTATATGCAATAACGGAAGGGAAAATTATACCTGTTATTACCAGCAATGACGGTAGTGATTTCAATATAAACTATTCAGGCAAGACAAAAAGAGAAAGAAATAAAACCCGGAAAGAAAGAGAGGATGATTAACATGAATAATATTCTCTCCGAAAAAGAATACCAGCATTTCATCATGGACAGGCTCTCGCAGGACAACGGTTACATTATCCGCAAAGCAGCCAGCTATGACCGCCTGTTCGCCATGGACCGCGAGCTGCTGTTCCAATTCCTGAACGACACTCAGCCCGACGAGATGGCGGCGCTCCGTAAAATCTATAAATCCGACCTTGAGGATACCCTTGTCAGCTTTATAAATGCCGAGGTGACCAAGACCCGCGGCAGCCTGCTGGACGTGCTGAAGCATGGCATTGAGATCTCCAACATGAAGCTGGAACTCATGTACACCAGACCCGCGACCACTTTCAACCATGAACTGCTGGCAAGGTACGAAAAGAACATTTTCTCCGTTATGGAGGAAGTCTGGGCAAGCGATGACGAGCGTGTTGACCTTGTCATCTTCCTGAACGGCCTTGCTATCATGTCCTTTGAACTGAAATGCAACGCAGCCGGGCAGTCCTATCAGGACGCCATATATCAGTTCCGTGTGGACCGCAATCCGAAAACCCGCCTGTTCTGGTTTAAGGCAGGCTGCCTTGTTAACTTCGCTATGGATCTGGAGCAGGTCTATATGACAACCAGGCTCGCAGGAAATGCGACTTTCTTCCTGCCGTTCAACATGGGCTGCGGCGAAGGAGTTGAAGCCGGTGCGGGCAATCCAACTTTCAAGGACAAATACAGCGTGTCATATATGTGGGAGGATATTCTGACAAAGGATACCGTCCTCGACCTTATCAGCAAGTTAATCTTTATCGAAACCAAGGAAAGCAAGGACGAGCTGACAGGAAAAACGAAAAAATCCGAGAATGTCATATTCCCCCGGTATCATCAGCTCGATGTGATACGCAAGCTGCTGGCTGATGTCCGCGACAACGGCACAACGCAGAATTATCTGATTCAGCACAGTGCAGGCTCGGGCAAAACGAACTCCATCGCATGGCTGGCTCACCGCCTGACTTCGCTGCACGACGCAGACAATAAAATCATCTTTGACAATGTTGTGATAATTACGGACCGCGTCGTGGTTGACCGTCAGCTTCAGAAAGCAATTATGGGTATGGAGCATAAAGCCGGGCTTATCCGTGTCATGGACGACAAGTGCAACTCCGACGACCTTGCCATAGCGCTGAACGGCAATACGAAAATCATCGCAACCACAATTCAGAAATTCCCGTATATCGTGGACAACGTTGCGGGGCTGAAAAATAAGCGCTTTGCAGTTATTATCGACGAAGCTCATTCCTCCACGGCAGGAAAGGATATGGCGGCAGTCACAAAGTCGCTGGGTGCTGGCGAGCAGGAAGCCGCCGATGCTGAGGATATCATCACGGACGAGATACGCAGAAACGGCAAGCAGGCAAATGTTTCCATGTTCGCCTTTACTGCCACTCCGAAACCGACGACCATTCAGCTGTTCGGCCGCCTGAATACAAAAGGTCAGCGCGAGGCGTTCCATATCTACTCCATGAAGCAGGCTATCGAGGAAGGCTTTATTCTCGATGTGCTCCAGAATTATACGACTTACAACACATTCTATCAAATCAACAAGGAAATAGAAGAAGACCCGCGCTGCAAGACGATCGAAGCAAAACGGCAGATTGCCCGCTTTGTGGAACTGCACGAAACAAATATTGCCCAGCGTGTGGAGGTCATTGTGGAGCACTTCCGCACAACCGTTATGCCTGAACTCGGCGGCATGGCAAAGGCAATGGTCATTACTGCTTCCAGACAAGGCGCAGTGAAGTACCGTCAGGCTTTTGAGGATTATACCAAGAAGAAAGGCTACACGGATATCAAGGCTCTGGTGGCTTTCTCCGGAAAGGTAAAGCTTCCCGACGATGATACCGAATATTCCGAGGCTTCCATGAATGGCTTCCCGGAGGACAGGCTGACAAAGGAGTTCAACAAGGACGAATACCAGGTCCTGCTGGTCGCCAATAAATATCAAACCGGGTTCGACCAGCCGAAGCTCTGCGCTATGTATGTGCTGAAAAAGCTGAAAGGCGTGTCTGCCGTTCAGACGCTTTCCCGCCTGAACCGTATCTGCCCGCCGTTTGACAAGAAAACATTCGTGCTGGATTTTGTAAATTCCTACGAGGACATTACATCTGCGTTTTCGACTTTTTATACGACCACGCTGCTCTCCAATTCAGTAACTCCGACGACCATTTATGACCAGGAAGCGAAAATCGACGCGTACACCGTACTTGACCCCGATGATATCGAAAAAGCCAACGAACTGCTCTACAAAGGGAATATTTCCTCCAAGGACAAGCAGAAGCTGACTTTCTACTTCAAGCGGTCGAAAAATATGATCGAGCAGTATGAACCGCTCAGGCAGCAGGAGATTGTGTCACAGATGCGGCATTTTGTGCGGTTTTATGAGTTTTTGCTGCAGGTGTCCTGCTTCGAGGATACCGAACTGCATAAGAAGTACAATTTCATCACTTATCTGCTGGCATACATCAATATCAAACATCCCGGCGGAGGCTATAATCTGGACGGTAAAATCAAGGCAACCAATTTCGTACAGAAAAAAGCTGAAGAACACACCAATCCTAAGTTGGTAGCGCAGCCGATTGTAAAGCTGCCCACTGCGGAGAGCTTTGGACTGACCGAGGCAAAAGAAGAACGACTTTCCGAAATCATTGCGGAAATCAACAGCCGGACGGGAAAAGCGTATGATAATGACGTTGCGGTCAAAGCTATGCTTCAGATAAGAGATATCCTGCTGAAATCCGACAAGCTGAAAACCAGCGCCAAAAATAATACCGTCAAAGACTTTGAGTTTTCGTACTTTGACGATATCGACAACGCGCTGATCGAAGGGCTGGAACAGAATCAGGACTTCTTTTCCCTGTTGCTCAGTAATGATGAAATAAAGAAGCAGGTTCTTGGTATCTTCACTGATGAGATATACAAGAGCCTGCGGGAAGCGTAAGAGGTGGTTTCATGTTTGATAAATTCCGATTAAAGAATATACTGTCGCAGTACAAGCAGAACTTTGTCTCCATGCAGTGGAGTAACGAAAAATACAAATGGGAAGCCGTTAAATGGTTTCAAGGCAATTGGGATGTTAACGCTTCGGATTTTCCTGAAATGCTCAACCGCTCTCTTGATAAGGCCATGAATCTATTGGACTCCAGCAAAACTTCTCCGAAGCGCATGATTGTAAGTTTTGCCAAGGCCGCACCGGAAGATGTCCGTTCGATGTTTATTGCCCTGTTTGACGAGAGCAAGGATGTATTTGAGCGAATGAGTGCATTCAAATATAATTCTTCCATTCTGCTGGAGAAATACGGAAATGGTGAAGAACAGCACTACCAGTACGAGAAAGCCATCAGCACCTATCTTTGGCTGCGTTATCCAGACAAATACTACATCTACGATATTGACGACGCCAAAACCGTCGCAAGCGAGCTGGAGGCGGATTATCGCTTTAAAAGAGGCGCTTACTCTGATAATATCCGCAACTTTCTGCGGTTCTATGATGAAATCAGTCTGGCATTGAAAGAGGACACAGAGCTCGTCAATCTGTTTCGGTCGCAGCTGACTGACTCCTGCTATCCTGACCCTGAACTCAAAACACTGACCATCGATGTAGTATTTTATATAAGCAAATTTTACGCTCAGAAAAAGAATAATGATGAAATCACAAACAGCTGGTATGGAGTTGAGTTTGACCCCGGAATTACTATTGAAGAATGGAGCAAACTACTAAGAAAAGAATCCGTTTTCACTACAAGTTCACTTGAAATAATGAAGCGCTTTAAAGATTGCGGCGGAATGGCTTCCTGTACACAGTTGGCGGTAAAATATGGGGAAACAAATAACTTTTATAATTCAGGTTCAGTGGCTTTGGCACAGCGTGTCTGTGAAGCAACGGGTATAGAACCGCAGAAAAGAAAAGATGGTTCAACGCAATGGTGGACAGTTCTTTATACTGGGCGTGATGCAATGTCTGATGAAGATGGCACTTTCATCTGGAAACTTAGAGATGAACTTTCCCAGGCTCTGGATATGACCGATTTAAGCCAAATCAGGCTATATGTTTCCTCTGACCCAATCAAGGGCGACTGCGGTTACTGGTGGCTTAATGCAAACCCTAAAATATGGAGTTTTTCCGATATTGCTGTTGGCGAAGAACAATCGTACACTCTTTTTAGTAATAATGGGAATAAACGTCGTATCTTTCAGAATTTTCTGAACGCAAAAGCCGGCGACAAAATAATCGGGTATGAATCAAATCCGGTAAAGCAAATCGTGGCACTCGGAACCGTAAGCGCCGGACAGGACGGAGAAAAGATAATCTTCAGAAAACTTGAGGGGCTTGCTAACCCTATTGATTATTCCTCTCTCAAAGAATGCCCTGAACTCCAGAATATTGAGTATTTCCGTAATCCACAGGGCAGCCTTTTCAAACTTACAAAAGACGAGTATGAGTTCATTCTCGACTTAATACGTGAGGCAAATCCAATAGCCGGAGAAAAGCCTGCAAATGCCTATACTAAAAGTGACTTCCTTGAGGAAGTTTACATGAACGAAAAGCAATACAATGCTCTTGTGACTTTGCTGGTTCATAAGAAGAACATTATTCTGCAGGGTGCCCCTGGTGTTGGTAAGACCTTTGCTGCAAAACGACTTGCTTGGTCTGTGATGGGTGAAAAAGATGACAACCGTATTGAATTCGTCCAGTTTCATCAGAACTATACCTACGAGGATTTTATAATGGGCTACAAGCCCGCCGAAAATGGGTTTGAACTTAAGAATGGCATTTTTTATCGTTTCTGTCAGAAAGCCGCAAATTCTCCTGACAAGGATTTCTTCTTTATCATCGATGAAATTAACCGTGGCAATCTGAGTAAGATTTTCGGCGAATTACTCATGCTGATTGAAAAGGATTACCGAGGAACTAAGGCAACATTGGCATACAACGGTCTTCCCTTCTCAGTCCCCAGGAACTTGTATATTATCGGTATGATGAACACGGCAGACCGAAGTCTTGCTATGATAGACTATGCACTCCGGCGCCGTTTCAGTTTCTTTGAGGTTGAACCTGGCTTTGCTTCCGAAGGCTTTATACACTACCAGAATAGCCTTAACAGCGAAACGCTGAACAGGGTGATATTGAAAATCAAAGAACTTAACCGTGAAATCGCCGCAGACAAATCTCTCGGTAGTGGTTTCTGCATAGGGCACAGTTATTTCTGCGGGCAGGATAACTACTCAGATGAATGGATACGCAATGTCATTGATTATGACATTATACCTATGTTGAGTGAATACTGGTTTGACGACATCAACAAGCTGAAGCGTTGGAAGTCAATACTACAAGGTGTATTTGAATGACAAAAGATAAGAATATCTTTATAAAAAACATATACTATATGCTTTCGTATGCATTCACGTCGTTGAATCAGGGCGAATATGAGAATATTGCGGCCGAGGAATTTGAAAATATACACAGCCTTTTTGCCGCTATTCTTGCTAAAGGCATAGGTAAACAGATAAAACAAGGGCTTTTTCGGGATTACATAAATTTTCAGATAAATGCTGCTTCTGTTAAAGGGAAAATCAATATTCAGGGCAGCATTCAAAATATCTTAAGCAGAAAACGTGTTCTGACATGCGAGTATGATGAGCTTTCCGAGAATAATATATTCAACCAGATACTTAAAACGACTGTCATGCTTCTGCTTAATCATGAAAATGTGCAGCCAGACTCCAAGAGTGTTCTGAAAAAGGAAATGCTGTTTTTCTCGAACGTAGACCTGATTGATCCGGTATCAATCAGGTGGTCAGGAATACGCTTTCACAAAAACAATAGCACTTACCGTATGCTCATAATTCTGTGTCAGTTCATTATTGAGGGAATGCTCCTTACTACAGATTCAGGCGAGTATAGATTGGCTTCTTTCTTAAATGAGCAACGCATGAACCGCCTATTTGAAAAGTTCATACTTGAATACTATATCAAAGAATGGCCGACTATAAAATCAGCTGCTTCTCAAGTTCCATGGTCTCTTGATGATGGAATGAGCGAAATGCTCCCGGTTATGCAAACCGACGTTTCGCTTCAGAAAAATAATACTGTACTCATTATTGACGCAAAATATTATAGTCGCACAACTCAGAATAACTTTGGAAAAAATACGATACACTCCAACAACCTGTATCAGATCTTTACTTATGTAAAGAACCGTGACTATCAATTCGGAGACAAGCCGCACAAAGTTTCAGGCATGCTTCTATACGCCAAGACTGATGAGAATATTATCCCCGACAATGTATATCAGATGCATGGAAACCAAATAACAGTCAGGACTCTTGATTTAAGCATGGATTTTTCCGAAATCAGGAAGCAGCTCGATTCAATTGCCAAGGAACATTTTGAATCGTTGATTGCAAATTGACATATTCCCCTATACGCACCACCCACACCCCGCGCTCCACCAAACCGCAAAACAAAGCCAGACATTGCTTGAAACGGCTCGTGCCACGTTGAGTGCGTGGTGTCGATGTCAAGGAAAGAAACACAGAATGCTCAGTAAATGATCTGGAGGGATTTATAATGTTAGTTAAGGACATTAATTTTCCGGCATGCACAATAATATAAAATAACGCTTGAAAATCTCGCCAGAAGCTGATATAATACTATATATAATTTCATCGACCAAGGAGATAATTTATGCCAAAATATAACTGCGACTACGTTAAGACTCCCCCTATGGGCTGGAACAGCTGGGACTGCTACGGCGCCGCCGTAAACGAAGCGACGATCCGTGCAAACGCTGATTTCATGGCAAAGCACCTGAAACAATTCGGCTGGGAATATATCGTCGTTGACATTCAGTGGAGCAACCCAATTGCCAGGAACCACGAATATCAGCCGTTCACAGAACTCTGCATGGACGAGTTTTCCAGGCTGGTCCCGGCCGTGGAGCGCTTCCCTTCTGCCGAGGGTGGAAAGGGCTTCGCGCCGCTGGCTGAATACGTTCACTCGCTGGGGCTGAAGTTCGGCATTCACATCATGCGCGGAATTCCCCGTCAGGCCGTGCACCGCAACACCGCGATAAAGGGTACTTCCAGAACTGCCCGCGAGATAGCCAAAACTGCCAGCATATGCCAGTGGAACACCGACATGTACGGCGTGGACCCCGAAAAAGAGGGCGCCCGCGAATACTACGACAGCATTTTCGAGCTTTACAGTTCCTGGGGCGTTGACTTTATCAAGGTTGACGACATCTGCCGCGAGTTACCACATGAGGAAAGCGAACTCGTTATGCTCAGCGAAGCGCTGCATTCCTGCGGGCGCGATATGGTGCTGAGCCTTTCCCCCGGCGCTGCGCTTCCTGAAAAGGCTGAGCTGTACAAGGAAGTCAGCAACATGTGGCGCATCACCGACGACTTCTGGGATAACTGGCCGCAGCTGCTTGATATGTTCAGCCGCGCGCAGACCTGGTGCATTCACGCGGGCGCGGGCCACTTCCCGGACGCGGACATGCTTCCGATAGGCGCTATTCTGCAGGATTACGGCCCCGATGGGTGGACTAAGTTCACGCAGGACGAACAGATGACCATGATGAGCCTGTGGTGCATGATGCGTTCCCCGCTGATGATCGGCGGTGAGATGACAAAGTTTGATGAATTCACCATGAGCCTGCTCACAAACAGCGATATCATCAGCTGCCTTAACAGCACGCATTCCGCGCACCCGCTGTTCAGGAAAACCGTTGACGGCAACGAGCAGATAGCGTGGTTCACCACGCACGAGGACGGAAAGACGTTCTACGCGGCTCTGTTCAACTGCGGAGAAAGCGAGTGCGAAATAACCGCTGAGCTCCCTGTGACATGCAGTCTTTCCGCGCATGAAGTCTGGACTGGCGCCGACAGCAAAATCAGCGGAACGCTCACTGCTTCCGTAAAACCGCATGGCGTCGCAATGTTCAGGCTGACGCGCATTTGAGGTAACAGAATTGAGTAACATCACCTACGAATATATCCGTCGCAGCAAAGATATACAGACATACATCAACTACGCCGACGCAGCGCTCAGCACCATCGGATACACGGAGCATTCCAACGCGCATGTGGAGCGCGCCGCGGCGTCGGCATACATGATACTGACCACGCTGGGCTACGAGCAGCGCACCTGCGAACTCGCTGAAATTGCCGCATATATGCACGACATCGGCAACGTGATAAACCGCATAGACCATGCCCAGAGCGGCGCGGTAATGGCTTTCCGTCTGCTGGACAACCTCGGCATGCCGGCAAA
>ERZ779762.455-NODE-455-length-26234-cov-4.923106_pt1 | contig 26234 bp, 16 predicted proteins | sample MGYA00511887_ERZ779762 | MGnify/ENA primary metagenome ERZ779762 (study PRJEB29588, sample SAMEA2163052) | human gut metagenome | biome: human gut; feature: human-associated habitat; material: faeces | place: Denmark | collected 2008/2010 ...
TTAATATTAAAAGGAGGTGGCACAATGGATATATGGCATAAGTTGGGAAGAATATTTCGCTTTTCAAATTTGGGAACGCTGATTTTCTTTTTGTTGAATATCGGTCTTATTTTAGCTTTGTTCTTTCCCTATGGTTTTACGCCTGAAGTGGCAGTTCCTTTGATTGTATGTTACATAGTCACCGTTTTAATTAGTCTATCGCCCATTGGAGAGTGGACACTTGCAGCACTTGCAGGAGCAAAAGAAATAAAACGAAAAGATATTAAAATTCGTTTAGTGCCATTATTGGAGATCGTATTTGAACAAGCAAAAGAAAGAACTCCGTCTATGGTTAATTCTATTAGGCTAAAAATAATACACGACCAATCGCCAAATGCTTTTGCGATTGGTCGAAGGACTATTTGCGTTACAGACGGGTTATTAAACCTCACCGATGAAGAAATAATGGCTGTGTTTGCTCACGAGATTGGACACATTGCGTATCAGCACTCAGCCATTCAACTTCTTATCGGTGGCGGAAATCTCTTTATTTCCGGATTTTTGCTTATTGTTAAAGTTATTTGCTGGATTATTACTGGTATTTTCGCTCTCGTTGGTATAAGTACAAGAAGTTTTTGGGGCGGTTTGTTTATGACACTTTTCGGCGGCTTATCAACCGTGCTCATTTGGCTTTGGACTAAGTTCTGTATGTTATTCTTAATGTGGTCAATGCGGCAAAATGAATTTGTTGCAGATGAATATGCTTACAAATTGGGTTATGGCACAATATTAGCAAGCGTGTTGGATAGACATATGTGTTCAGCCCCTAATAATGGATTGCTAAGAGCACTTTATTCAACACACCCACATAGTGATGACCGTATAGCACGCTTGCAGGAACTCGGCGCAGATTATTACAGATATTAAGCCGTTAGAATTTATAGATGGATGATGATATATTTTTTGGATAATATCAATAGAGCAATTATAAAAAGCGCAAAAACGGAGAAGCCGCAGCAGAGTTTGCTCCACTGCGGCTTTGCTGACTTCTGTACCTATGTGAGCAAGATTCAGCAATTTACATCGTGCCTATATAGGTTTTGACTTTTGCTTGCAGTAACTTTATGTACTCCTCGTAATAAACAATCAGCCCCATTGGATAGATGTCGGCAAGCACAACAGTCAGATCTGCTACTTGTTCTTCTGTCACTTTACAAAGGCGTTCCATTGCTTGCATATAGCTTGGGCGCAGATTGTTAGCATCCGCAGTCATATGCTCTGCTGCACTTCGTAAGCACAGTTCGGCATCACTCTCGAATGGATGCTGTGAAAAGTGCTGAAGCATTCTCCGCAACTGCTCTGTCCCAGCATCAGTGTTATATAGGCTCAGCTTGATGACAAAATCCGTCACATCAAACGCTTCGTCCCAATCATAGGCGAATACGCCCTTGGTGGACGAGTATGCGAACTGCGGCGTGTCTGCGATCCGGCAGAACATTGCATACAAAGCCATACTGTCCAAATACTGCTGACGCAGTACCGGGGACTCTTTTACCCTATCATAATCGACCGCAGAAAAATCCTCCACCCATTCCGTTCCTACAATAAACGGGTGCATCGGAAACAATCTGCGGGTTTCACCGCTTGTGCTCATAAGATAGGCTTTCGGCGTATAGACGCCGCATAGTTCAGCAAGCCGACTACACATAAAGGTGTTGCAGGCGGACTGTATGTTTTCGTGCTTGACAAGAAGCCTTGGATACCCCACCCTTTTCGGCGTAGCAATATACTTGCATACGCCGCCGAAGCCTTCGTGGTTCAAGGTCTTATAGTCATAATTGACTGTGTTGAGAATGTAGTCACCCATATCGTCCTCCGCTGCTTTCGGCAGTTTATTGGTGATTTTATATCTAAAATAGCCGCCTTGTGCGACTACGGGATTTATGCAACAGCCCGTTGCACAAATTGTCTTCCGTTTTCCTATTTCAAAAATCTGTTTTCATACTCCTGATGGTGCAGACAATAGCCCTGTGCAATCAGTGCATCGGTTTTCAGCGCAACGAGGTTCGTATCCGAGTGCATTGCACTGGCAATCTGTTGTATATCATAGCCGTAACGGATATATTCGAGGATTTCCTCGTCGCCCAAGGACACCTGAGAAGCGAACACATTCGCTTCATATTCCATCCGGCTCTCTTGCATATTGAAGATATTGAACTCTTTGAAGCCGCCCGCTTTCACAGCTTCCTTTCGGTGCAGAATATCGTGCCCGATCTCGTGGAGCATAACGATGCTTTCCATCACCGGATGCAGATCGTTTTTAATGAAGATAAATCGGTTACGCATCAGAACCTTATAGGCTCCACGCTGTCGCTTAAAATCCACGGGGACGACTTCGATGCCAAGCTCACGAGCGATCCTGTGCGGATCTCTCGTGCCGAGCGTATCGACCAGCCTATTTGCTGTCTGTACAATCTCCAAAGTCTGAATATCCAAGAGAGAACACCCCCTTCTGCCTATTTAGGATTTCGGCAATTCTATTCTAACATAAGCTGTGTCCCATTAAACGGACACAATGAAATCAGCTTAGCCAGTTCTTCGCCTTCCCAGATTGTGTTCAGCAAGAAAGAACCGTTCTTACGCAAACCGCGGGTTACATCATACATGTGCAGGTAAGCCTGAACGTGGCAAGCCACAAAGTTCGGAGTATTTACCAAGTATGTAGAACGGATCGGGGTATCACCGAAACGCAAGTGAGAACAAGTGAAACCACCTGACTTCTTAGAGTCGTATGAGAAGTAAGCCTGGCAGTGTTTGTCGGTGTTGTCACCGATGATTTTTACAGAGTTCTTGTTAGCACCTACTGTACCGTCAGCGCCCAGTCCGTAGAATTTAGCTTCGAACATGCCTTCGCCGCCCAATGCGATTTCTTCTTCCTGAGGAAGTGAAGTGAAGGTTACGTCGTCCACGATACCGATAGTGAAGTGGTTCTTCGGCATCGGCATAGCCAGATTCTTGAATACGGCAATGATTTGAGCAGGAGTAGTGTCCTTAGAACCCAAACCGTAACGGCCGCCTACGATTACCGGAGCATCAGCTGCACCATAATAGCAGTCTTTTACATCGAGGTACAACGGTTCGCCGTTAGCACCCGGTTCCTTCGTACGGTCAAGAACTGCAATAGTCTTAGCAGTCTTAGGCACAGCAGCCAGGAAGTGCTTAGCAGAGAACGGACGATACAAGTGTACGGCAACCATACCTACCTTTTCGCCATTAGCCATCAAGTGGTCAATAGCTTCACGGGCAGCCTCGGTTACAGAACCCATAGCGATGATGACGCGTTCTGCGTCTTCAGCACCGTAGTAATCGAACAAGCCGTATTTACGTCCTGTGATTTTAGACAGTTCGTTCATGTATTCTTCTACAATAGCAGGAACTGTTTCATAGTAGTTGTTGCATGATTCACGGTGTTGGAAGAAGTGGTCGGGGTTTTCAGCCATACCACGTGCAACCGGATTCATCGGATTCAGTGCGCGGGCACGGAACTCAGCCAAAGCTTCCTGATCGATAAGCGGAGCAAGGTCTTCGTTTTCCAGCATTTCGATCTTCTGGATTTCGTGAGAAGTGCGGAAACCGTCGAAGAAGTTTACGAACGGTACGCGGCTCTTGATGGTAGCCAGATGAGCAACACCGGCCAGGTCCATAACTTCCTGTACAGAACCTTCTGCCAACATAGCAAAACCAGTCATACGGGTGGACATAACGTCTTGGTGGTCACCAAAGATACACAGAGCATGAGAAGCCAGTGTACGAGCTGATACGTGGAATACGCAAGGCAGGAATTCACCGGCAATCTTGTACATATTCGGGATCATCAACAACAGACCTTGAGATGCAGTGTAAGTAGTTGTCAGTGCACCAGCTTGCAATGAACCGTGAACGGCTCCGGCAGCACCGGCTTCTGATTGCATTTCCTGTACCAATACTGTTTCGCCGAAGATGTTTTTGCGTCCTGCGGCAGCCCATTCGTCTACGTACTCAGCCATCGTAGAAGAGGGAGTGATGGGATAGATAGCAGCTACTTCTGAGAACATATACGAGATATGCGCAGCAGCCTGGTTACCATCACAAGTAATGAATTTCTTCTGTTTAGTCATAACTAAATTGAATTATTATTAAGTGAATAAATCTCAATATAAAAAGCCGAACATCCAGAGTGGAATCTGATTTCCTCTTCCTATTTCCGCTTTGTGCAGGGCGTAGGTGACGCCGGGATTGTTCTTAATCTTCATTCCTTCCGGACAAATCTTGAAAGGCATCACATCGTCCACCAGGAACGACATATTCTTGTCACCTTTGTTCACTTTGTGATCCTTCCACAAGGTGTTTGCGAGGAAAGTGTCCAGTACATCCAGTTCTTCCACTTTCACGGGGTAGATGGAGTACATCAGGTTGGAGTTATGCATCATAATCTTCGATGGCTTCTTAGGGAATTCTTCTCCCTTCGGATATACCATATTGATGAGGCGTGCATCTGCCAGATATTTAATGTAGTTCATCACCGTGGCACGGGATGTCTGTATATCGTTTGCCAACTGGCTTACATTCGGTGCTTTCGGACCGTCTACTGCCAGCATATAAAGCAGTTTCTTTATTTTCGGAAGATATTTCAGTTCGATTTGCTTGACAAGCAGTATGTCTACTTCTACCATCATATTCATGGTCTTCAGCAGATTCTCCGAAAAATTGCGTTTTTCCAGAAAGAAAGGATAGAAACCGTGGTGCAGGTAATCCTGCAAGTAGTCTAACGGGCGCACTTTAGAAAGGATACCTTTGGCAATCTGTTCGTGGTTGCTCAGAATCTCTTCCAGGGTATAAGCACGAAACTTCATACCTGTTTGTAGGTTCAGATATTCACGAAAAGAGAAACCACGCAGGTTATAACTCTTCACTATATCACGTAGTTCCAGGTTTTCCTCTTTCAGTCGCATCACGGACGAACCGGTGAATACGATTTTGAGATTTGGGAAACGGTCGTAGCACATGCGCAACTCCCGACTCCAGTCAGGGTGTTTAAACACTTGATCTATCAATAATACTTTTCCACCACGGCGTTGAAATTCGTAAGCGAAATCAACGATACTGAAGTTGGAAAAGTAGAAATTGTTCATATTGATAAAGAGGCAGGAGCGGTCAGTGCCGAATTTCTCTTTAGCGTATTGCAACAGAAACGTGGTTTTTCCTACACCACGCGTTCCTTTAATACCGATGAGGCGGTCGTTCCAGTTGATCTCATCCATGAGGTCACGACGAACAGGGGCATTGGTATGCTCAACAAGATAGGCGTGTGTGCGGTAGAATGCTTCCATGCTGTTAAATTCGGTTTATCGGGCGACAAATATACGTCTTTTTTATAGAATTGCAAAGTAGAGATGGCAAAATATCTTTTTTGTTAGTGAAGTTTATAAATTTGTTTTGCCTTGTTTTTCTCTGTAATTTTGTGACCTTAAATAATAAAGAAACCCGTTGGCGGAATTAATGGCTTCTTCCCCGTGCCTGAATAGAGACCAGGACCGGGGTTGGGTAGCATCTGGTCCGTACCAACTCCGTAGCAAATTCGGTTAGAGGTACCTTTATCCGGGGATGGTATGGAGCAAATAGGGGGTTGAACCCTCTTTGATACGGCTCTGACAGGATGCTGACAGCCTCTAATTCCGTCTGGGTAAAAAACAGTAATTGTATGAAAATCTACGTATTTAACCCGGACACAGACATGGCGCTTGCTAATAATGAGGAAAATTATATAGCTCCCGCTTCTGTTCGCCGGATGGCTCAGGATCTTGCTTTATTACCTATATGGTATGCTCAACCTGGCAGTGCAGTACTTGCTCCATCGGCTTATAATGCAGATTATCTGCAAATGATGAAGCGTATGTTTACCCTTCCCGTGCAGTTGGTAACCGAACCTGAACTTCCTGATTATGCGGAATCTCAGATTATGCCATGGGGCTGGAATCTTGCTTTTCGCAGACGCATGTTAAAAGGGGGGATTGCAGAACATAAACTTTTTACGACCGAAGAACTGGGGATACTTCGTGTGTTTTCCTCTCGCGCGTGGGCTATGACGGTGCTCGACTTCTTCTATGGCATTGAGGATTGTTGTGGTTCTGCCCGCTATCTGAACGATCTCTCTGCTTGCCGGGAATTTGTAGAGGAGTATAAACGTACAGTCTTGAAAGCACCCTGGTCAAGTAGCGGTAAAGGGTTGAACTGGTGTAGAGGTACATTTACCGACTCTATTGCAGGTTGGTGCCAGCATGTTTTGGATGAACAGGGGGGCGTTATCGGGCAGCCGGAATATAATAAGGTGGAAGATTTTGCTCTTGAATTCTATTCTGATGGATGCGGTAAAGTGCTCTTTACCGGCTATTCGCTTTTCCGGACTAATGAAAAAGGAGCCTATCTTGGCAATCGGCTGGTAACTGCTGAGTGGGTAGAAAAGTGGATAACTGATTATCTGCCTTTGGTTACTCTGATACAGGTGCGCGAAAGATTGCAGGAAGTATTAACCGTTATATTCGGAGAAGTTTATACGGGTTATTTGGGGGTAGACATGATGATTTGTCGTGATGAGGAAACACAAAGTTTCCGTATTCATCCTTGTGTGGAGATTAATATGCGTATGAATATGGGAGTGGTGGCACATCTGTTTCGCGAGAATTTTGTAGCTCCGGGTACAGACGGGAATTTTAATATTGATTACTATCCGACGAATGATGCCCTGCAGGAAGAGCATAAGCTGGCTATGGAACGATATCCTGTTGTTATAGAGAACGGACGCTTGGTTTCCGGCTACCTTCCGTTAGTTCCGGTTACACCGAAGAGCCAGTATCGCGCCTATGTTCTATGTTATAAAAGTGGAGTGGACGATACAAATGATTAGTGTAAGGTCTGTTTGCATGCTTCACTCTCATTTCCACAACGATCCACAGCTGTGACGGCAAAGTATTTCTTTGCCGTCCACAGACGGATGGGGGCATACATATATTCAGTTCCCTGTACACGCTGGGCTATGATATTTTCCGGGTTAGAGGTATCTACGGGATAAGTATCCGAACCATAGATGACATAAGTCGGCACATTGTGTTTATCATTGTCCGTGGCGGGAAGCCAGCTCAAATGTATGTAGCCGTCGGCCTGCCGGGTAACGGTTAAATTGCCGGGAGTTGTAGGTGGCACGTTGTCTATCCATGGCATGGCAGGCTGCAAGGCTGGAGCGGTATAGAAATCTTCTTCCAATGCATCATACAATCCCTGAGTGTTATCCATCAGATATTTTACACGATAATGAGCCTGGCCTGCCAGTTTATGTTTGCGGATAAAGTACATTTGGCGTTCCACTTCGTCCAAGGTCCAGTTGCCTTCGCTGGGGTCAAGGAAATAAATGCCCAGTCCTGGAATAATCTGTCGTCCGTTACTTTGTTCCTGCCAATCGAGGGCAAAAGGGTAGAAGTGATTACCACGGAAATAAATCATGGGATATATCTGATCTTGTATCCCTTCGCCCAGCCAACCTTGTGCATCCTGATAGACGGTATGGAAAGCATTCCAGCCGCGAGAAGGATAGCGGGAAGTGTCACGGTATTTACCTACGGGGCAGGTACTGACCTTTACCCAGGGTTTCAGGGCTTTTACACCTTTATAGAGATGACGGACGATTTCTGTGATATTATCCCTGCGCCATTGGGAAAGGTCGCGTCCTTTACCGTACTTCCGGAAATCGTAGGTGTCGGGAAAACGGGGAGCATTTTCCGGATAACGCAGATAATCGAAATGGACACCATCTACGTCATATTTTCCCACAACCTCACGTACAAGACTCATCAGGTATTCTTTGGTTTGCGGGTTTCCGGGATTGAGGAAATATTCCCGCTTATAAGGTACACAAATGGCGGATTTTTGTTTGGTGACAGAGGTCTTACCCAGATTGGCAACATGTTTGCGGTTGCCCAATGGAATGGCTACCATCCAGGCATGGCATTCCATACCGCGTTTATGACATTCCTCTACGGCAAAAGCCAGCGGGTCATATCCCGGGTCGCCACCTGTCTTCCCGGTTAGTATAGAATTGAAAGGCTCTATTTTTGAGCGATAGAGTACATCACCGCGTGTCCGTGTCTGGAAGAGTACGGTGTTGAAGTTGGCATCTTTCAGTCGGTCCAGTATTTCGACGAGTTCTGCTTTTTGTTTCCGGATACCTTCGGGCGTGGTGGCACGGGTACGCGGCCAGTCCAGACCATAGACAGCGGTAACCCAGGCGGCACGCACTTCGTATTTGGGAGGACGATTTGTCGTCTCACCGATGGATTGCGCAGCGAGGGGCAAAATCAATATGCTAAATAGTATGGTAAGCAGTAACTGTTTCATGATAGGGCTGGATTCTCTTTTACTTCTTTATTTCTGTCATTTTTCGCGGCGAAGATAAGTAAAACACTCGAGAAAGTTGTGCAGTTTCCAAAGAAACTGTTACATTTGCGTGCATTAAAAGTAATGAATAACAACGCACCATGATTACATTTACACTTTGCTTACTGGCATTGATAGCGGGCTATTTTCTTTACGGGCGTTTCATTGAACGCATTTTTGGCCCTGACGATCGTAAAACACCTGCCCTGACCAAGACCGACGGGGTGGACTATATTCCTTTGCCCACCTGGAAAATATTCATGATACAGTTTCTTAATATTGCCGGTTTAGGACCCATCTTCGGCGCTATTATGGGGGCTAAATTCGGGGTGTCATCTTATTTGTGGATTGTGTTTGGCAGTATCTTTGCCGGTGCTGTACACGATTATTTGGCGGGTATGCTTTCTTTGCGTAATGGCGGTGAAAGTTTGCCGGAAATCATCGGTCGATATCTGGGTACGACTACCAAGCAAGTGATGCGTGGTTTTACCGTACTTCTGATGATATTGGTGGGGGCTGTGTTTGTAGCCGGTCCTGCCGGACTGTTGGCAAAGCTTACGCCGGAGTCGCTGGATGTAACGTTCTGGATAGTGGTTGTATTTATCTATTATATTTTTGCGACTCTGTTGCCGGTCGATAAGATAATCGGTAAGATTTATCCACTGTTTGCTGTTGCACTGCTCTTTATGGCTGTGGGTATATTGGTGATGCTCTACGTGAAACACCCTGTTTTGCCGGAGTTCTGGGACGGATTGCAAAATACGAATCCGAATGCTACCGAATTACCTATTTTTCCAATTATGTTTGTAAGTATAGCCTGTGGCGCTATCAGTGGTTTCCATGCAACACAAAGCCCGTTGATGGCACGTTGTATGACGAGTGAACGTCATGGCCGGCCTGTGTTCTATGGTGCTATGATTACCGAAGGCATCGTTGCTTTGATATGGGCTGCTGCTGCCACTTACTTCTTCCATGAAAATGGAATGGGCGAAAATAATGCGGCTGTAGTAGTGGATGCCATTACTAAAGACTGGCTTGGCGTGGTGGGAGGTTTCCTTGCCATATTGGGGGTGATTGCTGCACCTATCACCAGTGGTGACACTGCTTTCCGTTCTGCCCGTCTCATTGTGGCTGACTTTCTTGGAATGGAACAAAAGACCATGCGACGCCGTTTATATATATGCATTCCGATGTTCCTCGTTGCTATTGGTTTGTTGCTTTACAGTCTGCGTGACAAAGAAGGTTTTGATATGATTTGGCGTTACTTCGCATGGACCAACCAGACGCTTTCTGTTTTCACTCTTTGGGCGATTACCGTTTATCTGGTGCGTGAGAAGAAGGGGCATTACTTTTATGTAACTTATTTCCCGGCTATATTCATGACGGCTGTTTGCACGACCTATATCTGCATAGCCCCCGAAGGTTTTGGATTAGGACCTCAGATGGCGCTTACTATTGCTATTCTTTCTGTTGTGGTAGCCGCATTCTGGTTCAATATCTGGTATTTCAAAACGACTAAAAAACTTTGGTAATGAAGAAATTCAAAAAATCTACAAGTATTACAATTGCCCTGCTTATTTATGTGAGTGCTACGGCAGCCTATTTCCTGCCACGTAACACTGTCATCAGTGATACGGAGAAATACGTCACGGTTGCAGCGTCCTATGTCATTGTGTTTATCCTTTGGCTGGTTCTGCGCAAAAAGGAAGAATTGCAGCGGAAACGTAAAGAAGAAGATGAAAAGTATAATAACACCAAAAACTATAAGTAACAATGAAAAAATTAGTATTATTCGTTTGTCTGCTTGTGGCCACAGTGGCTGCCCAGGCACAGTTTGAAAAAGGAAAGTGGATTGTAAATCCGTCAATTTCCGGGTTAGGTTTGTCGCATAATACGGATACGGATAAGACCTCTTTTGCTATTGAAGCCAAGGGTGGTGCATTCTTGCTGGATAATGTGGCGTTGCTGGTGCATGCAGGGGCTGCTTGGAACAATGGTGGTTCAGATACAGATGTCTATACCCTTGGTGTAGGTGGCCGTTATTATTTCAGTAATATTGGTATATATCTGGGCGCTGATGTCAATGTGGATCGTTGGGATTGGGGTACAAGCGATGATACTAAGTTTTCTTTTGGAGCGGAGGCTGGTTATGCTTTCTTTTTGACAAGGACGGTGACACTTGAGCCGGCTGTGTATTGGAATGTAAATAGTGACCGTTCGGTATTTGGCCTGAAAGTAGGTTTCGGTTTCTATTTCTAAGAGTTTTCTTCCGCTTTGCGGATTTTATAAATCGTCCCATGAGATAATGTTAATAATCTTACGGGACGATTTCTTTTATCTCATGGGACGAATATTTTCATCTTACGAGACAAAACAAATCGTCTCATGAGATAAATTCATTTCAATTATTTCATGTGTAATTTCTCTTGCAGGAATTGTCCTGTATAGCTTGTTGCACATTTTGCCACTTCCTCCGGTGTACCTGCAGCTACCAGATTTCCACCTTTATCACCGCCTTCCGGTCCAAGGTCTATTACGTAGTCGGCACATTTTATAACATCCATGTTGTGCTCAATGATTACAATGGAGTGTCCACGTAATATTAAAGCATCGAATGCTTCCAGCAATTTACGGATGTCATGGAAGTGCAATCCTGTGGTCGGTTCATCAAAGATAAACAGGGTGGGATCTGCTTTCTCCTGACTGAGGTAGTAAGCCAGTTTCACACGTTGATTTTCACCACCTGAAAGGGTGGAGGAAGATTGTCCCAGTTTGATGTATCCCAATCCCACATCTTGCAGTGGAGCAAGTTTCTTCACAATCTTCTTTTGTCCGTGTTTGTTGAAAAACTCCACGGCCTGGTTTACGGTCATTTCCAGTACATCATATATATTGGCATCATGGAACTTTACTTCCAATGTATCTGCTTTGAAGCGTTTGCCGTGGCAGGTTTCACATTCCAGAACCAAGTCGGCCATGAATTGCATTTCTACTGTGATGGTTCCGTCACCTTTACACTCTTCGCAACGTCCGCCTTCACTGTTGAATGAGAAGTAACCAGCGGTGTATCCCATTTGCTTGGCAAGCGGTTGTTCTGCCCATAATTTACGAATTTCATCGTAAGCTTTGATATATGTCACGGGATTCGAACGACTGGATTTACCAATGGGGTTCTGGTCTACAAATTCTACGTTCCGTAGATTTTGCAGGTCACCACCGATAGAAGCGAATTCACCCGGACGTTCACTGCATTCATCCAGTTCGCGCTTCAGAGCACGGAAGAAAATATCACGTACCAGAGTACTCTTACCGGAACCACTGACTCCAGTTACTACGGTCATCACGTTTAGCGGAAAACGTACATCTACTCCTTTCAGGTTATTCTCGCGGGCTCCGGTCAGTTCTATGTAATTATTCCATGGACGACGGTGTTCCGGAACAGGAATTTCTTCTTCTCCCAGCAGATAACGTACTGTGTAACTATCACTATTCGGTTGTAAATCTTTCATATCTCCCTGGTAGACAATTTGCCCGCCCAGACGTCCGGCTTTTGGCCCGATATCTATAATGTAATCTGCTGCACGGATAATTTCCTCGTCATGCTCCACGATGACAACCGTATTACCCAATTGTTGTAATTGACGTAATACATGGATCAGCTTATCTGTGTCGCGGCTATGTAATCCGATACTTGGTTCATCAAGAATGTAGAGTGAGCCAACCAGGCTACTGCCTAATGAAGTGGCGAGGTTGATACGCTGACTCTCACCACCGGAAAGCGAATTGCTGAGACGGTTTAGTGTCAGATATCCCAATCCTACATCGAGAAGGAAACGAATGCGATTGTTGATTTCTGTTAGGATACGGGTGGCAACATCTGTATCATGCTTATCCAGTTGAAGATTATCGAAGAAAGTTTTCAGTTCCGTAATCGGCAAGTCCACAAGTTCGGAGATATTTCGGCCGCCTACCCGTACATAGCTGGCTTCGGGCTTCAGACGGGTACCGTGGCACTTTGGACAAAGCGTTTTTCCACGATAGCGTGCCAACATCACACGGTATTGTATTTTGTACTGATTTTCCTGTACCATCTTGAAGAAAGCATTGATTCCTTGGAAGTAAGGGGTGCCTTCCCATAACATGCGGCGTTGTTCGTTTGTAAGTTCAAAGTAGGGGGTGAAGATCGGGAAACCGGCTTTTTCAGCACCGCGTATTACCATGTCTTTCCATTCGCCCATCACTTCGCCGCGCCAACATACCACGGCACCGTCGTATACGGATAATGAGCGGTTGGGTATTACCAAGTGTTCATCAATGCCGATTACTTTGCCGAAGCCCTCACACTCAGGACATGCACCAATAGGGGAATTGAAAGAAAACATCTGGTCGCTGGGCTCCTCAAAAGTAATGCCGTCTGCCTCGAATTTAGTGCTGAAGCGGTATAGGCTGGTTGTTCCGTCAGGTTGATAGAATCGCAGCAGGCAAGCACCGTCACCTTCGTACATGGCTGTCTCGGCAGAATCTGTTAACCGGCTGATTGCATCTTTCTCTTTAGATGCTACCATACGGTCTATCAATAAGAAAACAGTATCTTCTTTTTTAGGTTCGTATTCGTCGATACGAACCATTTCTCCGTTTACTTCCAGACGGTTGAAACCTTGTTTCATATCGATATCTAATTGTTGCTTCATCGTTCGGTCTTCGCGGAGTAATATCGGAGCCAGTACGGTGTATCTTGTTCCTTCCGGATATCCTAACATACAGTTTACGATATCTTCTGTGGAATGTTTTTTTACTTCCTCTCCGCTGATGGGACTGAATGTTCGTCCGATGCGTGCATACAGTAAACGTAGGTATTCGTAAATTTCGGTAGAGGTACCGACGGTGGATCGTGGGTTGCGACTACTCACCTTCTGCTCTATGGCAATGGCTGGTGGAATTCCCTTAATAAAGTCACATTCCGGCTTGCTCATACGTCCCAGGAACTGGCGGGCATAGCTGCTCAGACTTTCTACATAACGACGTTGTCCTTCTGCATATAGCGTGTCGAATGCCAGGGATGATTTACCGGAACCGGATAGCCCGGTGATGACGACAAGTTTGTTTCTGGGTATTTCTACGTCTATATTTTTCAGGTTGTTGACGCGTGCGCCTTTGATAAGTATGGAGTTGTTTTTTATCATAATCAGAGTCACTATAGTGAATATCAGTTTGCAAAGATAATCACTGCGGTTCAAATATGTATAATGATTGGCAGGTTAAGATTTGTTATACTTTTAAATAGTTGCTGATATACCAGGAGGAAAAGAGCTATTTTTATGCGCATTTTTAAACGAATCATCCCTATGCGATACCCTCGGATATGCTTGTGTGCCATTTTGGTATGCTTGTTGTCTTGTGTCGAGACAATTACAGGACAAGAGACTGTTGATCTGAAATCACTTGCCGATAGTGTGCGGAAAGCTAATGGCAAGCCGAATTTTCTACCTTTGGGCATGCACTTTCTGGAGCTGGCAAAAGAACGGAAAGATACGGCAAATATCAGTGATGCTTATGCCATCATTACAAATCATTATTATGAGTTGGGTGATACGGATAGCCTGCGTCTGATGACTTATGAATATATGGATTGGGCGGACCGTTGTCATCGCAATACGGATCGCTACCAGGCATGGAGGCAATACATTCAGCGGATGACTGAAAAGGGTATGCAGGAAGAGGCGATGAAAGAGACAGAATTGCTATGTAAAGATGCCGAACAGAGGAAAGATAAATATGGCATGGCATCCGGAGAGATGTGTATAGGCTATAACCACCGTGTGTTCGGGCAGAATATAAAGCTCTGTATTGAATATTATGATAATGCCTTAAAACATTTTGAGGAAGGAAAATACTACCGTGACGCCTACGTCGTTTCTCTTAATATCATTCAAACTTATTTGGCACGTCAGTCGTATAATGAGGCTTTGCCCTATTTGGATCGTTTGGAACAGTTTGGGAAAACAATAGAAGAGAAAAAAATATCTATAGGAGAAGCGCTATATATGCGTTTTTATCAGTTTCGTGTCATTGCTGTCTTAGGGGTGAAAGGAGCGAAGGCGGCGGAACCTTACGTTCGTGAGACGAATGCTTATTATGTCAAACATAAAGGAGACATTTCACAAGAAGGATGGTTCGGTTACAAAATAATGTGCAACCAGATCCTGGGAGATATAAGTAATGCTGTGGTTTATATGGATTCTTTAATTGATTACCAACGTTCGATCGGTAATTATTACCCTGGAAATTATAGGCAGAAAGCCATTATGCTGGAACAAGTAGGTCACTATAAGGAGGCATGCCGTGCTTTTGCAGAATACTCTCAATTGAATGATTCTGTACGTACGGCAGAAATGGATGAACAACTGAACAAATACACTGCCCAGTTTGAAGTTGACCGCCTGAAGATGGAAAAATTGGAATTGAGTGAAAGAATGAGTCGTGAACGGCTTATTACGGTATCTATTGCCGGTTGCCTGATATTTATATTACTTCTGCTGGTTACTTACCTCTATGTTCGCACTTTATCTATGAACCGGAAATTGGATGTTGCCCGCAAGGAATTGCAGAAGATGAGCCGCATCAAGAGTTCATTCATCCAACATGTTACGCATGAGTTGCGTACACCGCTTAATTCTGTAGTGGGCTTTTCTGCTTTGCTTGCCGAGGAAGGGCTGGATGTGGAAGATGCTCGTGAGTACTCCGGTCAGGTAGAGAAGAACAGTACTTATTTGCTGGGATTGATTGATAATATTATTGATATAGCTGACATGGACTCTCAGACGGCAGATATGCCTAAAGAAGTTGTAGATGTCAACGCTTGCTGTCTTGAATGTATAGATGAATTTGGAGGCAAACAAAATGACGGTGTGGAATTGCAGTGGATTCCATCTCCTGATGATCCTGTAATCCTGACTGTGCGTGCCTGGATGAAGCGTGTCCTGTCTTTGTTGCTGGACAATGCTGAGAAGTTTACCGAACAAGGAGTCATTCGTTTACTGTGTGAGGAAGATAAAGCGAATAGTATCATTCGTTTTATTATAGAGGATACAGGTATAGGTATCGATCCGCAATATCAGGATACTATTTTCGAGCGTTTTTTTAAAATAGATAGCTTTAGGCCTGGTACGGGATTGGGACTTTCCATAGCCCGCCAGGTAATGGACATTGTTGATGGCAAAATTTATCTGGATACATCTTACACAGGCGGTACCCGTATGGTGGTAGAATGGCCTGCATAATTAATAAACAACCCTTAATCAGATTTATAAAGAATGAAAGTAAAAACTCTTTTGTGCGTATGCGCTCTGCTCTTTTCTTTAGCTGCGGTGGCACAATCTCCGCAACCCGAAAGATATCCTAAACGTGAATTTCGCGCAGCTTGGATCCAGGCTGTTAACGGACAGTTTCGTGGAATTCCTACCGAGAAGTTAAAACAAACCTTGATTGACCAGTTGAATTCTTTACAAGAGGCAGGTATCAATGCAATCATTTTCCAAGTACGTCCTGAGGCTGATGCTCTTTATGCCTCCAAACTGGAACCGTGGAGCCGTTTTCTGACAGGTGTACAGGGAAAAGCTCCCAATCCTTACTGGGATCCTATGGAGTTTATGATTGAAGAATGCCATAAGCGAGGCATGGAATTTCATGCGTGGATCAATCCCTATCGCGTGAAGACCTCGCTAAAGAATGAATTGGCCCCGAATCATGTTTATAATATCCATCCCGAGTGGTTTGTGACCTATGGTGACCAATTGTATTTTGATCCGGCATTACCGGAAAGCCGTCGTCATATCTGTATGGTGGTAATGGATATTGTTTCCCGCTATGATGTGGATGCCATTCATATGGATGATTATTTCTATCCTTATCCTAAACCAGGAGTGGAATTTCCGGATGATGCTAGCTTTGCCCGTTACGGTGGTGGCTTTTCTAATAAAGCAGACTGGCGGCGCAGCAATGTCAATGTGTTGATAAAGAAAATACATGAGACGGTACGCGAGGTGAAACCCTGGGTTAAATTTGGTGTATCTCCTTTCGGTATCTATCGTAATGAGAAGAGTGATCCGCTGGGTAGCAAGACCAATGGATTACAGAACTATGATGACCTTTATGCCGATGTGCTTCTTTGGGCTCGTGAAGGCTGGGTGGACTATAACATTCCGCAAATATATTGGCATATTGGCCATCCGGCAGCTGATTATGAAACATTGGTGAAATGGTGGGCAAAGCATACGGAGAACCGTCCTTTGTTTATCGGGCAGTCAGTGATGAATACAGTACAGAATGCTGATCCGCAAAATCCCTCTATGAACCAACTTCCCCGCAAGATGGCATTGCAGCGTGCTTATCAGACAATTGGCGGAAGCTGTCAGTGGCCTGCCAGCGCAGTGGTGGAAAATGCCGGGAAATATCGCGATGCTTTGATTGCTGAATATCATAAATATCCTGCTTTACCGCCGGTATTCGATTTCATGGATAATGAAGCACCTGATAAGGTGCGTAAGGTAAAACCTGTGTGGACAGCAGATGGGTATCTTTTGTTCTGGACAGCCCCGAAGTACAAAGATGAAATGAATCGTGCTGTTCAATATGTAATTTACCGCTTCGGTGCAAAAGAGAAAGTGGATATCAGTGATCCTTCCCATATCGTAGCTATTACGCGCGATAATTTTTATAAATTGCCGTATGAGAATGGGAAAACAAAATATCGTTATGTGGTGACGGCACTCGACCGACTGCATAATGAATCGAAAACAGTTGCAAAAAAGGTGAAGCTATAAGCTTCATCTTTTTTATTGATATAATATAAGCCCTGCTATTCCGCAAACTACAATCATTAGTATCGGATTGATTTTATATTTCCTGGTTCCTATAAAAGCTATCAGGAAAATGAGGCAGCTAATAATAAATGAGTACATATCTTCTTTGGGTGAACTGAAGTTTTCTGCGTTCATCAATACCAATGCTGCTGATGCCAGCAATCCGACCACTGCCGGACGTAATCCACTGAATACGGCTTCTACAACCGGATGCTTCTGATATTTCAGGAAGAATTTGCTGATGGCTAACATCAATATGAATGAGGGAAGCACCACTGCAAGAGTAGCGATGATAGAGCCCCATACACTTCCAGTAGCAGTGAAACCTACATATGTTGCCGAATTGATTCCGATAGGTCCGGGTGTCATTTGACTGATAGCCACAATATCTGTAAATTCTTGTGATGTCAACCAGCCATAGCGGGTGACCACTTCACCCTGTATCATAGAAAGCATGGCATATCCGCCACCAAAGCCAAACAAACCGATCTTGAAGAATGTATAGAATAACTGTAAATAAAGCATGGAAGAATTATGATTTATAATTTATGATTTATGATGCGCAGCCAACTTTCAACTCTTAACTTTCGGACGGTGCAATCGTCCGTACAAGTATTCTCCCACACCGGCAATGATAATTACCCAAATAGGGGAGAAGTCCAGTAACCAGATGACCAATGCTGATACGACGGGTATCCAGATATTGTATCGGTTTACCTTGGCTGATTTTGCCATACTGAATGTAGGAGCGGCGATCAATGCAACCACTGCCGGACGAATACCTTTAAAGATACGTTCAACAATGACATCGTCTTTGAAGTTATGGAAGAATAACGCAATGGCAAGAATTATGAAGAATGACGGTAATATAGTACCTAAAGTGGTAGCTATACTTCCGCGAATTCCCCTTAACTTATATCCGATGAAAATAGAAATGTTGACTGCAAGAATGCCGGGGGTTGATTGGGAAATAGCAAGTAAGTCAATGAAATCGTCTTTGGCAATCCATTTCCGTTTATCTACAATCTCTTCTTCTATCAATGGCACCATAGCATAGCCGCCTCCTATAGTAAAGAGTCCTATCTTAGAAAAGAGGCCGAATGCCTCGAAGTAAATATTCATGTTATTATATCATCTTACCATTATTATCTTCTTCTTTCTGTTTCGCATATTGGCTTGGGCTGACGTTGAAATGCTTTTTAAATACTTCACGGAAGTACTTCGCATCACTAAATCCCGTCATTTCGGCAACCTCAGTTATACTGTGCTGTTGCTCTTTCAGTAGCTGGGCGGCACGTTTCAGGCGTATCAGTCGGATATAATCTGCCGGGGCTTGGTCAGTCAGAGCCTTTATTTTATTATAAAAACTGGTGCGACTCATATTCAGTAAGTTACATAGCACATCAACTGTAAAGGAACTATTATCCATATTGTCTTCCACACTCTTCTTGACAGTAGAAATGAATTTCCAGTTAATGTCGGTGGAACAGTTGATGCAAGCTGTATCACTCTCTTCATCGTTCAGTTCCAGATTGGCATATTTATGGCGCAATAAAGAACGGTTAGTAAGGATATTAGCTATCGTAGCACGAAGAATACCAATATTAAATGGTTTCACAATGTATTCGTCTGCTCCTGTTTTCAATCCTTCAATGATATTTCTATCATTATTCAGTGCAGTTAGTAATATGATGGGAATATGTGATGTTTCAATATCATTCTTTAATTTGTGACACAATTCATCCCCACGCATTTCGGGCATCATGATATCCGAAATGATCATGTTAGGCATGTATTCTTTAACGATGTCGAGTGCCTGCTTACCATCGCTGCATACTTGTATGGTATAATCATCCGACAGTGTATTGCGCAGATACTCTCTCAGTTCGTCATTATCCTCTACAATTAAGATTTTCGGAAGATCGCCATTCTGCTGTTGTTTCTGTCTGGCTGTATCATAAACAGTACTTAAAGAAATATTCTTAGGCACCCCCGATTCTGTATAGACTACTTTTTCACTTCCCGGTTTCGGACTATGAACGGCTTTACGATAATATTTTTCTTTTTTCGGGAATATAACCTTAATGCAGGAACCTTTACCTTCCGTGCTGTTGAAGTTAATTTTACCTTTATGCAAACGGACGAGTTTCCATACCAGTAGCAGACCAATGCCACTACCTGTAACCTTTGAGTTTATAGCATTACTACCCCGGAAATGCATTCTGAAAAGTTTTTTTTGTTCGGAAGCCGGAATACCGATACCCGTATCCTTTACTTCAACGCTCCAGTTATCTTCAGTTTCAGCAGCAAAGATATGTACGCTACCACCTTCCGGTGTATATTTCAAAGCATTGGAAATCAAATTCTTCAGAATAGAGTCCATTTTATCTTTGTCGAGCCAGACATTCATATAACGGAAGTTGCTTTCGTATGTCAGGCTGACACGTTTGACATCTGCATAAGCTCGGAAAGCATTGATCATTTCTTCCATGTATGTACTCAATTCGTATTCTGATACATACAAAGCACTGGAATAAGTATCTGCGCGTTCAAAGTTGATTAGGTTAGTAGTAAGACGCAGCAGGGCATTCACATTTCGTATGGCAGTATTCATATTGCTACGCCCGCCTGGTGTCAGGTCTTCTTTTTCACTGAGTTCTTCCAAAGGAGCTTTGATCAATGTCAACGGAGTACGGATATCGTGCGCTGTATTGATAAAGAAGCGTATCTTTTCATCCGAAGTTTTTCGTTGTTTTCGTAAGATAATGACACGTAAGGTTATAGTAATAATTGCTGCAATAACAAGAGCATAAAGTAATAAAGCCCAGATGCTGAGCCATATTGGTTGTTCTATCATAATATCCATGTCACGTTCTTCAAGAACGATTCGCCTGTCTTCACTGGAAATGGCACGTACCCGTAGTGTGTACTTTCCGGGACTTAGGTTAGTGAATCGGATCAAACAGTCTTTTTCAGGACGGCTCCATCCGTCATAAAAGCCTTCCAATTTCCAGGAATACAAAATCAGAGACGGGTAATCATAGTTAATGGAAGATATTCGCAAAGAGAATATATTCTGATTATATTTTAGTTTCAATACTTTGGTTTCATCTATGTCAACCTCTAGCGGTGAGCCTTCGTCACCAGGGTAAACGGTCTGATAGAATACACGTAAATCGCTGAATATCATTTGAAATTTGTAATTTCGTGGAATCATCATGTCTTTATGAAATTCTATAGCTCCGTCCGTACTTCCGAGAATGAAGTTTCCATTCTTCCGCAATACACCTGATGCAGAATTGAAATGGTCACTTTTCAATCCTTGCTCCTTAGTCCAGTTATGGAATACTTTTTCACTTGGATAGTAACTTGTCAGACTGTTTTCAGTACTCAACAGAATACTTTGGTCTTCATCTGAAAGAATCGTATATATATTGTTGGAAATCAAAGGGCAATTATCTTTATGAAAGTGCTCAAACGATTTGTTCTCATAATCATAAATGAGTAGTCCGGAATTACTGGTTCCTATATATAGCAAACCGTTGTCCGATTGGTAAAGTGCATTGATATAAAAAGATTCTATCGGCATTGATATATATTGAAATTCACCGCTCTCTTTATCTAATAAATACAGACCTGTGGCAGTACCTATCCACATATGTTTCTCGTCCTTTTCTATAATGTCCGTAATGCCGTTTAGTCCCGGATATGTACGTATGTTTTTACGTGAAAAATCAATTTGTTTTAGATTGTAATAGCCGCCGGACCAGATGTTGCCGGCAGAATCTTTCATAATAGAACGTATATATTTGTCTGGGCGGATATCACTGTCACTAAATGTAGAGGGAGTGAAGAATTCCGCTTTCATTTGTTTTTTGTTGATTTGATAAATGCCTGAACTGTACCCGCCCGCCCAAATGATACCCGGTGATACCTCACATAAAGAAATGAAAACATGATTCTTTGTAACATTTCCGCTGTCGAATACACTGAGGAATGAGTGCCATTGCTTAGTTTGAGTGGAGTACAGGCTGATACCGTTGTTGGTGGCGAACCATAAGTCACCCTCGTGATCTTCGATGATCGCATTTACCTGGTCATTAACAAGTGATTGCTTGTTGCCAATGGAATGTTTAATCCATTGATAACTGGCGTATTGATTATTGCGTACCGTGATGCCGATAGGGTAATTGGCCATCCAGATACGGTCACCATCAACGTAGAAGTCGTAGATACTATTGCCGTTCATGGCATTATAGCTGTTATAATCTGCTACGATGTAAGGATCGCACTTGTAGGTATCCACATTCATTTTATATACGCCTGCACCATCAGTGGCTATTAAGATTTCCTTATCGTTGAAAGCTTTTATACGGGTAATACTGACATCTTCCAAACCAGCATTGAGCTTGATAGTTTGATGGATATTCATGTCGTACAAATAAAGACCTTTTTGGAAGGTACCGATAAATAGTTTACGACTTTCTTTATGAAAATATAGTTCGTTAACTTGCATTTTCAGGTTATCCAGCCAGTGACAAGGCGAAAGATTGAGGACGTTGTCTTTTAACTCGGCGTGATGTACACCAACATCTGTACCGATAAAATAATGTTCTGGATCGATTTGCTCAATATCTGTAATGCTTTCTCCTATATGGTTTTCAATGACAGTGTTTTTTTCACTGTTGGTATCATAGAGGTATAGCGCTTCTTCATTGCAGAGCCATACAATGTTATTACTGTCGATAAAACCATAGCTTACAGGAGTCGGATTTCCTTTTACCACTTCATCCGGTAGTTTGTATACTAACTGGAAGCGGTCATGTTTGGCGTCATAGCGGAATACTCTTCCTTTTTTGCCTATTTCCCAAAGTGTTCCATCCGTGCCGACATAGAGCCAACTCAGATTTAACATAGAATTGACCTCTATCTCGCTGTCTATAAGCCGATATTGCTTGAAGTTTTTTCCGTCATAACGGTCGATGCCATTATGCGTAAGAAACCACATATAACCTTTCGGCCCTTTCTGAATGGCATATACCCTACGGTTACTTAAGCCATCTTCTACGCCGAGATATTTATATGTTTGGGCGATGCATAGGGCAGAAAAATATGTGAATATAAAGAAAAGGACGAGTTTTCTCATAATAGTTACAGGCGTTTGTTGTTGGGGCCTTTTGTGAAATTAACGCAAAAATATGCATTTTGTTTGATAAAAGCAAAACGAATGTAGAAGAATAGTGTTCGATACCTCGTATTGTTTAGACGAAACAGGCGCAAGTTGTATATTATAACCTGCGCCTGTACATCACTTCTAAATTGTAGTCAGAACTACTTTGTCTTTTCTTCTACCCATTTACGTGCATTGACGAAGGCTTCCATCCATGGAGTAATCTGGTCACTGTGCAGACGATCAGCAGGATAACAACCGTTCTGCCATGGGAAGATGGAACGCTCCAAGTGAGGCATGATAGCGAGATGACGTCCGTCGGAACTTGCTATTGCGGCAACTGAGTAGTCCGAATTGTTCGGATTGGCAGGATATTCATCATAACTGTACTTAGCCACCACATTGTATTTATCTTCATCGTAAGGCAAAGAGAATTTTCCTTCTCCATGAGCTACCCAGATGCCGAGTTTGCTTCCGCTTAACGAACCGAACATTACACTACGGTTTGTAGGAATGGTAAGTCCTAGGAATCTGGATTCGAATTTATGCGATTCATTGTGAAGCATCTTGCCATTCTTCTTGTGTTCCGGGTTAATGAGGTTCAGTTCCATCATCAACTGGCAGCCATTACAAACACCCAGTGAAAGTGTATCTTCACGAGCGTAATATTTGTCGAGAGCTTCTTTGGCTTTCGGGTTGAAGAGGAAAGCACCTGCCCAACCTTTGGCAGAACCCAGTACGTCGGAATTAGAGAAACCACCGCAGTAAACAATCATGTTCACATCTTCCAATGTCTCGCGTCCGCTGATAAGGTCGGTCATTGTAACGTCTTTCACATCGAATCCTGCCAAGTACAGTGAGTAGGCCATTTCGCGTTCACCATTCGTACCTTTCTCGCGGATAATTGCTGCACGGATACCTGTCGGGGTACGACGATCCGGATCAATGCCGTATTGAGAGAATTTACCTTTGAAACCTGGCATGAAAGCGAATTCCAAGGGCTGCATCTTATAGTTTTCGAAGCGCTTTTTAGCACAGCCGTTCATAGATTGTTTGCGGTCGAGCAGGTAAGAGGTAGAATACCATACATCACGCATGTAATCGATACCGAATTGGTAAGTAGCATCGTCTTTGGATACGAGGATGTGACGTTCATCAGTCGGCTTACCGATTTTCACATAACCCACACCGGCATCTTCCAATATTTGTTTAACCTCTTCTTTGTGCTTGTCGCTTACCTGGATCACGATACCCGGGTTCTCGGCAAACAAAATTTTCACAAGGTCGTGTTCCTTCATTTTGTCGAGGTTGATCTCCATACCACCTTCTACATTAGCGAAACACATTTCAAGCAGAGTTGTAATCAAACCACCGGCAGAAATATCATGTCCGGCAAGAATCAATCCTTTGTTTACCAACTCCTGAACAGCAAGGAAAGCATCGCGGAAATATTCGGCATCTTGTACGGTAGGTACTTCGTCACCTACTTTGCCCAATGACTGTGCAAAAGCCGAACCGCCCAGCTTTAATGTATCAAAGCTGAAATCAATATGATAAATGGTTGTCTTTTCGTTGTTTACTAGTACGGGAGAAACTACTTTCTTCACGTCGGATACTTCACCGCCTGCCGACACAATAACGGTTCCCGGAGCAATCACCTTGCTACCGTCGGGATATTTCTGAGTCATGGAGAGAGAGTCTTTTCCGGTAGGCACGTTGATTTGCAGTGCACAGCAGAAATCACTTAATGCCTTTACGGCGGTGTAGAGGCGTGCATCTTCACCCTCTTGTGAGCGGCAAGGCCACATCCAGTTGGCAGAGAGGGAAATGCTGTCCATTCCTTCAGCCATAGGAGCCCATACAAGGTTGGTCAACGCTTCGCTTACAGAAAGTACCGAACCAGCTGCCGGATCTGCCAATGCAGCTTGTGGCGCATGTCCCAATGAGGTAGCGATACCTTTTTCGCCACGATAGTCGAGGGCTACCACACCGCAGTCACTCAGCGGTAACTGCAATTCGCCCTGGCATTGCTGGCGGGCGATCTTACCTGTTACGGAACGGTCTACTTTGTTAGTCAACCAGTCTTTGCAGGCAACAGCTTCCAATTGCAATACATTCGTCAGGTATTCGTGCAACTTGGATTGTTCGTATTTCGGCATTTCGTAGTGACGCTCTACGGTTTTGTCTATCATGTAAGTCTTGGGAGACGAACCGAACATCTGTTCCACGGCAAGGTCGAACGGACGTACACCGTCAGCTTGTTGGAAGGCAAAACGATGGTCGCCGGTAGTTTCACCTACCACATACATCGGAGCACGTTCGCGTTCAGCTACTTTACGTACATGCTCGATGGCTTCTTCTTCAATCAGCAATCCCATGCGCTCCTGGCTTTCGTTGGCGATGATTTCTTTAGCTGACAAAGTTTGGTCACCTACGGGTAACTTGCTCATATCGATCAAACCACCGCATTCTTCCACCAATTCGGAGAGACAGTTCACGTGTCCTGCTGAGCCGTGGTCGTGGATGGACACCACTGGGTTAGTCTCTTCTTCGCAGAGGGCACGTACTACGTTGTAGGCACGTTTCTGCATTTCGGCATTGGCACGCTGTACAGCATTCAACTCAATACCGCTGCTGTAACGTCCGGTGTCTACTGAAGATACGGAGCCGCCACCTAAACCGATACGATAATTGTCACCACCGATCACAACGACTTTGTTTCCGGCTTCGGGAGCACCCTTCAAGCAGTCACGCTTTGTACCGTAACCTACACCACCGGCAAGCATGATTACTTTATCGTAACCATAAACTTCGTCGTTCTCTTTATGTTCAAAAGTAAGTACCGAACCGCAAATCAGTGGTTGGCCAAACTTATTACCGAAGTCGCTGGCACCATTGGATGCCTTGATCAGAATCTGTTCCGGAGTCTGGTACAGCCATTGGCGTACCGGCAATATTTCTTCCCAAGGACGTCCTTCGTCCGTGCGTGGATAAGAAGTCATATAGACAGCAGTTCCGGCAATCGGCCAGGAACCTTTACCACCGCCCATACGGTCACGGATTTCACCACCTGTACCGGTAGAAGCACCGTTGAACGGTTCCACTGTGGTAGGGAAGTTATGTGTTTCAGCTTTCAGTGAGATAACACTCTGTATATCTTTCACCTGGAAGAAATCAGGCTTGGAATGATCTGCCGGAGCAAACTGCTCAACTACAGGACCTTCTGCAAAAGCTACGTTGTCTTTATAGGCTGAAATAATCTTATTCGGATTTTCCTGAGTGGTCTTTTTAATCATCTGGAAGAGGGAAGACTCTTGTTCCACACCATCGATGATGAACGTTCCACCGAAGATTTTATGGCGGCAGTGCTCAGAATTGATTTGAGCGAAGCCAAACACTTCGGAGTCTGTCAACTTTCGTCCGAGGTCCTGTTCTACTTTTTTGAGATAGTCCATCTCTTCTTTTGAGAGTGCCAGACCTTCTTTCTCATTGTAAGCTTCCAGGTCTTCAATATGGACGATCGGTTCCGGCTTACGGTTAGTGGTGAATACATCCTGGTCCAAACCTTTGTACATGCGTTGCAGCATTGGGTCATGGTCAGCGTTTTCGTCTTTTACAGGGAAATACTCTTCAATACGGGTAATGCCATTCAGTCCCATGTTTTGGGTGATTTCTACGGCATTCGTACTCCAAGGAGTAATCATTTCGCGGCGTGGACCAACGAAATGTCCTTTCAGGTTGTCTTCACTTTCGGGGGT
>ERZ779762.489-NODE-489-length-25523-cov-2.650542_pt1 | contig 25523 bp, 20 predicted proteins | sample MGYA00511887_ERZ779762 | MGnify/ENA primary metagenome ERZ779762 (study PRJEB29588, sample SAMEA2163052) | human gut metagenome | biome: human gut; feature: human-associated habitat; material: faeces | place: Denmark | collected 2008/2010 ...
AATAAGAATATAGCATCATCAGTATCTGTTTCCATGATGGACAGTGTGGTTACAGTGGAGCTTGAGAAGGAGGAGACATCCTCTGTACCTGTAACTGTTAAGGTTGAGGGTGAAGCTGAGTCGGGATATACCGCAGGTGAACCGGTGACAACTCCAAACCTTGTGAATATTACAGGGGCGGTCAGTGTTGTGGACAGTATAGCAACAGCCCAGGTGGTTGTAGATGTAAGCGGAAGCACAAGGGAGGTCAATACAACCGGCAAGCTTGTATTTTATGATAAGGACGGACAGGAGGTCGCAGATAGTAAGATTACCTGTGACAATGATACCATTGCGGTGAAGATACCTATCTACAAGACTAAAGCTGTTCCGGTGAGGGTTTCCACTACAGGTACTCCGGGAGGGGGATATCTTATAGGCAGCATTGAATATGGTCCTGAGACGGTTGTGGTGGGTGCACCTAATGATGAACTTGAGGCGTTAGATGAGATAGTTATATCGGATGTAGACATTTCCGGAGCTACAGAGAATTACGAGACGAATATTGATATAACTCCTTACCTGCCGGATAATGTTGTACTGGCAGACAAGAGCAACAACATGATAAACGTAAGAGTACTTATTGAACATAACATAACCAGAAGCATTTCGCTGAATGCCGGTGATATTACTATCCTTAACAAGAATGAGGACAAGAATTATGAGATTTCCTTCCCTGACGGGAATGTTGTTGAGATAGTAGGTCTTGGAGACGATATAAGCAAGGTTAAGGGCAGTGACCTTAAGATAAAAATAGATGCTGACAGTCTCTCAATGGGCGAGAATACAGTGGAGCTTACCGTTTCGGATGGAGAGAAATATACAGTAAAATCAGTATGTAAGGTACTTATAACTGTAACAGATATACCATAAAATATTTGGAATTGAACATAGAGACCCATCCCGGATGATATTTTCAGGATGGGTCTTGTGCATATAAAAATATGTGTGTTTCATATGGAGGTGTTCAGGACATGGGTATGGAAGAAATAAATAAATTACAGAGTATCGTAGATGAGTCCGACAATATTGTGTTCTTTGGGGGAGCCGGAGTCTCTACAGAAAGCGGAATACCGGATTTCAGAAGTGTAGACGGATTGTACAACCAGAAATATAAATATCCGCCGGAAACCATAATCAGCCACAGCTTTTATCGCAGGAATCCGGAAGAATTCTACAGGTTTTATAAGGATAAAATGCTGTTTCCTGAGGCAAAACCCAACAAGGCACACATGAAGCTTGCGGAGCTTGAGGCGGCAGGAAAGCTCAAGGCTGTAATAACACAGAATATAGATGGGCTTCATCAGATGGCAGGAAGCAGAAGGGTTATTGAGCTTCATGGTTCGGTACACAGAAATTATTGTGAACGCTGCCATAAGTTCTATGACCTCCGGTATGTGATCGACGCTCCGGGAGTTCCTAAGTGCTCCTGCGGCGGAACCATAAAGCCTGATGTTGTTCTGTATGAAGAAGGACTTAACAATCAGGATATAGAGGATGCCATACATTATATATCAGAGGCAGATACCCTTATAATAGGGGGGACTTCTCTGGTGGTATATCCGGCGGCAGGTTTAATAAGATATTTCCGTGGCAGACATCTGGTAGTCATAAATATGTCCCCAACACAGTCTGACAGAGAAGCCGATCTGCTTATAACCGACAAGATCGGATCCGTACTGGATCAGATACATGTGTAGACATATATGTAACTTGCAGTGTGATCATCAAAAATGACAATTTATTAAGAATGTTAAATTGTAAGAATGTTAAATTATAAGAATGGAGGAAGGCTATGTATTTTGAAAAGACACAGGGATTTCCAAAGAATTTTCTCTGGGGATCAGCTTCGGCAGCATATCAGGTAGAGGGTGCCTGGGATGTTGACGGTAAGGGACCTTCAAACTGGGATAAGTTCGTAAGGATACCGGGCAAGACTTTTAAGGCGACAACAGGAGATAAGGCAGTTGATCATTATCACAGATATAAGGAAGACGTGAAGCTTATGGCAGAGATGGGCCTTAAGACCTACAGATTTTCCATAGCATGGTCAAGAGTTATTCCTGACGGAAACGGTCCTGTAAACGAAAAGGGACTTCAGTTTTATGATGACCTTGTAAATGAACTTCTCAAGTACGGCATTGAGCCGATGGTAACAGTATACCACTGGGATATGCCACAGGCACTTGAGGATCAGTATCATGGATTTGAGGATCGCAGGATCATAGATGATTTTGTGAACTATGCAACGGTTCTGTTCAAGAAGCTTGGTGACAGGGTTAAGTACTGGATCATCATGAATGAGCAGAATGTGTTCACTACATTTGGCTGGATGAACGGTATGCATCCACCTGGAAAGAAGAATGAGGAGAAGCTGTTCTATCAGGTAAACCACCATGCAAATATAGCGTTTGCCAAGTCGGTGCTTGCCCTTAAGGCATTGTACCCTGACGCAAAGGTCGGCTCAAGCTTCGCTTATACTCCTGGCTATGCATATGACAGACACCCTGAAAATGCCATGGCACTGGAGGACTACAATGATCTGAAGAATTTCTACTGGATGGATATATATGCTCTTGGCAGATATCCAAGAGCTGCTATCAAATATCTTGAGAGTAAGGGCGTTGCACCGGAATTCGCTCCGGGAGACAAGCAGGTGCTTAAGGAGGCTGCCGCTAAGGTGGACTTCATGGGAGTCAACTACTATCAGAGCTGCGTGGTAGAGCACAATCCTATTGATGGTGTAGGCATGAGCATGGAGATGAACACCACAGGAAAGAAGGGGACTGCCAAGGTGTCCGGAGTTCCGGGACTTTACAAGAACCCACAGAATGAGTTCCTTTCAACAACTGATTGGGATTGGACCATTGATCCAATGGGAATAAGAATATGCTGTCGTGAGATCACATCAAGATATGACCTTCCGATAGTGATCTCAGAGAATGGTCTCGGTGCATTTGACAAGCTTGAGGATGGTCAGATCCATGACCCATATCGTATAGAATATCTTAAGAAGCACATAGAGGCACTGAAAGATGCCATTGATGACGGATGCAGAGTTCTGGCATATTGTACATGGTCATATACTGACCTGTTAAGCTGGCTCAACGGATACCAGAAGAGATATGGATTTGTGTATGTGGACAGGGAAGAGGATGAGAACTCAGGAACCTTAAACAGAATAAAGAAGGATTCTTATTTCTGGTATAAGCATGTTATCGAGACAAATGGTGAGGAACTGTAATGAAGATATCTACAAAAGGAGATTATGCCATACAGCTTATGCTGGATCTTGCATGTAATAATACAGGTATCCCGGTAAGTCTTAAGGATATTGCAAGAAGACAGGGAATCTCGGAGAAGTATTCTGAGCAGATCATGAATATGCTTGCTAAGGCTGGGCTTATAAAAAGCTTCCGTGGTGCCCAGGGAGGATATCTTCTGGCACTTAAGCCTGAGGCGTGTACCGTGGGAATGGTCTTGAGAGTTACAGAGGGCAACCTTGCACCTACAAGTTCGGCGGTGAATGCTGACCTTGAAAGTATAGAAAAGCCATCATTTCACGTAACCCAGAGGATATGGGGCATGATCGGTGATGCCATCAACAATGTGGTGGATAATCTTACACTGGCTACACTGGTGGAATGGCAAAAAGAGAAGATTGATGAATACTATATATAATAGCAGCAAGAGTTGGAGGCATAAACATGGATAATAATATTAAGACGGTGATCAAGGAGACTTCAAAGAAGCTCAGCGGACTTTACAAGGAGCAGAAGATCTTCGATGTGGATCTTGGACGTAAGCTGCCGAACCGTGACATTGTGATCACTATTATAGATGATCTGAGAAGGATTACATTTCCGGGATTTTTCGGTGCGGAGAACCTGGGATATGTGGAGAAGAAGAATTTCGCAGGACACGAGCTGTCACTGGTATATGACAAGTTATATCACCAGATAAAGACAGCCCTTAACTACGGCAGAGAGCAGGGAGAGTACGAGAAGGTACGACTTGAGGCAGAGGAGAAGACCCTTAAGTTTATTGAAGAGATCCCTAAGGTTCAGTCACTTCTGCTGTTGGACGTAGAGGCAGGCTTTAACGGAGATCCGGCTGCCAAGAGCAAAGAGGAGATAATACTTTCCTATCCGGGACTCTATGCGATATTTGTATATCGTTACGCTCATGTGCTCTATGATATGAACATTCCGTTCATTCCGAGAATGATGTCCGAGTATGCCCATGGTCAGACAGGAATAGATATAAATCCGGGAGCAACCATAGGTTCTTCATTCTTCATAGATCACGGAACCGGTATTGTAGTTGGAGAGACAACCAATATTGGAAATAACGTGAAGATCTACCAGGGCGTTACCCTTGGTGCACTTTCCACAAGAAAGGGACAGGAGCTTGCAGGTGTCAAGCGTCACCCAACCATTGAGGACAACGTGGTAATATATGCAAATACCACAGTCTTAGGTGGCGAGACAGTAATCGGTGAGAATTCAGTAGTTGCAGGTAATACATTTGTCATTAAATCTATCCCTGCAAATACCAAGGCTGCGTCATCCATGCCGGAGCTTAGGATCAAGCAGTAAATTTTAAATCAATAAATCAAAATTAAAAAGCGGATCAGTCAAAAGACTGGTTCGCTTTTTTTATATAACTCAAAATGACCTCGGTTTCAGATTGTTTCAGTCTTCTAATAAAACCTATAACCTGTTATAGCTTTTTTCTAGTAGCAAATCTTATAGAAATCTGTTGACAAATGAAATTTCAATAGTATAATGCAAAACATAAAGTTAATACATACTATTCCTATAAAAATAGTGGGAATTACAAAAGGGCCTGATGAGTTACGAGAGATCAGACAAAAAGTATCAGAAGAATAAAAGGAAAACGAGGAGGAAATACAATATGTCATGCTGCGGATTTAAACCAATAGAAAATAATAGTGCTGAGGGACCTGCAAATGGTTACACAGACGAGATCGCTGAGATCTATGCACAGGATAGAGGAGTAAGACCAAGACCAATGGAGATAAAGGAAGAGATAGATGAGAGAGGTGCATTTGTCAGACAGCCTAACAGATTCACAACTCCATTTGGTGATGGTGAGGGAGAGCTTAAGGCAGCCAGCGGAAAGTACAGGCTTTTTTGGGCTAAGGGTTGCCACTGGTCAAACAGGGCAGCCATCGTAAGAGAACTTCTTGGACTTCAGGACGCCATAAGCATAAATATTGTTGGACACACAGGAGAGTCAAATAAGTATGGCTGGGGATTCCCTGACAATGAATTTTTTGAAGATCCGGTGCTCCATATTAAGTTTTTAAGTGAGGCTTATTATAAAGCGGATCCCGAATTTAATGGAAGATGTACAGTACCTGCACTGGTAGATGTTGAGACCGGAAAAGTGGTTAATAATGATTATCACCGTCTTACAAATTATTTTGAAGCAAACTTCAAGGAGTTCCAGAAGCCGGACGCACCTGATCTTTATCCTGTTGAACTGAGACAGGAGATCAACGATTTCAATGACTGGTTATTCCCAAATATCAATAACGCCCACTACAGAATGGCATTCTGCCAGTCACTTATAGCTTACCATGAGGCATTTGAAGATTTCTACAATGCAATGGACAAGCTTGAGGAAAGACTTGCTACCAACAGATTTTTATTCGGAGATTATGTAACAGATTCAGATGTAAGATTTTACGTGACTCTGGCAAGATGGGATACACATTACTATCTCAACCTTGGCCCACAGAAGAAGCGGGTTATTGACTATGAAAATATCTGGGCATACGCAAGAGACCTTTACGAGATACCTGCATTTAAGAACAATACATACTTCAGGGATTTCGCCGGAGGAAGAAGTAAAAAGGATAGTTTGTTTGCAGATTTCAATACAAGATTTAAGGATCAGATACCATATGAAGAGATTTGGTCAGCGCCACAGGATAGAAAGAAGCTTAGCAAGACACCGGAGCAGAAGTTCCTGATCCACTAATAGAGAAAATTTATATGGGAATTGTGTCGCCTGATGAATATGAGAAGCAATAACAGGTGAGGCACTAACATAAGAGCAAAAAAGGAGGGGATAGTACATGGAAGTGATCAGAGTAAAAGAAGAATGGCAGCGTGCCGGAGTATATACTGTGAGGACTCTGGGAATGTGTAAGGACTATGACATCCCCTTGAGCATGGAATTTGAAGATGACACAAAGGAGTCAGAATACATACTGGCTATGGACGGCAACATACCCGTTTCAACCTGCAGGATAAGACTTACGGATCCTCACACAGGAAAGGTTGAAAGGGTGTGCACCCTTCCGGAATATAGAGGAAAGCGTTACGGCGAGGCTGTGATACGGGAGGCAGAGAGCTGGCTTAAGGACAAAGGGGCAGACCGGGTATTTATCAATTCCAGGGAAGAGGCGTTACGCTTCTACGAAAGACTTGGATACACACCGGACTACACCAAAACAGAAGGCACGGGGATGTTCCGATGTATTATGACATCCAGGGAATTATAAAATTCAGTGGATGTCGAAAATAATTAAAACTCAGGAAGGAGTATCCGAAACAGATTATGAAACGAATATATGACAGCATTTTGGATTTGGTTGGACACACTCCGCTGGTGAGGTTTAAGGAAGTGGAGAAGAACTGGGGAGCCAATGCGGAGATCATCGGCAAGCTGGAATTCTTCAATCCGGGCTTTTCATCCAAGGCCAGAACAGCCAAGAATATGATAGAACAGGCAGAAAAGGACGGAAGCCTTAAGCCCGGCGGAACAATTATAGAAGGAACCAGTGGAAATACAGGAATAGGACTTGCTCTGGTGGCAGCAGCCAAGGGATATAAGACCATCATTACAATGCCTGCAAATATGAGCCCTGAAAGGATAAAGATCATCCGGTCCTATGGTGGACAGGTTGTTCTTACCGATCCCGAGGCAAATATGACCGGAGCCGGAGAAAAGGTTGCCGAGCTTGCGGCAAACACTCCAAATTCATTTGTGCCGGGACAGGGTAAAAATCCTGCAAATCCCGGAGTACACGAGGCGACAACGGGACCTGAGATCTGGGAGGATACCGAAGGAGATGTGGATATATTTATCGCTGCATCCGGAACAGGCGGAACCATATCGGGAACCGGCCATTATTTAAGAAGGATGAAGCCTGACATAGAGATAATCGCAGTAGAGCCTGCCGGAAGTCCTGTATTATCAGGCGGCGAGCCGGGACCTCATAAGATCCAGGGAATAGGCGGAGGCCCTACACCACCAGTTACAGACGAAGCACTTTTTAATGAAGTGATAACAGTTACAGATGATGATGCTTACGAAATGGCGAGATTTGCAGCAAAGAAAGAAGGAATAGCCGTAGGTATATCAGCCGGTGCAGCCCTTCATGCGGCAGCAGTGGTAGCGGCAAGACCTGAGAACAAGGGTAAGAAGATAGTGGTCATTGTGCCTGACTCAGGGGAGCGTTACCTGTCATCAGATCTGTATGATGAATAAAAAATAAAAATGATAAATCTAATTGGAGGAAAAATATGAGAAAGATACTTAAGAAAAGCATAACACTTCTTCTTGCGGCAACACTGGCACTTTCAGCCACAGCCTGCGGATCAAAGAAATCGAATAATAACAGTGATGAAAACAATACAATAAAGTTTGGTATATTGCCGGGAACCATCAGAACAGCAGTTGTTCTTATGGCAGATCACCTTGGCTACTACAAGGAAGAGGGGGTAAATGTTGAGCTGGTCGAGTCCCAGGATGCTACAGCAGCCCTTACTTCCATAAGCACCAATAAGGGCGAGATCGATGTATGGGGCACAGGAATTGTTCCGGATCTTAACTTCATTGCAAATGGTTCAGACCTGGTCATCTTTGGTGGTACAGCCGCTGAGGGTGGAGCCATCATAAGCAAACCCGATGAGGTTGACAATTATAAGGATGTAACAAAGTACGGCGGACTTACAATCGCTACAGTCCGCGCAGATACAGCCTGGGTAGTATCAAGGGAGTATCTTAAGAAGCAGGGTGTTGATGTAGATAGCATTAAGGTTATGGAAGTAGACAGTCAGGTGAATGTTGCTGAGGCTGTAAATAAAGGAGAAGCACAGCTTGGTTTCCTTCCTGCTGAATTTGCAAATAAATATGCTGATAAGGTTTCGGTAGTATATGAAGTGGGAGAGCTTGAACCAATGTATGTATGCTGCCGTGAGGTTACTTCAAGAAAGACCCTTACAGACAAGAAGGACGCTCTTATAGCATTTACCAAGGCAAATATCAGGGCACTTAAGTATTACAATGATGAAGCAAATAGAGATGAAATTGTAAAATATCTTGCTGAATATTCAGATCAGACAGAAGATTATGTAAGGACATATCTTTTTGAGAACAGAACTGTAATGACTGTTGACCCTAACAAGGATGGTATTGTTGATTACTACAATTCACTTGTGGACGCCGGATATTTTGATGGAGACATCAACATCGATGAGCACATTGACACAGATATCTACAACACTGCACTTGATGAGCTTATCAGCGAAAATCCTGACGACGAATTCTACAAGTCACTTAAGAACTAGAATATATCAAGATTAAATCAGGATATAAAGAACCTGACGGATAAACATACGGAAGAAGAAAGAAATAATAAAAAGGAGGGAACGTATCCCATGGAGAAGTTGAAACTTGAAAATCTTACACTTACATATGTTGACGGAAATGGCTCCTACACACCATTTGAGAAGGTAAACCTTTCCGTTGCAGAAGGTGAGTTTGTATGTATCATCGGACCATCAGGATGTGGAAAGAGTTCCCTCCTCAGTGTTATTGAAGGACTTAATAAGGCAGCTTCGGGAAGTGTCTACATAGACGGAAACAAGATAACAGGACCGGGAAATGACAGGGGCGTGGTATTTCAGCACTATTCATTGTTCCCATGGATGGACGCAGTTTCAAATGTAGTATTTGCCATGAAACAGAGTGGCGTTAAAGGCAAGAAGAAGGAGCTTAAGAAGCGTGCCCTGTATTACCTTGAGAAGGTAGGGCTGGCAGACGCAGCAGAGAAATATCCATCCCAGTTGTCAGGTGGTATGCAGCAGCGAGTTGCCATTGCAAGAGTTATGGCAGGTAACGCAGACCTGTTTCTCATGGATGAGCCATTTGGAGCCATCGACCCTGCAAACAGGCGTGAACTCCAGCAGCTTATCGTAAAGCTTGCAAAGGAAGAACACAAGACAGTATTATTTGTCACCCACGATATCGAGGAGGCAATAATACTTGCAGACAGGATCGTGTTCATGGCGGATAAGGATATCCAGTCGGATATCGCCGTGGACATTGCAAGACCAAGAACAAGAGAAAATCTTATTGGAAATAAAGATTACCTGAAGATCAACCAGAGCGTAATGAACCTGTTCTACAAGAACATTGCAGGTAAGATCGGAAATGAGGAGGTTGTAATATGATCATTTCGAGTATACTTTTCGTAGCACTTCTTACAATTATATATGCAATCCCTGCTACAGTTAAGACAAGCTCCCCACTGGAATTTGTCATAGCCATAGTCATAGCCGAGATCATTTACCTTCTGGTATATCTCAGGACAAGGAAGAAGAGTGCATCAGACATAATCACTGTGCTGTATGCATTTTTCATTATCTGGGAGCTGGTGACAAAGCTTGGCATGGCACACCCGGTCCTTGTTCCACCACCTGAAAATGTATTCTATATTTTCTACGATAACTGGAAGGATATGCTGGACGGATTTATAAGTTCCATGGGAATACTTCTCCAGGGTATCATATATGCCATGGTGCTTGGAATATTCGGTGGACTGCTCATAGGTTATGTGCCGAGACTCAGGGATACATTGCTTCCTATAACAAGAGTTATCGCCAGCATACCACCGCTGGTATACACACCTTATGTGGTTGCGGCAATGCCGTCATTTCATTCCGCTTCTATATTTATAATATTTTCAGCGGTGTTCTGGCCGAATATCATGAGCATGATAGCCAGAGTTGGAAGCGTTGACCACAAGATAATCGACTCAGCCAAGGCGATGAACGTGTCACTGCCTACAATGTTGTTTAAGATAATCCTTCCATATTCACTTCCGGATGTAATAGGAAGACTTGCCACATCACTCACATCTGCCATGTTGTGTCTGACAGGTGCTGAAATGCTTGGCGCAAGTGCAGGTCTCGGATATTTCGTTAAGAAATTCTCGGACTACGCAGACTATACAAGAGTAATCGCAGGTATTATACTCATTGCAATAGTAGTAACTATCCTTAACATCCTTGTGATGAAATTACAGAAGAAGGTAATCAAATGGAAGTATTAGGAAATAAACTTGATAAAGACAGGATCTTTGATACATTTGAAGAGCTGGTGAGTGTGGATTCACCAAGCGGGGACGAATACGCCATGGCAGAGAAGCTGACAGACATGTGGGAGCGAGTCGGTGTGAAGCTTGAGAAGGTTCCTGCAAAAAAGGATCACGGTAATAATGCCGGGGCAAATGAGGATACGGAGGCTCCGAACCTGTACGCATATATAAAAGGTGAAATACCCGGACCGTCTATTTTGTTGGTGTCACATATGGATACGGTGGAGCCTGCTAAGGGCAGGAAAGCCATCAGGCATGAGGATGGCAGTATAACCAGCGACGGAACTACGGTCCTTGGTGCCGATGACGGAACCGGACTTGCTACAATATATGAGGCTGTAAGATTTCTGAAGGAAAACAACATCCCTCACAGAGACGTTGAACTTGTATTTTCAACCTCAGAGGAAACCTACTGCGATGGTATCAAGAAATTCGATTTTGCAAAGATCAGGTCAGACAGGGCTTATGTACCGGATCTAAGCGGTGCTGTAGGCGGATATGCATATGCGGCTCCGAGCATACTGTCATTTACAGTGGATATAAAAGGAAGAGCAAGCCATGCGGGCTTCGACCCGGAGTCGGGAAGGAGTGCAATCCTTGTGGCGGCAAAAGCCATAACGAAGCTTCCTGCCGGACATATAGATCCTGTGACCACTGCAAATGTAGGGATTATATCCGGTGGCGCCGGTATCAACATAGTTCCTGAGCACTGTCAGGTGAAGGGAGAGATAAGAAGCCTCCATCATGAAAAGGCACTGGCTGTGGCGAAGGAGTATGAGGAGATATTCAAGGCGGCAGCGGAGGAATATAATGAGATAGTTCATGCAGCTGAAATGAAAGAAAAAATACAGCAGCCGGAGGAAACGGATAATAAATTGTCCGGGAACAATGATGTATCAGCTGATGGTATAGTTAAGGTCGATTTTAAACTTACTACGCATATAAAAGCGTATGAGACTGACATTGAACATGAGCTTGTAAAGGATTACGAAGAGGCATGTAAGCTTGCAGGAATAACACTGGCACCGAGTAAAACCTTCGGTGGCAGTGACAATAATATCCTGGCTGAGCATGGTATTCCCGGAATTGTAATTGCAAATGCAATGAACGATGTCCATACCTGTCATGAGTACACACACATAGATGATATCGCTAAAGTAACAGTGATCATGATAAATCTTCTCACAAAAGAATAAAATACTTGCAAAAAACAGTATCATATGATACTGTTTTTCTGCGCGTTGGACTAGAAAAATGCTGTAGTGGTAAAAATGGTAGGAATGACAGACGGTGACGGAGAATATCTTTGAGGATAAAAGAAAATTGAAAAACGCAGCTTCCGCAGAGGAAATCCTGCGGTTGAACCCGTTATTTACAGATGTAGATCTGTCAGGTATCGACCTGTTCGTGAAGGAGTTTAAGCGTCGGGATGAGATATCTGAACTGCAGGAGAAAACCTATTGCATAGGTGTTATAGGAAGCGGCGAGGCAGATGTGTACGCCCTGTCCCGGCACGAGGAAGCCTGCACGGGAAGTGTAAATGTGTCAACCCAGCATGAGGGGAATATCTTCGGGATATGCAATGTGTATTGCCCCACACCAATGCCCACAAAGCTTATCTGCAAGGTGAAGTGCCGGGTGGCGTTCATGTCGAAGGCGGATTTCAGAAAATTGCTGGGCAGGGATGAGAGATTGCTGGAGAGGTATCTGACCCTGTGTAACAAGAAGATCATGTACCTTGCATACAAGATCGAGCTTATGGGAATGTCAGGCTGCAACAGCAAGCTTGCCTTTTATCTGCTCCACAATGCAGTGGACGGGCGGGTGGTGCTTGATGTGTCAAAGGAGCAATTCGCAAAGTTTTTAAATGTCAGCAGAGCCAGCCTGTTCAGAACCCTCACGGAGTTCCAGGATAAGAAGCTGATCGAGGACAGGGGCGGCGAGATCCTGATACTTGACATGGAAGGACTCAGGCAGTGTGTATATTAGCACCGAAAGAGAAGTGCCTGATGACATATAAAAATATAGCACGCCATTACTTAGTGACTGTGTAGTAAAACATAGCACAATATTACTCAGCGGGCTGTGTAGTAAAACATAGCACAATATCACTTGGTGGGTTGTGCCATGAAACAGAAAGGAGACAGAAATGAAAAAGAAAATATTAGGAGTAGCACTTGCAGTGGCAATGTCAGTTATGGCACTTGCAGGCTGCGGAAGCAAAGAAACTGCAACTACAGAGGTAACATCAGAGGTGACCACAGTTACAGAGGACACCCAGAGCGAGGCGGATACCAATGAGGCTGACACTGTAAGTGAGGAAGTAGCCACAGAGGAGAACGACAACGCGGCAAATGATGATGTAACCATCCGTGTTGCTGCATTAAAGGGACCTACAGCCATGGGACTTTCAAAGCTTCTTACGGATTCAGACGCAGGAAATGCCGGCGTGAATATCGAGTACTCAATAAGCACTGCGGCAGATGAGATCACTCCTGAGATCATCCAGGGAAATGTGGATGTGGCAGCGATCCCAGCAAATCTTGCCAGCGTTCTCTACAACAAGACAGAGGGACAGGTAACAGTACTTGCCATCAATACCCTTGGAGTTATCTCCATTGTTGATACCGGCGATTCAGTTCAGTCTGTGGCAGACCTTAAGGGTAAGACAATCTACGCAACCGGACAGGGAGCAACACCGGAATATTCTCTCAGATTTATACTGAAGAATAACGGTATAGATCCTGACAATGATGTTACTATAGAGTGGAAGTCAGAGGCAACAGAGGTGCTCTCAGTTATGACCTCTACAGATGATGAGGTTATAGCAATGCTGCCACAGCCATTTGTCACTGTTGCGGCAACAAAGGTTGACAACTTGAACGTGCCTGTCGACTTCAATGAAGAATGGAAGAATCTTACACCGGACGGCGGTATGGTCACAGGTGTGGTTATTGCCAGAACAGAATTTGTAAATGAACATCCGGAGGCAGTTTCAGCATTTATGAACGCCTACGCAGAGTCAGTTGACTATGTAAATACAAATGTTGATGAGGCAGCAGCACTTATAGAGCAGCTTGATATTGTTAAGGCACCTATTGCCAAGCAGGCAATTCCAAAGTGCAACATTACATTTATCGAGGGCGAAGAAATGAAGTCGATTCTCTCAAGCTACCTTGGCATATTGAATGAGGCAGAGCCTAAGAGCATAGGCGGAGCTATACCGGGAGACGATTTCTACTATTCAAGATAGGATGCTTTTTTGACTGACAGTTGTCAGACATAGGAATTCCGGATCGTAAATATACACTATGATTGGTTGATGCAGAATGAATAAAGGGAATTTAAAAAAAACAAAATTGAATAAAGAGACATCTATGTGGAAGGTTTGTACAGATAGGATAGCAGCAATAATTGTTGCTATCCTTCTTTGGCAGTTGCTGGCGATGAAACTTGACCAGAAGCTGCTGCTGGCAACACCTGTTGATGTGGCGAAGACCCTGGGGGTTCTGGTGAAGAGTCAGGAGTTCTACAGTGCTATAGCATATTCCATGGGACGTATCCTGCTTGGGTTGCTCATAGGTGCGGCAGTGGGAATAGCCTGTGCACTTTTGGCAGGCAGATGGCATTTCATGGAGGTGCTTTTCTGGCCGTATTTCTCAGCTATGAAGGCAACACCGGTGGCTTCCATTGTTATACTTTGTCTGGTGTGGCTGTCTGGCAGAAGACTGTCGGTATTCATAGTATTCCTGGTGGTTACCCCGGTCATATATACAAATATTCTTGCAGGCATAAAAAATCTTGACCTGAAAATGAAGGACATGGCGAGAGTGTTCGGGATAAATGGATTACGCCGCCTGTTGTATGTGTATCTTCCGGAGCTTAAGACATATATCATAGCTGCATTTGCCCTGGCTACGGGCATGGCATTTAAGGCGGGGATCGCGGCGGAGGTTATCGGTACTCCCGGAGGCTCTGTGGGAAAAATGCTCTATAACGCCAAGGTGTATCTTGAGACACCGGAGCTATTTGCATGGACATTGGTTATCATAGTCTTAAGCGTGGTGGTGGAGCAGGTGATACTGGGGTTCGTGAAGTGGATGTTCGCAGGGCTGCAGCGGCATGTTGTGGGAGGCAAGATCTGCAAGGAAAATAGTTGTAATGGACATCGCAATGAGATTAAGGGCGATGGGGTTGACGCGATAGGTGCTGCCATAGATTTAAGCAATGTGTGCTTCTCGTATAATAAGGGCGTGGACGAAGAACTCATAAATGATCTGAACCTTCATATTCCTGCAGGGGACAGAGTGTGTATAATGGCACCCTCCGGCACGGGAAAGACAACACTTCTCAATCTGCTCACCGGGGGACTTAAGCCTGACGGCGGCAGCATTTCTTTTGAAGCGAAGAGGTGCAATGATAATGATTGTATAAAGAAGAAAGCAACATATAAAGAATCAGGTCATGAACATGTGGACATATCCATGGTCTTCCAGGAAGACCGGCTGTGTAACGGATACTCGGCAGCCTATAATATAGAACTGGGATTGAAAAGGCACAGACAATCAGGGCTGGAAGATATACGGAAAAATCTTGAGCAGGTTGGCATGGAAGAAAGTCTGTTCACAGATGTAAAAGAGCTGTCGGGTGGAATGAAGAGACGTGTGGCTATTGTCAGGGCAGTAATGTCCCCAAGTCGTGTGTTGATATTGGACGAACCATTTGCCAGCCTTGACGAGGAGCTTAAGGATCGAACGGCAGAATATATAATAGAAAATCTAAATGGCAGAACCCTTGTGGTTGTAAGCCATGACGAGAAGGACGCAGAAAGATTAAACGCACGGATATTGCCGAATTTGATACAACCGTAAAGATTTGGCAAATAAATATATATTAGACCACCCAAAACTAATTATTGCACCCTTTCCCATATAAAGATATAATAAATAAAATAAGACACGGAGCAGCATCAAAAAATGCTGCTCTGCTACTGCCTGGCACAGATAAGGGCAGTATGATGCGTTATACATATTAGAGAGGATATAGGAATGGCAGTATTTGATTTTAACAACACACCGGGCGAGGAGAACAAGGCGATCTGTACATATGAGACATTTGCGTCGGATGAGCCGGAGGCTACCGCAGACAAGCCTATAATGATACTTGACAACAAGGCAGGGGCACTTAAGCACCATCTGTCAGGTATGTTCACAAATCCCATTAAGAGAACTACATTTGAGATAAAAGAAGACAAAGAGGTGACCTGTGTAGATATCCTGAAGATTGATTCAAGATTTACAAGCCTTATCAAATGGCTTGGCGAGAACAGAGTTAAAGTAAAGCTTACAGGTGCTAACACATCTGAAGGATACAATGTATACAAGATTCAGGAGGTTGCATTTGGCAATGGTAACAAGTTATCTGCCGAAGACGGTTTCCTTCAGTTTATGATTGAAAGATTATTAGAGAGCAGTGCCATTGCAGAGGAAAATAGTGAAGAACCCGATGAATCTGCTGATGATATGAAGCTTACAAGCCTTACAAGCATATCAGATTTTCTTAACTGTGCAGGAAGTACACTTCCTGAGAATATCCGTTTATGGGCAAGACGCAATCTTGTTGTTGCCCGTTCAAGTGAGGTAACTCCTGAAGAGAAAAGACATGCACAGAGAGCACTTTCTATCATGCTTAATATCAAGTGGAAGAGCAATTACTTCGAATCAATTGACCCTGTGGAAGCAAGAAGAATTCTTGACGAAGAACTTTTCGGTATGGAGAGTGTTAAGCAGAGAATCATTGAGACTGTTATTCAGATTAACAGAACACACACTCTTCCTGCATATGGTATCCTTCTTGTAGGTCCTGCCGGAACAGGTAAATCACAGATTGCCTACCTTGTTGCCAAGATTCTTAAAATGCCTTGGACCACGCTTGATATGAGTTCTATCAATGACGCAGAACAGCTTACAGGAAGTTCAAGAGTATATTCCAATGCCAAGCCGGGAATCATCATGGAGGCATTTTCACAGGCTGGAGAATCTAACCTCGTATTCATCATCAACGAGCTGGACAAGGCAAATTCCGGCAAGGGCAACGGCAATCCTGCCGATGTACTGCTGACACTCCTGGATAACCTGGGATTCACCGACAACTACATGGAGTGCATGATCCCGACAAATGGCGTGTATCCTATAGCAACGGCAAATGACAAGGAGAACATCAGCAAGCCAATCATGTCGAGATTTGCTGTTATAGACATACCGGATTACACCCCGGATGAGAAGAAGGAGATATTCAACAAATTTGTTCTGCCGAAGGTGCTCAAGCGCATCGGACTTGAAGGGAGCGAGTGCATCATCCTTCCAGACGGCGTGGATGCTGTCATCAAGAAGTGCGACGGCGTGACCGGAATCAGAGATATAGAGCAGGCTGCAGAGCACATAGTTGCACATGCGCTTTACCAGATCGAGGTAAATCACGTTCAGAGCGTGACATTTGACGGAGCTATGATAGATGAGCTTTTGAGCTGATTATCGTCATATTACACAATTTACATTACGGAAAGTATTATGGTATACTCTTCTTATGAAACAAGTTTCATGGACTACAGTCTGAAATTCATAAGGAGAGTATATTTATATATGGCAAGTATAAGAGATGTTGCAAAGGAGGCCGGTGTTGCTATCTGCACGGTGTCGAGACTTATCAACGGCACGGCAAAAGTTGAACCCGAGACTCAGAAGAAGATAGAAGATGCGATGAAGAAACTGGATTATGTTCCAAATGAGCTTGCGCGAGGCATGTTCAAGGGCAGATCAAACTCCATTGCGATGTTGGTTCCAAATATCCAGCACCCATGGTTCTCATCACTGGCATCGGAGATAGAAAAGATACTTTATGAGAAGAAATACAAGTTTATGCTTTTTTCCACATCCGATGACAAGCAGAGGGAGAAGGAGTGTTTCAAGCTGTTAAAGTCCAACATCGTGGATGGGATCATATGCGGAACGTCGGCATGTACGGCGAAGGAATACCAGAAGATAGATAAGCCGATGGTCATGCTGGATTATAAGGTTGGCAGCAAATTTCCTGTCGTAGTGTCGGATCACAAGATGGGCGGACAACTTGCTGCCCAGGAATTTATAAACAGTGGATGCAAATATGTCATCCACATATCAGGAATCAAGGTAGATAAGAATATCATGTCATTTGAGTGTCATGAGGAACTAGATAGAGTCCTTGCCGAGAATGGGATAAAATCCAGACGAGTTCCAATACAGTGGAACGACTTTGATTTTCATGGATATTTTGAGATGGCAAAATGCATACTGGAGGAGTATCCTGACGTGGACGGAATATTTGCCGCAGACATGCCGGCGATAGCATTCCTAAAGGCGGCACTTGCCATAGGCAAAAAGATTCCTGATGACCTGGCGATCGTGGCATACGACGGAACGTACATAACCAACGCCAGCACGACAAGTCTCACATCGATACATCAGCCGTACAAGGAGATCGCCCAGGAGGCAGTACGCCAGCTTATGGAGATGATCGACGGACCGAAGGAGGAAGATGATGCCGAAGGACAGGTTGAAAGTGCAACCGCAGATCAGATCGACAGCGCAAAAGAGAGAAACACACATATAGACGGAAATCTTATACTACTTCCGGTGAGCGTAGAAAAAGGTGATACAACTTTATAGTATGATTACGAAAAGAAGTTCATGAAGAGAAAATGAGGTGCCACTCAAAAATCATGAACTTCTTTTTTATGCGGGTACAAAACATAAGAAACTTGCTAAGAGCACAAAATACAAAAATCTATAAATCCCCTATTGACGAAACATGTTTCATGTGATAATCTTAATGCAAATGAAACATGTTTCATTCAAGCGCTTATGAAATATGTTTTATCGGGACAATATAAATGATAGCAAGAATTAACAAGAGGGAAAATTCAAAGCAAGAAAAGGAGAAAAGGTTATGAGAGCAAAGAAATTAGTAGCATGTGCGCTTTCAGCAGCTATGATGCTGGGACTTTCATCTATGACAGGATGTGGTTCAGCAAAGAAGGATTACGATCTGTATATTTACAACACAAAGTCTGAGATCGCAGACAGTATCCAGGATCTGTGCAAGGATTATGAGACAGAGACAGGAGTTAAGGTTAAGGTTTACACATGTGGTACACAGGAGACCATGGAGACACTCAGATCTGAGATGAATTCCAAGAACTATCCTACACTGTACGCGATAAACCAGGCACAGTTCACAGAGTGGAATGAGGGCGGATTTGTACTTCCATCAACATCAGTAAATAATGAAGAGTTAAAGTCAATCTACGATTCAATCCCAGATAGCATGCAGCTCGCAGATGAGAGCGGAGCAAGCTGCGGAATCCCTTACAACGTAGAGGGTTACGGACTTATCGCAGATACACAGATGATATGTGATGTATTTGGACTTGACAACGCAGACGCATTTGTCGCTGATTACAGAAGTGCCAATTATGAAGAGTTCACCGGCATGATCAAGGCAATCGATGATTACATAAACGGCAAGGGTGGCGAGAAGGTTACACTTTCAGGCAATGCATACACCACGGCAAAGGACAAGACAGCCACAACAGAGAACATGAACGGAGTGTTTGCAATCGCAGGCGCTGAGAAGTGGACATATGCAAACCACTATACAAACTACGCACTGAATGCAGTGTTCCCTAACTACAATGCAACGGCAGCAGCTACAAAGGAAGATGTTGATAAGCTTGAGGAGCCACTTGTAAAGATGGTTCAGGAGCTCGATATGCTTTCAAGCTACACAGCAGGACCAAGCGGCAAGGTAGAGCGTGGATCAGAGTACATCAACTCAACAGTGACAGGATATGATCAGGCAGTTCAGACATTTGCCGAGGGTAAGGCAATGTTCATCAAGCAGGGTAACTGGGTATACGGAACCATCGCAGGTGTGGATGCAGACAAGGCATCAAGACTCACAATGCTCCCAATGAAGGTCAACCTTGAGCAGAGTGACATCTCAGCTGAGGGCGTTACAGTTGACAAGATGAACAGCTCAATCCCTGAGTTCGTTTCACAGTATTACGTTATCAACAAGAAGGATTCCGAAGAGGAGCAGAAAGCCGCTGAGGACTTCCTTGTATGGCTCTACACATCAGATACAGGAAAAGATTACATCACCAACAAATTTGCATTTGTCCCATTCAACGCAGACGAGAGCGAGAAGCTTGAGAATCCTCTCAGCAATTCACTTGTATACTATATGAGCAATGACCTTGTAATGGGCAATGACTTCGATGCATTCCCTGAGTCATGGGGACTCAATACCATCGGTGCAACTATTCAGGAGCAGTTGTTTACAAATCCTGATCAGTGGGATGAGAACACTATAAGAACAGGTGTGGAAGATGCACTGACAAAGTGGAAGGACAGCATCAAGGAGTAGTAGTTTAAGATATGTCAGATTCCCGATGGGAATCTGACAGGCAGCACCAGCCTTGACCGAGGAGATGCCCATGTGGCGAAGCCACATCTTAAAATGGCATCGACGACCTATCGCATTGCGAAGCAATGCGATCATACAACGAAGGCAAATTTTGCATGGCTGGTGCTAAATGTAGGAAAGGAAAAACTATGAAAAGATTTTACAAGAGAAAATTCTGGTTTATGGTTCTGCCTTCTATAGTGTTGTTTCTGCTGGTTATCATAGTTCCTTTTATAGAGGGTGTGATCTACTCCTTCACTGAGTGGAGAGGTTCATACTTCGTAGGTGGGGAGCACTGGTGGAACGCACTGGTGGGACTTAAGAATTATACAAGCATATTCAAGTCAAAGGATTTCCTTCAGTCACTTGGATACACGGCCATATATGCTGTACTTGCAGTAATAGCACAGAATGTTGTCAGTCTTCTTCTGGCACTCATGATCAAGAAGCTCACCAAGGGCAAGGGACTTTTCAGAACGGTACTGTTCCTTCCGTATGTACTTGGAATGCTTGCCATGGGTTATGTATGGCGTTTCATATTTGAAAATGTATTTTCACAGACACTGTTTGGAACAGACGGTGTGGTACATGTAGAGGTGCTCAACAACATGCTTCAGAATCAGTGGAAGGCACTTCTGGCATATGCCATTGTCGGAGTATGGCAGGTTGCAGGTTACTACCTGATAATCTACCTCAACGGACTCAACAATATTTCAGAGGATATTTATGAGGCGGCCAGAATAGATGGAGCCACAGGCTGGACAAGCTTCAGGAAGATCACACTTCCGCTTCTCATGCCTTCATTTACGATAGTTCTCTTCATGTCACTGGCAAACAGCTTCAAGATGCTCGACCTCAACGTTTCTCTGACAGAGGGCAATTTCGGAACGACCATGATATCCTACATGATACTGAAAACAGTAAGAGAGAGCTCTCCTCCGGCATACGGAGAGGCACAGGCACAGGCAGTTATATTCTTCGTAATCATTGCAGTTATATCTATAGCTCAGGTAATGATCACTAAGAGAAAGGAGATCGAATCATAATGGGAGTAAGAGGCAAGATCAAAAGAGCAATCATAGTGGTTATACTCGCTGTATTGGCAATCGTGACCATATTCCCGATATGGTTCCTGATCGTCAATTCGTTCAAGGGACAGCAGGAGATAGTAGCATCTCCAATAGCTCTCCCGAAGTCATGGAATCTGGACTATCTGAAGAATGCAGCTGAGCAGATAAATCTCGGCAGCAGCCTGCTTCAGACAGTACTCATAACAGTTGCAGCTGTGGCACTTATCGTGTTCATATCTTCATTTGCCGCATGGGCAATTGCCAGAACAGATTCCAAAGTGGCAAATATACTCTTCATCGCGTACACAGCAGCCATGCTCATACCTTTCCAGTCAGTTATGTACCCATTGGTATCACTTATGGACAAGCTGGGACTCAAGAACACACCGGGTCTGATCCTCATGTACGGAGGCTTTGGAATCAGTATGTCGGTTCTGCTGTACAGAGGATTCATCAAGAGTATTCCGCTGTCACTTGAGGAGGCAGCCATGCTCGATGGAGCAAATATATTCCAGATATACAGATATGTGGTCATGCCGCTCTTAAAGCCGACGACCATGACAGTTGTCATCACAAATGCAGTGTGGATATGGAACGATTACCTTCTTCCATTCCTCGTAATAGGAAATAACGACAAAAAGACGCTCACGCTGAGCTTATATTATGCAAAGAGTCTGTCAGGACAGTACGGAAATCCATGGGAGCTCATCTTCCCTGCAGTACTTCTCTGTATCATCCCTATTGTGATCATATTCATCATTCTTCAGAAGAATATCATCGAGGGAATTTCAGCCGGAGCTGTGAAAGGATAAACATAAAATATGGACAAAAAATGGTGGAAAGAGGCGGTATTTTACCAGATATACCCTAGAAGCTTCTATGATAGCAACGGAGACGGCATAGGAGATCTGAAGGGGATAACCGAGAAATTGCCGTACCTCAAAGAACTTGGCGTGACCGCTGTGTGGATATGTCCATTCTTCAAGTCGCCTATGAAGGACAACGGATATGACATATCGGATTACTACGATGTGAATCCTGAGTTTGGAACCATAGAGGATGCGGATGAACTTATAAGATGTGCAAATGAAAATGGCATCAAGATCATCATGGACATGGTCATCAATCACACATCAGACCAGCACAGATGGTTCCAGGAGGCGTGCCGGGACAGACACAGCAAATACAGAAATTACTATATATTTAAGGACAACATAGATGGACTTGCAGATCTCAGATCTAATTTCGGTGGAAGCACATGGACACAGATTGAGGATGGCAGCTGGTATTTCCATTCATTTGCGAAGGAGCAGCCGGATCTCAACTGGGAATGTGAGGAGATGAGACAGGAGCTCTACGACATGATGAACTGGTGGCTCGACAAGGGAGTTGCCGGATTCCGAATGGATGCCATCACATTTATCAAGAAAGACCTCTCATTCCCGCCTATGCCGTCAGACGGCGAGGACGGCAGATGCGATGTTGGCAAATGCTGCCTCAACAGGCCGGGAATAGATGAGTTCCTTCACGAGTTAAAGCTTAACACATATGGCAGAGGAGACTTTGTGACTGTCGCAGAGACTCCTGGAGTTCCAAGTAAGGATTTGGACAAATACATTGGAAGAGATGGACATTTCTCCATGATATTTGACTTCAGCTACACAGACATAGATATCAATCCGGGCGATCTCTGGCTGCACCAGAGAGACTGGACGATAGAGGAGTTCAAGGACAAGCTGTTCACCAATCAGAGACTCGTGAAAAAGATTGGATGGGCGGCGAATTACCTGGAAAACCACGATCAGCCTAGAAGTATAGGCAAATACTTCCCAGCCGGTGATATACCTGAATACAGGACACAGATGGCAAAGGCGCTTGGCGCGTTGTTCTTCTTCCTGAAGGGCACGCCATTTGTATATCAGGGACAGGAGCTTGGAATGATCAACACTCATTTTGACAATATAGATGAGCTCGACGATATCAATTCCAAGGGACAGTATGCGAGATGCCTTGAAGCCGGATACAGTGAGACTGAGGCGATGGAATCCGTAAATATAAGGAGCCGCGACCAGTCAAGACTTCCAATGCAGTGGAACAGCGAAAAAAACTTTGGATTTTCAGCGCATGAGCCATGGCTGGCATGCAACAATCAGTGTGACCTCCAGACGGTGGAGCTTGAGAGCGTTGATAAGAATTCTGTGCTTAACTTTTATAAGGCGATGATACAGCTCAGAAATCACTCAGAGTACACACAGACTCTCATCTACGGAGACCTGGAGGATGTGGAGACGGATAATGCAGGAATCATAGTGTACAGGCGCAAGCCGGTTCAGATTGAGTGTGCATGTGGAACTGGAGCAAATGCAGAAAGCACAGACAGAACGGTATATGTTGTTGTCAACATGACCGGTGAGGATGTGGGCTATGCAATTCCTGAGACTGCGGATGTGCTTATGGGTAATTATGCGGATTATGATGGTACGCTCAGACCTTATGAGACTGTGGTGTACGCGGTGTAGGCCGGAGCTGGCAGAAAAAGCCTGAATATTGGTGGAGACTGATTGAAAATTACAGTTGGTCTGGTATCAGTATTCAGGCTTTTTTCGTTGTCTGTATACTTTTGGGATACTTTGCTCAAATCTATAGACAAAGTGAATGGATCATTAAATGCAAGATATGTCTTAATGTTCAAAGCGTATTCACAGTTCAGAATAATCACCCAACTTAACCATCAGCAGTACCATATTTGGTCAACTTTTTTCCATATAAAATATAATACCCAGATATTAAAATAGCTGTATAAAAAGCAGTCAGACATGAGATTTAAGAGCAGAGGGTGTGCAGTGTACAGGCGTAACGGAGGTTGTCTGCTCAGACAAATAAATGGAGAAAAGGAGATACACTTATGGGTATTATATTTCACGAAGAGACACAGACATTTCACCTTACAAATGGTGAGATAAGCTACATCATGACGGTGCTCCCGAACGGACATCTGGGAAATCTGTACTATGGTAAGGCGATAAGGGACAGAGAGGATTTCTCACATCTGTTGGAGCTCGTCCAGAGACCTATGTTCCAGTATGTATATGACGACGACAGGTTGTTCTCACTTGAGTCAGTGAAGCAGGAGCTTCCTGTGTACGGAACCACAGACTACAGAGCACCGATGGTTGAAGTCCTTCAGTCAAATGGCAGCAGGATATCAGATTTTGTATATGTATCACATGAGGTAAATGCGGGCAAGCCAAAGCTTGAGGCACTGCCGGCAACATACACAGAGAATGATGACGAGGCAGAGACATTGATCGTCACATTGAAGGATTCACTCACAGGCATAAAGGCGAGAATGCTTTATACAATATGGAGCGACAGACCAGTCATAGCAAAGAGCGTAGAGTATGTAAATGAAGGCACAGAGGCGGTACATCTCACCACTGCTTACAGCATGTGCCTGGATCTCCCTGATCCTGATTACCAGTGGATGCAGCTCTCGGGCGCATGGGCAAGGGAGCGCCACATAATAACCAGAGACCTCGAGCAGGGCTTACAGTCGATAGGCAGCAACCGTGGTCATTCATCCCATGAGCACAATCCGTTCATCGCATTGAAGAGAGAGACAACGGACGAGAACCAGGGAGAGGCGATTGGAATAAGCCTTGTATACAGCGGCAATTTTAAGATACAGGCAGAGGTTGACACGAGAAATACAGCCCGTATTCTGGCCGGAATAAATCCGGATACATTTGACTGGAAGCTCGATGCAGGAGAGCATTTCCAGACTCCTGAGGCAGTTATTGTGTATTCAGACCAGGGACTCAACAAGATGAGCCAGACATTCCACAAGCTGTACCAGAAGAGACTTGCGAGAGGCGAGTGGAGAGACAAGCCAAGACCAATCCTTATCAATAACTGGGAGGCGACATATTTTGATTTCACCAGAGAGAAGCTCATAGCCATCGCACAGAAGGCAAAGGAGTGCGGAGTTGAGCTGTTCGTTCTTGACGACGGCTGGTTTGGAGCCAGAACCACAGACCATGCAGGGCTTGGAGACTGGGTTGCAAATCCAGACAGACTCCCGGAGGGAATCACAGGAATTGCAGAGGATATAGAGAAGGTAGGTCTGAAGTTCGGACTGTGGTTCGAGCCTGAGATGACAAATAAAGACTCAGACCTCTACAGAGAGCACCCAGACTGGATACTTTCAGTTCCAGGAAGACATGACTCACACGGAAGATTCCAGTACGTTCTGGATTTCTCCAGAAAAGAGGTCGTTGACAGAATATATGAGATGATGGCAAAGATACTCAGCACGGCAAAGGTGTCATATGTGAAGTGGGATATGAACAGAAGTATCACCGAGTGCTATAGTGCGGCTCTTCCGGCTGACAGACAGGGCGAGGTGTTCCACAGATACATACTTGGTGTGTACGATCTGTATGAGAGACTTACGAGCACATTTCCACATGTACTCTTTGAGTCATGTGCCAGCGGAG
>ERZ779762.498-NODE-498-length-25255-cov-10.308690_pt1 | contig 25255 bp, 18 predicted proteins | sample MGYA00511887_ERZ779762 | MGnify/ENA primary metagenome ERZ779762 (study PRJEB29588, sample SAMEA2163052) | human gut metagenome | biome: human gut; feature: human-associated habitat; material: faeces | place: Denmark | collected 2008/2010 ...
CCAGCGTTTCAAAGCCATCCATACCAGGCATCATCACATCCAGCACCACAAGCTGGTATTCCTGCTCTTTTAATTTCTGCAAGCCCTCTTTTCCAGTATTACAAAAATCAGCTTCTATATGTTCCGATTGCACACTGCGTTTAATCAAAGCACACAGTTCTCTGTCATCATCTATAATTAAAATTTTATTCATGGCTCAGCTCCTTCCCTCGTTTTGTCCGGCCATCAATCGGCTTCTCTGCAGTTTTGGGGATCAGCCAAACACCGGCCATTTTCACAGCGCCGTGGATACGCCCACCCGCACAATAATAATTTACCCTGCGAGGTGTCACGCCCCACTGTTCGGCGGCATCTTTTAGTGTCATATAGTCCATTTTGCACCTCCATAGGACATATTATAGTTCCTTATCTCGAATAATACAAGCTGACTATTGTGATTATGCTTACATAAAGAGCCGCAGATCATCTCTGACCTGCGGCTCCGTTCTCCTATTAACCTGTTAAGTATGTATCCCGTATTTCGCCGTTTGGATGTTCTCTTCGCCATGCAGAATTACTCCGCCGCAGGTTTTTGCACCCTGTACCATGTAGCCCTCAAAAAAGAAGCTGTAAGGCAGGTAATCATCCGTCAGGACGATGCGTTCGTAGTTGTACCAGTTAAAATGCTGATCCAGAAATTTCCCCAGTTTGTGCCGCAGAATAGGATTCTCCACTACGGCCTTGAGATTTTTCCGGCTGTGAAACTCTAGCTTTGGCCGGTTCTGTTCCGGAATGGACAACAGCCGCCACCGTGTTCTATCAATGGTTTCTCCCTCACCTGCCGCATATGAGCGGAACGGCTCATAAGGCAACCTGACCCGCTCGGTATAACCGGAAACGCTGTCTCTGCCAGCATCCTTCAGCCATGTGAAGGAAAGCTCCAGTACTTTAGCACCGCCTACGGCATTACACAGCCGCAGTTCTGCATAGGAATGGATATCTTTGGTGATTAAGCACTTCTCCTCCTCCAGCCGCTGCAATTCCTTGTTCAAAATAATAAAGTGCTGCGGCGAACAGCCATTTCTGGAGCGGGTCTTGAGGGAAATACTATCCCGATCCACATAAACCGTTGCCATTGTCCTATTATTCATAATCCACCTCGTTTCTGTTATTTGCCCCTGTATGATGCATGGCAGTCTGTGTGACCAGGAATGGATGCTCTACATACTCCTCTTTTGCTGAGGTATATGCCGCTCCGCCCAGAGAGTCCAGATACTGCCATCCGTTTTTGGATTTTGAGATGTACACATAGAACGGTGCAAGCACATACTCATCCCGTTCATAGCAACCAAGATACTTTCTTGCAAGTACCGCCACAACACCCAACTCTGCCGCTTTCTGTGTTGTCAGGGAAACTGCCAGTTTCATTACTTCCTCTTTTTCAATATCATTGAGTCTGGAAGTATAAACACTCTCCAGGAATAACACAGCCTTCTCACCTGCGGCAGACTTTCCGGTAGCCGTGTTCTCCTGCGACAAATCAGCAAAAGAAAAATCGATGGCAGGTGGTTTTTGAAATGCACCTTTTGTCAGACGGAGGCAGGCGCGAGCCACCACTGTTTCATCCTTTTTCACAAGAATAATCTTCTTGTTAGAGTCAAAGGCGGCTAACAGGCACTCTCTCTGGCTTCCAGTACGGTAAGACAGGCAGGTACCATGAGGAAGCTCCCCAAGCCGCAGAGTGTGGTAAAAATCATCCACCTCTTCTGCCAGAAATGCACCTCGGGCCAAAGAAAGATTTTTCTTCCAGAGGCTCTCCTGCATCTCGCTGACAGGGTAGCGGATCTCACGCTGCAGGTCACCGGCAAAATATTTGAGTTTATAGAACTGGCCCATCAATTCAGCCTGTACGATCCGTCGCAGCGCTTCAACAGCCAACTCCTGCCCGTCCAGTTCCCCATAGAGAGCGCGTACCATAGCCGCGTCACCCCGCAGTAAAAACTCCGTGACAGTCTCCCTGTTCTGCTCCACAAAATCATCCGAGAAGACCAGCTTGTCTTTTAGTTCCAGCCAGTCTGCATCTGTTGTCAGAATATCTTTGCGTACCTGCTTCCAATCCGTCCTTTCCAAAAGAGCCGTCATATTGTTGAGGGCAAATACCGCATCCGGCTCCGCAGTGAAAGCCGGTATGAATGTCTGCAGCTTCGTATAGTGTTGTAACAGTTCCATGGCAGTCCTCCGGGTCAGTCCACGGATATGTCCAAATGAACTCCGGTACCATTCGCTAAATGGCCTTTCCAACAGACATTTTCCAAGCTGCTCCAGCTCTGTATCTCCTGTATACTGGCTGACCAGCTCCCGCTTTATCAGCTGCCGAAGTGTCAGCAAACGCTGATCCACAGGAAGAGGTGTCAGCATGGTGTATAGCCGAACGTAAACCTCTTTCTGATGCCAGAGCTGATACATTTCCTCGAAGGTGTACTGCTGCCCTTCTTCCAGAAGCGTAAAAAAGCTGTCATTGCGGTTCACAGAATCGCTGGCTTTCAAATTCTTCAGCGTCAGAGAATTGATGTTGCAATGCTCACAAAAGCCTGGCTCAAACAAAAGTGAGTATCTCCCCAAGGACAGGAACACTTCACTGTTCTGATCCACCAAATCCAGAAAATGCTTTTTTCTATGCTCCACTGCATAAATGAGAATTGAAAACTGGAATTGTCGGATTGCATTAAAATCCAAATGGAGCCTGCCGGCATACAGAGCATTCAAATAACTCAGTTGGTTGCATAAAATTTCTTTCCTTCGTTCCTTGCTTAAAGGATGTGGCTGGGAGATAAACCAGTTGAGGTCGTATTGTCCGGCATGGTTGTCCAGCCAGAGGTCAAAAAAAGCAGACAAATCCTCTGCATCATATTCAAATACAGCCAACAGCCGGCGGAATTTTCCCACATCGGTCATTTTCATCCACCGGAGATCTTTCAGGCGCTCTACTGACAGAAACAGCCGCACACCTTGCCGATAAAGCAAGATGCAGACTCTCTGGAGCGGACGATTCTGTTCCAACAGTTCCAGAGCTTTCCGCTCATTTTGATGCCAGCAAAACAGATACGAACCAAGAAACGGCTGCCGCATCATATCCCGCTGGTGCTCCGTCAGCATGGAAAGTCCCTTCCACTCCGCAATGGGAAAAGTCTGCAGGTTATCCAATATGACCTGCTCCTCTTCTTCATACATCACAAAGGGAAAATAGTATTTCAGGTATTCAAACCGCAGGGAAGGCAACAGTTCCAATTCCATGACTGCCAGCACCTGCTCTTGGGGATACGCTGTCAGTCTCTCTCCATACCCGTCTGCCGACTCTAAGACCGAAGCAATTTCTTCATCACCAATCTCCTGCCTGCACAACGCACCATAGAGTGCTGCAAAGTTCGGCACCCGAACCAGTTCTTCCTGTATCCGCTTTGTCTTTCGGATGTGCAGCCGTTCCTGTAATTGAAGTGTCTCCACCTGTCCACATGCCTGCGCTATGGCATCCTCTGAAAAGCTGCCTGTAAGCGCCGGGAGCAATCCGTCATCTTTCATTCTGGTCAATAGGGTCAGATGTTTTAATGTATTTCTCATGCTGCTTCACCTCCGATCAGTGTCAGTACCATATTCAAAATCTCATGCCTTGGCCGGGGTTCAGACTTTACCAGTTCACCACACAGTTCAAAAAAGGCATGTGCGCCTTTGGCTTCCATCGTCCGTACACAACCGACAGGCCATTCCACCAGCTTGTCAAACGCCATATTCAGCACCTCGTTCTTCTCGTCCTGATGATAATATCCCCCAATGAATTTAACCAGAGATTCGGCGCTGCCGTTATAAAGCTGCTGCAGCTTTTCCCGTTTCTGTATGGTTCGTTTTTCCTGCTCCAGTCGTTTTTCCTGCTCCTTTCTCTCAGCTTCGACTCTGCGCTCATCCTCCAACTCTTCCTTGGAATAGAATGTTTCCTTCAGCCGGTTGATTTCATAGCCGTTATACTCGCTGTGGAGAAAAAACTGCCGCAACACCGCTGCCAGCGCTTTTTTATCATAAAGGCGTTGGATCTCCGGTGCTTTTAAGGCACTTAAAACGAAGTCCTCATATTTTTCCGGCTCAGTTTGGAAAAATGAAAGCTCCACCCAGTCATAAAGCTGTCGATGCTGCTCTGCAGATAGGAATGGACGGCTGATGTATGTTTTATATTCCCTTCTGCTGTAATACCCCTCACTCCTGACAAAGCATTCGTGAAAGTAAAACCGCTCGCCAAAAATCGTTTGAAGTTGGGAAAAAGTGTACTCAGCCAGTAGCCTCTCTACAAACCGGAAACACCTCCAACTTGAAATTCTCAGGGCATACTCCCGCAGCAGTTTCAGCTGTGGCGCGTGTTCGCCATTATCCTTATGCTGCTCAAAAAACTCCCATAAATCAATTTCCTTCTTTTCCACCAGAAAGGCAAACGCCCGTCTGCTGTTCGTATGCCTGCTCCCGAAATATTCTCCATAGTCAGCTCCGGTCAGTTCCTGATATCTGGAAAGCCACTGTTGCAAAGGGATCGTCTGCCTGGAATGCAGCATCTGCAGGGTAAACAACTCCATATAGTTATCCCGCTCCAACTCCTTCGCCAGATCATCGTACTGAGGATCAAACACATCAAATCGGTACGGAAAATCCTTCTGTATCGTTTGATTCATCCATAACAGTGTTTTCGGTGCTGTGGGGTTCAAACCATATTGAACCGCTTCCCAGAGCCCCTGAAATCCTTCGTACTTGACCGTAAAGCTGTTATAGAACCGAAACAGCCAGCCAAGATACTCGTAAAATTCTTCCGAAAGATCCTTTGGAGCATTCAGAAGCATCCGCCCACACGCTGTTGCGATTTTCTCGGCAGTGATGCCCTTGGAACTCAACCGGTCCGGCAGCCTGTCCGCCCATACAGCGAGAGAGTTTGCCAAAATGATTTCATCGCAGCGATACCCTGCTTTAGTCAAAACCGAAAATTCGCGGCTGTCGGGCTTCATATTCATATACGGCAGTTTCATCAGCGTGCGCAGCACCAGGTCGGCTTTCCCGCGGTATTTCTTTGCCTGCTCTGCATAGAACCGGATGAACCATTCCAGCACACCAAAATCATATACCAGTGAAAGTGTCCGATTTTGTGTGAATAGATGACTGAGTTGGGTATGCATCACCTCATAGCCGCGTTCCCTATCATCAAATAACGACAGTATAAACAGGGCTTCTTCCGTTCTCGTACACTCCCTTTCTGCCAGTTTCTCCAACAGGGCATGGCGCTGTGCCGCATCTGTTTCCAAAAGATACAGAGCGCCCTGCAGGTACACATCTTCTCCGGCAGACCGCCGCAATTTCTGGAGGAATGCTCCCCGCTGATTGCCCACAAACATATTGTCAGACTGGATCGCACAGGTATTTCCCAGCGCCAGGGCCAGAGCGCGGAGAACTCGGACATCATTGCCCAGTTTTTCCTCAAACCGCTCCAACACCTCGCCAGGATAACGCAGATGATATGGTTCAAAATAGCCGGACACATCCGTTTCCACCTGCCATATCTGCATCGCCCTTGTTTGTCGGTAAGTCCTTCTCGCCGTATCGTCCTGAGAAGTCTGTACTACCAATTCGGCAAAGGAATGGTAAAGCTCCAAATCAATAGCCCTCTGATATACCCGGTAAACCGGTATCCTGTCGATATGCATTAAAATCCCTCCTACTTGAAATCTTCCATAAAAGATATGGGGAGAGAGCCCTGTTTCGGCTCTCTCCCCATTGATTAACTGACAGCACACCGATGGTATGCTATATTATCTTACTCAGCACCAGCCATACTGAAAAACTCCGCAGGCGACAGCACTGTAACGCCCAAATCCCTGGCCTTGGATAACTTGCTGCCGGCATTTTCGCCGCAGACCAGATAATCCGTCTTCTTGGACACCGAGCTGCCGGCATGGGCGCCCAGTGATTCGATCAGGTCATTGATTCCGTCCCGGGTGTAGGGTTCCACCTTGCCGGTAACTACGATAGTCTTTCCTACAAAGGGATTATCCTGCACCCTGTCTTCGCTGTGTTCTGCCACAGCAGGCTTTTGAATATTCATCATAGTCTGTAACTCCTCCCAAATACAGAAATTATCTTCTACACAGAACCAGTCGTGGATATTGTTATGCAATGTCTCCCCGAAATCCGGAAGCTGCCGAAAATCATAGCCTCCATAGACCGCATCCCGAAACTCATCCAAATCATAGTGGAACACACGACCCAATACCTTGCTGGCAGTGTTGCCGATCATAGGGATGTCCATAGAAATCAGATACCGTTCAAAGGTGGTATTCCGGCTCTGCTGGATAGCGTCCCAAAGGCGCTGCCAGGACTTTTCACCAAACCCATCCATGCGGACGATTTCAGCCCGGTAGCGGTCCAGACGGTAAATGTCCAGATAACTATGGATAAATCCCTGACCAATGAATTTTTCCAGTGTAGCCTCCGACAGCCCTTCAATGTCCATCGCCTTCTGGCTGACAAAATGAACGAACTTCTTCAGCCGGCGTGTTTCACAGTCAGGATTATCGCAGTACAGCGTCTTGATGATGCGATCCTCGCTCTTTTCGCCCTTTCCGCTTGATTCATGGATGCGGGTAGGCTGTCCGCAGCAGGGGCAAACATGGGGAATCGTATCCGCCATAGAGAAACCGCCTCTGTCCAAATTTTCCTCCACATGAGGGATGATCATATTTCGCTTGCTTACCAGAATCCGGTTTCCAGCCATCAGTTCCAGATCCTCAATAAAGGACAAGTTGTGCAGACTGGCCCGGCTGACCTCGCAGCCATCGATTTCCACCGGTGTAAACACAGCTACCGGAGCAATCTCTCCAGTTCTGCCCGGTGTCCATTCAATGTACTGCAGCAGGCTCTCATGCAGGTCATCTTCAAATTTATAGGCCAGACCGTCCTTATAGTGATGTCCGGTGTGGCCGCAGCTCTGGGCATAGGCGATGTCGTTAAACGAAACCACGATACCGTCAATGGGGATATCTTTGTCAGTGGCATATTGCCTCAGCTGATAAATACCGGCTTCCACATTTTCCAATGTCAGTTTCTGCTTTGTGACCAGATACTTGCAGGGCTGGAACCCCAGCGCACGCAATTCCCGCAGCTTATCTGATTTCCGGGTCAGGTGCGGAAAGCCCTCCAGCACACCAAACGGCATGAAAACCAGCCGACGCTCCTGGCATGTCTTGGCATCCATCAGACGGATGGAACCAGCAGCCAGATTGCGGCCGTTTTTATAGGGCTTACCGCTGCTGTCCTGCAGGCTGGTCTTCAGTTCCTCAAAATCACTGGGTCTGATAAAGCCCTCACCCGTCACAACCAGTCTCTCTTTGTAGGTAATGTGGGAAGGAATACCGCTGATGGCTCGGGTGTTATGGGTAATGATCTCCCCTTCGTCACCATCGCCACGGGTAGCCGCCTCCAGAAGTTCTCCATTCTCATAGGTCAGCTTTACAGTCAGGCCATCCAGTTTGAGCATCAGCATCACCTGCTGCTCACCCATGAAATTCAGAAGAACCATACTGCTCTTAGTCTTATCCAAAGACAACAGCGGGATCTCATGTCTGGTTTTCTCCAGTCTGCTTACCGCAGGATAGCCTACTGTCTGGGTTGGCGAATTTGCCATTTGGATTCCCGTTTCCTGTTCCAGCTCTTTCAACTCGTCAAAGAGTCTGTCATAGACCTCATCTGACACACTGGGCGCATTGCGGTTATAATACTCATCCCGATAACGGTTGAGCCGGTCATTCAATTCTCTCTGCTTTTCAAAAATATTCCGTTCCATTATGCTGCCTCCTTTTCAAGTACCCGGAAGGACATAACCAGTTCTTCTTCCGTATGCTTCTGTTCACTGTCGAAAACACTGCAAACACCGTCTGTAAACTGCCAGTGGGCGGCTCTGCCCCACCAAAGGATTGGGCCGCGGCCGCCGTTGCCTCTGTTGGCAGACGCATCTGGCTGATTCGCTACGGTACTATAAAAGCCCTGCGTGTTTACCAGCGTAATGTTCCGTATCTGCCCAATACATTCCGGCCGGCAGTGATCCAATATCTCCAACTGTGTCCCTTCCCGAAGTGTCCTGCGCAGCTGATTCAGGTTTTTGATCATGCGATTTTCTCCTTTCCCCGCCCCACAGGGCAATTCTGCTGTGCGGTATGCAGCCCATTTCTGCCGGCTGCATACTTGCCAAAATTCAATTCATGGACAATACGCTGAATGGCGTCATCATCGTCCCACGCTGCGTGAAGCGTATTCCGCTCTGGCCCGGCTCCCACATGGACACATACCTTTTCACTGCCAACCTGCAGCAGCACATCCTGTCGCCTGGCGCAAACCACTGCCAGATTTCCAATTTGTTTCATGCTCTGCTCCTTCCTTCTTCATCAATGACCGGACGCCCTCAAGGATGCCCGGCCATTCTCATTTTGTCACGCTGCAGCAGCCAATGCCGGAGACTGGATGCTATCCGTGTTTTCCATCAGGTCTGCCATCAGCACATCCGCCAAAAGCCTTCCTGCCAAATGGCCGGTATGAATGATGACCCGATCCTTCTTCAACTGGATAAACTCCTTCTCACGAAGAATCCGACTTTCCGCAGCCAGTTTCAAATCACGACCTGTAAGACGCTCTGCAATAACTTTTTGCCATCTGCGAAGAAAGTCAGTTGCTTGCTCAATATCCTCATGCTGACGGTCAAATAGTGTACGCTTCTGACGCACTGTGCCATCTGGTTCGATCTCCAATGTGTAATAGGGATCTTCCGGTTCGTCGGTTCGGCGCAAGAACAGAATAAAGCTCTCACGACGCTCCATGCGCTCATAATAGCGCTCACCACTGCCATCGTTGCCAACACAATGATGAAGCATTCGCCCCTCTTTGATGATCGCAAAAATGTTTTCCGGAGCAACAACCATGTATTCCTCCTCAGCATAGGTATATTTCTTCTGAAGTTCTCTGCAAATGCCATCAACATTGGGATATTTTTCTGCCATTTTCTCTGCCTGAAGTTCCAGACTTCCGGCTTCACACTGAATTACCAGTTCATCATGTCTCTGACGCAGCTTGCGCACGCGATAAATAATTTCATCACTGGTATCGATGTGCAGGCGCTGTGCCATAGCCATATAGTCCTGCCAAGTGATTAACGCCTGTCGGCAGCTGCCATCAAAATACTTCTTTTGCTTTTGCAGGTAATTACGTATCTGCAGCGGGCTCATGCGATCCACAATAAATAAAATATCCTTGGCTCGAATTTTATGGATACGGAACCACCGAAGCAATTCATTGGTAATGGGTTTTCCCCTTTTCTTTTCAACCTGCAGCCATCCTAAATCTTCTGTATCTCCATCCATCTGCCGCAAACGATTGAATCCCTGAGAATCCAGACCCAATGCGCGAATCAGCCTTGGAGCCTCCGGGTACAAAATCATTTGCCGCACTACATCACAGTTCTTAAAACATTCCTTCGTCAATTTTGATAAGCCGGATTTCCATATTTGCTCCATCTGGGGAAGCCGGCGCCAAACTGCCAGATAACTTTCCGGATCGATGCTTTTCTGTTTCCGAATCCATTGCACAAGACCGGTACAGCGAAGCTCATGCTTTTCAAGATGAGGCAGAGTCTTACCATAGACACGGCCATTTTCTGCACCATGCCAGTCATAAGAACAGGGGCTACAAGAAATCCAGCGCATATTACGCTGCTTATACATCCCCCAGTAATAACTTCTGGGTTTTAGTTCTCTGTCATAGATGGTACGCCGGATTTCCTGGCAATAAAGCTTGGAATTTGGAAGGCTTTCTTTTCTGTATGTCCGGTCAGCCTGAAATTCACGAACTACAAAGCCGTCCTTGCATCGCTGGATCAGGTAAGCAAAATATTTTTCTGTCTGCATGTACCCCGCCCGGCCATATGCTTTGAATACCACCGGATGGCGGCAGCAACTGCAGTAACCTTCCTGATTGTGGTGAGGATGCCCTTTAATCGGCACTTCCTTTTCACAATAGGTACAGTACCCTGTTTTTGCACCGCCTTTTTTGTAATGGTAGTAGATGTAGTTCTGCTGGATGGCGACCTTATTCACCCAGCGGTTCCAGTCCTTTGGAAGTTCCGGCACCTGCTCCAGATCTTTATCCCATGGGTCGGTTTCCAGCCGATGTCGCTGCACCAGCTGTTCGTCACGGACAGCCCTCTGGAACTGCAGGATCGCACTTGCTCCTCTTTTATCATTGTCTAAATATGTCTGTATAACTGCTGCTTCTTCCTCGCTGACCCAGCTGCTTTTTGCATACCAGTGTTTCCAGTCCAGTCGGTCCAGTTTGGCCTCGCTCCATTTCTGGTTCAAGCAGTCATAGGTGGTAAACTGCCGATTCTCTTTATCCAGATACACCTCGTAGACCGGATTATTTCCGTCCAAACGCAGGTAGTCCGGAAAAAAGAGTGCGGCTTTCAAAATTCCAGCCTGCACGACACAACGCAGATAAACGTAATAATCACAAACCTCCGTGACATAGCCATATTTCGTTTTTTCTTTTCTCGGCATATCCGAAGCGGCAATCTGCTTCATTTCTTCTGTTGCTGTCAGCTTGGGAAATGCCATCAGGGCTCGTTTTTTCATCTCAATTCACCGTCCTTCTTGTCAAATCCACGCCATACCACACATCCGGCATCAACGTGATTCCATCAACTCGCCCTACAGCAACCTGTACGATAGCTTCGGAATCCGGAGCTTCCTTCGCAAAAGCAAGGATGTCTCCCAGTCTGCCGGTGGCAACGGGGTCTTTCCCCCGTACCACCGCATAACCGCAGTTCGCCATTGCCCGGTTGGCTGCCACATGGGAGCTCCACACCCTGCGCGGATGATCTACCATGTATGCCAAACCATGTAAAAACAACTCCTCTTTGGTTAGCCGCTTAATCACAGTCAGCTCCGTACAGGCGATTTTGGAGTCATGCTCATCTTCATCGATGTCGCCGCCGGCGTTGACGATATAATATTCCGAATGCTCCAGGCTGGAATAATAACTAAGGCAGTCAAGCGGGTCCTCCGCGCAGTGAAATCCATTTTCCCTGCAATTTGCTTTTTCAGTCGTATTGAGCCCCATCACAAACTGATAGCCACGGCATATCAGCCCGGGGCGAAAGCCCTTATAAGCAATCATTCTGCATTTTTCCTCCTTTGCCGGTTCAGCCTGCCTTTGCCATACCAAAATCCAGCAGCGACATCTGCCCATCCTGAGAAGGCTTTTTTTCCTCCTGCTTGGGTGCCGACTTGGGTTCCGTCTTTTTCTTCTCTGCCGCCTTCTTGGGTTTGTTCTTTGCAGAGGACTTCCCAGCATACGGCTTGGGAACAAACTTTTCCTCATCCTCATGGTCTTCCTTGGCATCAGGGTCACGGAAATAATCTTCCGCCCACTGATAGCACAGATCATCCGGCACATCGCAGCCATACGCCTGCTGTCCGGGACCAGGGCGGGTTCCGCTTGCTTTTAGTTCATCCTGTACATAATCCCAGGCTTTCCGGTTGATGTACTGGAAACAGCGAATCATGTTCTTTTTCGGATGCATTGTCAGACGGGCAAACGCCGTATCTTCCATACAGAGCATCTGAATATGCTCGGACACACACTCCTTCATATTGCGCCGCGTCAGTTTTTCCACATCAGTACTTACCCGCTGGGTAGAGGCCGCGATTACTTCTTCATCACTCATCGCTTCCAGACGGGCGATCTGCTCCTGCTCTGCGGCTTTCTTCGCCTGCTGTTTGGCGTCAAATTCCGCTTTGCGCTGGGCTTCAGCCGCCTCATGCTCCGCACGCTTTTTTTCTTCATCTTCTGCGGCGGGCGGTTGTGCCGAATTCCCCTCCTCAGCAGACTTCTCTTCCCCAGCAGGCGCTACTTCATCCGTAGGTTCCTCCTCTGCATCAGCCAAAGCAGTCTCACCGGCACAAACCGAAGCCGCCGATACTGGGACAGTGTCTGTACCTACAGGCGGCACAGGCAAAGATTCCATCTCCTCCAGCTCAAAGGCTTCATCATCCTCAAAGGCTGCAGACGAATCGAACATACCGTTTTGCTGCTCCATTGCTATTTCTGAAAAAACACCCATTGTAAAATCTCCTTTCGCAAAAAAGGCATGGAGCAGGCCGTTATGATCCTTTCCATGCCATTGTGTGTTGCTCACAGCACATATAAAAGTGTGCTGAAGCTGTCAAAACAGTAGCAGACCACGCCAGTATACTGCCTTGACCATTCCTTGATTTTGTCCTGCACCTCCTGCGCAACCTTTTGATTGCTCATATTCCATGGCGGAGGTACCGTTACGGTAAAGTAGCCATTCTCCAGACAACTTCTGACATCTGCCGGAAGGCCGGAACACTGCTCATACAGTGCTGCAATCTGACTTTTCTTCTTTTCTGCAATACGCATCTGACCCCTATCCCTTCATTCCTGTTTTTGAGCAGGCTCCGGAAGTCTTTTACACAAGAATGGGGAGAAGCGTACCGGTGCAAAATCCCGGCAGTCATTCACATAGAAGTATGTGCGTTTGCCTTGGCAGTCCAGTTCCACCACATCAGATGGAGCCAACGGACGACCTCTGTAATCTTCCGGCAAATGTTCATTGTAGTCCAGGAACAGACGCCCCAGCACTTCCATGTCATTCTGACCCTTTGGGCAACAGACCTCTGCGCTCCATACCGTCTGATAGGCGGCGGCAGGCGGCTGTTCATATCCAGCCTTACGCAGTGCATCCAGTTGCTTGAACGCGAAAGGTACCGTCTGTGTCTCACCCAGGCAAAGCTGGTAAATGCAAAATCTCCGGAAAACTCTCTGGCTGTCCAGAATATCCTTCAGCGCCTGATTGCCTTGAGCAAGAAATATCTGATACTCTTCCTTTGTCAGCCCCAGATACTCTGTCAGGTCCAAATCTTTCTCCGCTCTGGTGTGCCAAAGCTCGACGCAGCCATCTATATAGGTAAAATCACACTTACCGCACAGATATTGCTGCTTAAAATTCATTCTCTGCACCTCCTTTTCCTTCTGTTCTTTCTCCCGAAGGGCAAGCTGCCAATCATCAAACCCTTTATAATTCGGATTCCAGGTCAGCCGACGACATGCCATTCCATTTTTTCGGGCCATCAGATAGATCTTAGATGCCCCATTAGAGGTCATTTGGTTACTGTACTTATCCATATCATGAGCCTCAATGATCTCCTCAGTGCCATTCTGTGCCAACAGTGCAAACAGCGTATCCAACTGGCTGGTGTTGTTTGCACCGGCAATCGCCACAAAAGTCCGGTTTGTCAGGCAGTGTGAGATGTCTGCTTTCAGCAGTCCTTCAATGACATAGACCACCCGGGCAGATGGATCTCCTATAAAATGTACCGGACTCCCGGATGTAACACCCATATTTTTGGACGAGGACGAAAACCAGATGTATTTGGCTCCTGCCTTATCCGGCGGATCATCTTTTTGCTTGAGCGGAATATCCAAAAGGATCTGCAGGCCGTGTATCATACCGTCGTATCCCACAGCCGGAATCAAAATCCCTGCGTTTTTTCGGTAGAAGTTCATGGTCCAGCGCCCGCTGTCATCCAGATAAAAGCCGGGCACTCCCTCCACCTTGCATCCCTGTTTCATCAGCCGCTCGGTAATGGAGCGGCAAAGGAATGGGGGTGGAGTGCTCTTGAACCCGATCCTATCAATCTGTTCATCCGACAGTCCCCGTTTTGGGGAGTGCAGATGGTTGCGGTGGGCAGGCTGAAGAGGCAGCATAGCGAGCAGCAGCGAAAGCGTTTGATGGATTTCCTGTCCGCTGGCCCGTTCTGCTTGCTGCACTGTTTTTAGTTCGCCCCTCCTCTCATATCCGGCAAGGTCGGTCTGAGTCCCCGAAACCGGGGACCCAGTACCAGCCTGCTGGTTTCCTGCCATCTCATATCCAGAGTTCGGCCGTTCCCTGTGAAAATCGTTGCACAGGGCTTCTCCTATCTCCCAATACGCATCGGATGTAGTCGTATTGTTTAGCCGCGCATAAAGCGCAAGCATACCGCCATGCTCATCACAATAATTGCACCGCCAGACATTTTTGACGAAATTCACATTCATCTTGCCGCGGCGGTCACCACAAAACGGGCAATCCACATATACACTGTTTGCCTGTCGGCGTCTGATTCGCAGATGTAGAAGTTCCACTACATCCATAATACCGAACGGAAAATCTCCTGGATATGAGTCCATCTGTTCTCCCTCCCTTCTTGGCCCCATAGATGGGGCTGCTTATCATCCGGCTTTCTGTGCGGCCATACCATCGAGCATGATCTGCGCCGCAGCACGAACGATATTGTTGGTACTCTTGTTACCAGGGGTGAGATAGAATTTCAGACTCACCGGACGCTCCTTGGCAACTGTTGCCATGGTTTTTCCTTTGCTCAGACCGCTATCCACCACCACATTCTGCGCTTCTTCAAAGGTCATTACCTTCAAGATATCTTCTACCGGAGTGCTCTCCGTATAAGAAGGCGCCACAGGCTGATCGGGTGCTTCCTGTTGGACAACAGGCGCCACAGGCAGTTCTTCCGGTTCATCCGATTGGAATACGGGTGCGGCCGGCTGCTCAGACACATCATCCTGTTTTGGACTGCTATCCAATGTAACCTCACGGTTGGGTACCGGCAGCTCCATATTGGGAGCATTCTCCTCTACCTTGCCGACAGGCAGCGTATCCATATTCTCCTTCTCTTCTGCAGCCATCTGCTGGACAGTGGGCTGTACCGGAGAAACCGGGGGCTGTTCATTCTGAACCGGCTTTGCCGCAGGTTTCTGGATAGAGGTCGGACGCGCAGGCGCATTACGGCGCTCTACGGCGTTCTGAGGCGCTCTTTCCAGTCGGGCATGAACTTCCCCGCCAGATTGCCGCAACGCCGCTCCAGAGGCTTCTACGGGCCTCTGTGCCGCATCCGGCATTGGCTGCTGGATAGAAGCCGCCCCGGAAAGCGGAATACTACTTCCAAACACCTTGCCCGTACTGTCAACAGCAACATCGGCAAACTGCAAACCGAAACCGGCATCCGACAGCGCAGCACTCAATGCCTCATCCTGGGCAGCCTGCACATAATCGGTACCTTCTTCCGCACTGTGCTGCGAGATGTAACTGCTGATAGGCTCTGCATCACTGCGGTCCAGATAAACTCTGGCCTCCATAATCGCAAGCTGTTCCGTGATCCTCAGGGTAGTCAGTTTCATGCGGCCCTGGGGGTGGCGCAGACGGAACCACAGTTTCTGATAGGGCAACTCCAACTGCAGCATTTCCTCATTGGTCTTTCTGGACACCTTATGGCGCAGAAATTTGAGCGGATCAAAGCCAGGTACCTTGTTCAGTTCTGCCACTGCCGGAATTGTTTTGTACATCATAGGCATCGGATTACTTTTTTCATTCATGTTGGAAACTCCTTTCTGACATAAAAATAGGAGACGCCAAGTGCCATTTCTGCACCTGACCTCTCTTTTTTAACTTGCGTTCTTTAATTGCTCTTCCAACGCAGCCGGAATGGGGATGCCGGCTTTCTTTGCGTAGGCTTTGAAATACATCTGGATGCGCATACCCAGTAGCGTATTTCGCTTGCCGATCTCATTACGATGGATTGCCATAAACAATACCTGTTTCTGCCCAATCAGCACCACCCGCTTTTTGGCACGCGTGATTCCGGTGTAGAGCAGATTACGGTACATCATGATGGTGTGCGCTTTGAGCAGCGGCATAATGACGGTCTCATACTCAGAGCCCATAGCCTTGTGGATTGTAGTGGCATACGCCAGATCCACATTGCTCAAATCATCTACGCCGTATTCCAGTGTTCTGCCAGCGCCAAAATCCATGCCGATTTTTTTACCCTGGTCAGTGTCCTTAATATACCGGATGAAGCCCAGATCTCCATTAGAGACCTTTTCTGTGTTCTTGGTCTGCATGATGCGGTCATTGACCCGGAAGATCCTGGGGCCAAACTTGATTTCTTCCTCCGCAGAGCGGAATGGGTTGACCAATTCACGAATGGTTTCATTCAGCTGTTCCGACGACGCGGCGCCTTCTGAACGGAAAGGTGAAAGAATCTGCACATTCTCAATGCCACTCTCCTGTATCTCCAAACAATACCGTTCTGTAATCTTTTCAGCGGTGTCTTCCTGACTATCACCAGACACGAAAACAAAATCCGGTCCATAAAACAGTTTGGTATTGCCCTCGTTGATAAATTTGGCGTTATAGGCAATCAGACTGTCCTTCGACTGACGGAAAATCTGATCCAGCACCGTTACCGGGACGATTTGGGTCTCGATGATCTCACGGAAAACATTTCCGGCTCCTACGCTGGGAAGCTGATCTGGGTCGCCTACCAGCACGATTCTGGCATTTGCCTTCATGCGCTCAAAGAATTTCTCGGCAAGCCACATATCCACCATGGAAAACTCATCCACAATGATTAAATCGGCCGACAGTGGCTCTGACTTTCTGTTCCGGCTACCCTCATCCTCTTCACTGGTCAGTCCCAGACCACTGTGTAATGTCCGGGCATCCTCAAAGCCGGTGCTCTCCGACATCCTGCGGCTTGCCCGACCGGTAGGCGCCATAAGAGCAATTTTGCCATCAGGGTGCAGCCGCCGGTAAACCTCAAGTATCGTCCGCAGCACTGTTGTTTTACCAGTACCAGGAGAACCCGTAATCACTGACAAGCCATGCCTAAATGCTGCATAGACCGCAGCCTCCTGCTGTGCAGACAGGCGCAGCCCCATTTCAACCTTGACCTGTTCCAGCACCGGCGCAATATGCTCTACTGGCATCTGGGCGACCAGACGCTGGGCGATCCGGCGCGCCGTTTCGTCCTCTTGGGCAAACACTCTGGGAAGATAGATATTATCCTTCACAGAAACGATTGCTCCATTCAGGATCATTTCCTGCATCATATCCCTGACTTCCTGCTGATGCAGGCGAAGCTCCGGTACAGGTATCTTCTCATTGAGCAGCTTCAGCGCTGATTTCTCCAGTTCTTCAGAACTGATGTACAGATGGCCTCGTTTACTCTTGCCTTCATCTAACGCACAAAAGACAGCCCCTTTGATACGCATAGGGTCATGGAGATCACCCCCGCTCTTTTGTACGATTGCATCTACCCGCCGAAATCCAAAGCCGGAGATCTGGCAAAGCTCAAATGGGCTCTTTTCCAAAATCTCTACGCTGGTTGGGCCGAAATATTGATATATTTTCAATGCTGTCTTGGGAGTAATCTTAAATGGCGCCAGCAAAGTCATAATTCCTTGGAGCATACGGTTTTCTGCATAAGAGGCTCTGATGTCCTCCAATTTATTTTCCGTAATACCCCGGATCTCCAACAGCCGCTCCGGCTGGTGTTCCAGAATATCCAATGTGTCCACACCGAACCGCTCCACAATGTCTGCGGCAGTTTTGGGACCAATCCCTTTGATAAGCCCGGAGGCAAGGTAGCCCTCTACGCCGTTTTTTGTTCTGGGCACAATTTCACGCCACTGCTCCACCTGGAGCTGGACACCATACTTGCCTTTTGCCCATTCACCATCCAGTTCCAACTCTACCGCATCTGTCCGTGGAATCTCATACCCCACAGCTGTAAAGCGGATCAAATGGTCTTTGTACCGCCTGTTTGACCTGGCCTCAGCTGGCACACTCTGGTCTGCGGTTTTTACACTGATGATACAAAACTTATTGGCAGGATTATAAAAAATCGTCCCGTCGTAGGTACCAATACAATTCATCCTTTTTCACCTCACTAAGCGGCCTCCATAATCGAGGCTCTAACACTGAACCGTCTGGATTCGGATACTGTAACAAACTGCTCGTAAATATCCGGATGCTCCAGTTTCAACCGAAGCAGGTTATCCTTGTCGATGACGGACTTGCGAACAGGGGTATAGGTAACCGTATAGTTCACTCCCTCCTGCTCACAGACTGCAGTGCAGCTGGTACCCATTTCCGCAATCAACAGCGCCTTCAGACGCTGAATATCCTTGTCGATTTCTTTGGAGTACACCTCTGCATTTTTCTTTTCATCCAGAAGCCGCAAATACTGCATAAGTTTTGCAGTCATATCCAGGTCAAGTGCAACGGCCGGGGCATTTTTATCTGCCGGGCCAAAGTGTTTGCGTGCGCTCTCAATAATCAAGGCCCCACTTTCTGTATAGGGCGGCGGCACATGGCGCTGCACATGGTTTTCCCAGAAATACTGCTCCAAAAAGACCATCTCAGCCTCATACTCGAAATCACGCTTGACCTCCCGGATAATAACTTCCTCCTCGTTGTTACCATACAGGCAGCAAAAGAAACATCGGTCAAGATCCGTTACTGCCATATAATGACGCCCCTGAGATTCATAGTAGACTGGAACAGTCTCCTTCCCATTCATCCACCAGTTATCTCTGGCATTATAGTTTGTGGTCTTGATCTCAAGGATCGCTGTGGTGCCATCCGGCAGTTCCACAAAGTAGTCCACATCAGCCAGCATCCAAGGATACTGTGGGTGCTGGAACATCTTTTTGATTTGGTAGACCCGATATCCGGTTTTCCGCTCGAATATCTTTGCTACCAGAGGCTCCAGCAAATGCCCCATTTCCATGGCAACCCAGTTGCCCTCATCATCTTCCACTGACGCTATGTTCAGTTTGTCGTAGTACAGATCCCTGGCTGTCCGGAATGGAGAAGTGCCAAAGATTGCTGATACATCGCTGCCGCCGATTCCACGGCGCCGGTAATCCAGCCAGTCTTCTTCTGAAAGATCTGCCGTTTCTACCAGCACCAGCGGTTCATGCCGCTTTCGTTCAGCACTATTGCTGCCAGACATATCAAATCCCCCTTCGTGATCTTCGGGGCAAAATAACTGCCCTCGCCATTGGTGCAACATTTTGGGGCCGGAGCGAAGATACTGCCTGTCTCTTCATCTTCCAGTCCGTGGAGTGTGCCGGCTTGACCCGCCGACCATTCTGCTTTCTTTTCTGCTTCACATTCATGTACATGACCTGCCTTTCTCAGTTTTGATTTATCCTTAAAGCCCTTTCAGGCTTACAGGCAATAAAAAAGCGAGAATGACAGACGGCATAAAGCCTGGCGTCCATAGTTGCCTATGAACCGATGTCATTCTCGCAATGGTGGGTAAATCCCGTAAAATAAAAAAAGCCAGCAATATACCGGCCTGAAAAGGCGCAGTGATACTACTGACACAAGTACAAAATTAACAGCGTGTGCAATGCAGTCATTACTCCGCAACACAAGCCCTAAAGCCTGTGTACCCTGACGGGCAACGCACAAAAATCAATTACATTGCAATTCTAACACAATATATAGTGCTTGTCAATTCAAACATTCTATATATTGATTTTGGATTTTCTTTAAATTTTCTTTCCTCTTTGCAGAAGTTCTTTCTTCCCCGCCTATTTATAGGATGTATCGGATCATTTGGTAATACCGGATGATCCCTACGCTCTTTTAGTACCTTGACAAGTTCATAACCTCTATGGGGAGTTATACAGGAATTCTGGACAGTGTGCGATGACCACAGAAGCGCGCCCATAATCGAAGTGTTGCACAGCAGCAGCCTGAAATACACGGCAGAACCGTTCTGGCGTAGGAAATGGCCCCATTAGAGTTCTTTTGTTATTTCAATACTTCCTGACCTCAAGACCGTTTTCATTGTTTTTGTTGAAAACCTTCTTCTACAAATCGTAAGGGATCATTGTAATCGAAAAAAGGAGGACGATTATGGAGAAAAGAAAACCGAATGACCTACCGCCGGAGCAGTGCTTGGCTGTTGATACCGATACCCTTTGCAAACTGTTGTGCTGTGGAAGGCACACTGCAGTACAGATTGGGGATCTTGCCAATGCACGCATTACCATGAACACCCGTGTCCTATGGAGTGTCCAGCGTATCAAAGAATATCTTTATGATATTTCCGGCTAAATAACCATGCCAGTAAGGCGCACTACACTTTTATAATCAGGAGGTACCAGTAATGGCAAAAGTGAGAAAAGACAACAAAGGGCGAAATCTTCGGCCCGGAGAAACACAACGGGCAGATGGCAGCTATATGTATGTCTACAAATTAGGCACTAAAAAGAAATATCTTTACGACTCCGATCTCGCAAGTCTTCGTGTCAAAGAAAAGCAGATCAACAAAGATAAGGATGATGGCATCCGTACTCAGGAAGCCATGAAGCTTACCCTGAATGATATGTTCAAGGTCTACATGAATAACAACATCAAACTGAAGCCCTCTACCAGAGCAAATTATCTTTACCTGTGGGACTTCTATGTGAAAGAAGAGCCTTTCGCTAACATGCCTCTGCCACAAATCCACAGAAGTGATATTCTCGCGTTTTATACCAAACTGCTGAAACACGGCTTTGCTATCAACTCACTGGAGAGCATCAACACCATTGTTCACCCTACGCTTGAAATGGCCGTGGACGACGATTACATCCGCAAAAATCCCAGCAAGGGCATTTACCGCAAGCTCAAGACGGATGGCAGCGCTCCAAAGCCTAAACGGCGGATCGCACTCACTAAAACGCAACAGCAGAATTTCCTGCGTTTTATTGCCAAGTCCCCTACATACAGCCATTGGCTCCCCATCATGACTGTGCTCCTTGGAACAGGAATGCGTGTAGCAGAATGTACCGGCATTACCAAAAGCGATATTAACTTGAGCGAAAACACAATCTCCGTCAACCACAACTTAATCTACCGGGTCATTGACGGAAAAGCCGGATTTCACATTACCACTCCCAAAACTGAAAGCGGTACACGAATTATCCCTATCCTCTATCCAGAGGTGGCCGAGCAGCTTCGCCTCCAGATTGAAACCATCGACGCATTGTATCCAGACGATCAACTGGTGTTAGGAGGAGTTCACGGTTTTGTTTTCCGCAACCGAACCGGCTCATTCATGAGCGCCCACAATATCAATCGGGCGATTGAGAGAATCAGCGTAACTTACAACATGGAGGAAATGGATCAGGCTGAACTGGAAGACCGTGAACCGGATCTGCTCCCTCATTTTAGTGTTCACAACTTGCGGCACACCTTCTGTACCCGGCTCTGCGAAAGCACCAACGATGTTAAATTCATTCAGCAAGTCATGGGGCATGCCGATTTCTCTACCACAATGGACATCTACACCCATATCACACAAGAGAATATGCAGGAGAAGGCAAAAAACATTAGTGTGAACATGAAGCTGATGTAAAAAGAAAGGCGAATCTGCATTTTATAAGCAGATCCGCCTTTCATATTGCTTCATCCGGTTTCGTAGGGTCTCACGCAAAAGTTGTAGAAAAGTTGTAGTAACGCGATTTTTTGTAGTAAATGACCTCTTTAGTACAGCTTTGCTCCTGCCGGAATACTGTCATCCAGCATCAAAAGATTTAAGCCTTCCCGTCCGTCATACTCGTACACTGCGGAAATCAACATACCCTCGGAATCAATACCCATCATCTTTCTCGGCGGCAGGTTTGTGATTGCCACACAGGTCTTCCCAACCAGCTCTTCCGGCTCGTAATACTCGTGAATACCGCTTAAAATGGTGCGTTTCCGGTCTGTTCCGTCATTCAGTGTGAATTTCAGGAGCTTCTTGGACTTCGGCACTGCCTCACAGGCTTCGATCTTAACCACTCTGAAATCAGACTTGCTGAATGTTTCAAAGTCTACATCATCTGCAAACAAAGGCTCGATTTTCACCTTGGAAAGATCAATCTGTACGCTTGGCGCGGACACGGTTGCATCCTCTGCAGAACCATTTACCGCTGCTTTTTCGGCTTTGTTTTCAGCCCGCTTTGGTTCCAGGGTCTTCATTGTCGGGAACAGTAATACGTCTCTGATCGCAGGGGAATTGGTCAGCAGCATTACCATTCTGTCGATACCAAAACCGATACCGCCCGTAGGAGGCATACCGATCTCCAGTGCGTTCATAAAGTCTTCGTCCGTTGTATTTGCTTCTTCATCGCCCTGGGAAAGCAGTTCTTCCTGTGCCTTGAAACGTGCTCTCTGGTCAATAGGGTCGTTTAATTCAGAATAAGCGTTTGCCATTTCCCAGCCGTTCATAAACAGCTCGAAACGCTCTACATAATCCGGATTCTCCGGCTTTCTCTTGGTCAGAGGAGAAATTTCTACCGGATGATCCATAACAAAAGTAGGCTGAATCAGATGAGCTTCTGCATATTCTTCGAAGAACAGGCTCAGGATATCGCCCTTCTTATGGCGCTCTTCGAATTCAATGTGATGTTCTCTTGCAACCGCTTTTGCCTCTTCATCGGAATGGATTTCATTGAAATCCACACCTGCATATTTCTTAACAGCATCCAGCATGGTGATGCGTTCAAAGGGCTTGCCCAGATCCAGAACATACTCGCCGTAAGGAATCTGTGTTGTGCCCAGAACCTCCTGCGCAACGAAACGGTACAGGTTCTCTGCCAGATCCATCATGCCGTGATAATCGGTAAATGCCTGATACAGCTCCATCAGGGTAAATTCCGGATTATGTCTGGTGTCAACACCTTCATTACGGAATACACGGCCGATTTCGTAAACGCGCTCCAGACCGCCTACGATCAGTCTCTTTAAATACAGCTCCAGGGAAATACGCAGCTTTACATCCTCATCCAACGCATTGTAATGCGTCTCGAAGGGTCTTGCAGCAGCGCCGCCGGCATTTGCAACCAGCATGGGAGTCTCCACTTCCATAAAGCCCTGTCCATCCAGATAACGGCGGATGGCGCTGATAATTCTGGATCGTTTTACAAAAGTATCCTTAACATCCTGATTCATGATCAGGTCGACATAACGCTGACGATAACGCTGGTCGGTATTGGTCAGACCGTGGAACTTCTCAGGAAGTACCTGCAGGCTCTTGGTCAGCAACTCCACTTCGGAAGCATGTACAGAAATTTCACCGGTTTTGGTTTTGAATACTTCACCCTTTACACCGATGATATCGCCTACGTCATATTTTTTAAAATCTGCATAGGGCTCTTCCCCGATGTTGTCGCGGGCTACATATACCTGAATGCTTCCCTTTAAATCCTGAACATTGCAGAAGGATGCCTTGCCCATCACACGCTTGAACATGATTCTGCCTGCGATGCTGACGGTCTTGCCCTCCAGCTCTTCAAAGCCTTCCACAATGTCCTTGCTGTGTGCAGTCACGTCATATTTTACATGACGGAACGGATCCTTTCCGGCTTCCTGCAGTGCAGCAAGCTTCTCTCTTCTTACCTTCAGGATCTGGTTCAGATCCTGCTGCTGATTTTTCTGATTATTCTGTGCGTCTGCCACCTTACTTACTCCTTTTCCAGCTGGTCAGATCGGACCTGTCCTTAGTTGGAACGTTCAATCTCCAGCACTTTGTACTTAATCACACCTGCCTGGGTTTCTACCTCTACAATATCTCCGATCTTTGCACCAATCAGCGCTTTGCCAACCGGAGATTCGTTGGAAATTTTACCCTTTAAGCTGTTTGCTTCTGTAGAGCCGACGATTTTGTAATCCAGCTCTTCATCGTATTCCAGATCCAGGATCTTAACCTGACAGCCGATGTTGATGCGGTCTAAGTCAACCTCATCTTCTACAACGACCTCTGCATTCTTCAGGATCTTTTCCAGCTCTTCAATCCTTGCTTCGATATCACGCTGTTCATCCTTTGCTGCATCATATTCGGCATTCTCGGAAAGGTCGCCCTGCTCTCTTGCTTCTTTAATCTTCTGTGCTACTTCCTGACGTTTGACAACCTTCAGGTCATGCAGCTCATCTTCATATTTACGAAGTCCCTGATAGGTAAGGATATTCTTTTTTTCTTCCATTTTGCTTTTCCTTTTACCTCATGAAAAATCTCGGGCGCAGGGATATTTTCCCGCGCCCTTTCGTTTCTTTTAATCAAATCGCATTATACCGTGCTTTCAGGGCAGTGTCAAGGTAATTTCGGGCGGAGATATAGGAGATATCGGCTCTTTTTTCCCTGATTTGCCGCCTTTTTTCGACATCAGACGTCAAATCCACATACAGGCTTCCAAATTCCGGATGTTCCTTCAAAATCCGGGCATTTGCCCGAAGCTCCACAAGAACGGTTTTTCGTCCATCCGTTTCTGGTATTCTATTCACAAAACAGACTGGCAGACCGCTCTCCTCATATAGCCAGTCTGAAAAATGCTCCCACGCCGCTTCCTTCTGCCCCACCAGATACAAGCCGTTTAAATCCGCTGACACCAGTCGTAAAAAGTCCTCCTGCCAGAGACGAGACACGGGACGGATACCGTTTTCGCGTCCACGGCTCCATTGTCCCGCCGTTTCCTCTGCATCCGCAAGCAGCACCAAATTTTCCCGAAATGGCTGACCACGCAGAATTTCTGCCGCCAGCGCTGCATCCGGCAACGGCGGCTTCCAATCCTCCCACGCGGCTTCCAGCTCCGGCGTAAGCCAAAGCGCAGTCCCCTGCTCTTCCAAGGCGCTGCCAATCCGCTCCATCCACCAGTGCAGTCGCTTCGTGCCCTCGAGGCGGCATGGAAACAGATACAGGCTGACCCGATAGCCGCGCCACAAAAAACGTTCCAGTCTCGGCGTTTCCCAGCGAAGTGCGCGGCTGCCCAAACGGGAGGACAGCGCTTCCCTGGCACGCGTCTCCAGCATAAAGTAAGCGATTTCTCTCATACACCAGTTTATGCCTCCAGCAGCAGTTTCATTCCCTCCATCAGCTCTTCCATCGTCTCCATGCTGTTGATCTGTCTGCGCAGTGCAGCCGCATGCGGCAGTCCGGTCGTGTACCACGCCAGATGCTTGCGCATTTCGCGCACAGTGATATATTCACCTTTGTAGGTACAGGACAGCTGTGCATGGCGGAGGATCATCTCGTACAGCTCCTGGCGGTTCGGGCGTGCCGGAATTTCGCGATCTTCCAGCGCTGCCAGAATTTCCCGGAAAATCCACGGGTTGCCCTGTGCGCCGCGTCCGACCATAATGCCGTCGCAGCCGGTCTGCTCAAACAGCCGCAGCGCGCTTGCCGCGTCCACGACATCCCCGTTGCCGATAACAGGAATTTTTACCGCCTGCTTTACCTGTGTGATGATGTCCCAATCCGCCGTTCCGGAATAATACTGCTCCCGCGTCCTGCCGTGCACTGCAACAGCCGCA
>ERZ779762.506-NODE-506-length-25102-cov-3.159181_pt1 | contig 25102 bp, 18 predicted proteins | sample MGYA00511887_ERZ779762 | MGnify/ENA primary metagenome ERZ779762 (study PRJEB29588, sample SAMEA2163052) | human gut metagenome | biome: human gut; feature: human-associated habitat; material: faeces | place: Denmark | collected 2008/2010 ...
AGCTTGCCAAAAGCGGCATGACCATGGTGGTGGTTACTCACGAGATGGGATTTGCCCGTGAGGTAGCAACAAGGGTTCTGTTCATTGACGATGGAAAAATTCAGGAGCAGAATTCCCCTAAGGAATTTTTCGAAAATCCAAAGAACCCGCGTCTGAAGGAATTTTTATCCAAGGTTCTTTAAATAAACAATAAAAAACGGCAGCCATGCATTCCCTTATGAAATGGGAAGATGTGTGACTGCCGTAATTTTATTCAGGCATTTTTCTTCATTTCTTTGTAACAGTATTTGATGATCTCTTTACGTGTTACGATTCCGATAAAATGATCCTGGTCATCGATAACCGGAACAAAGTTCTGGTTGATGGCCCGGTCCAGAAGATCCTCCATATCACAGTCAACATGAACCGGCTTGTAGGTGGCTCTTCGCTGGATCGCCATAACCGGGATGTCCTCAGCACTCTTCATATCTGTAATGTTCAGATTCTTCATGCCCCAGAGAAGGTCTCCCTCGGAAATGGTTCCTACATATTTGCCCTCTGGATTCAGAATAGGAATACAGGAGAACTTGCGGTGCTCCATTTTCTCAATGGTCTGACGCAGGGTTTCATTCTCGAAAATGTAGGCAACATCATTTTTCGGTGTTAGGAAAAAAAGTATATTCAATTTTAATCCCTCGTTTCGTTGATGGATTTACAGAAGCGGAATTCCGTTCTTTGCAGCTTCCTCCTGTATTTCCTTAGGCCACAGGGAAACATGTACCTCACCGATGTGAGCCTTGCGCAGGAAGAACATACAGATACGGGACTGACCGATACCGCCGCCGATGGTGTAAGGCAGCTCTTCGTTGAGGATTGCTTTCTGGAACGGAAGTTCTGCGCGCTCGGGACAGCCGGCTTTTTCCAGCTGGGACAGCAGAGCCTCTTTGTCTACGCGGATACCCATAGAGGACAGCTCCAGGGCGATGTCCAGAACAGGATAGTAAACAAGAATGTCGGCGTTTAATGCCCAGTCATCGTAGTCGGGTGCACGGCCGTCGTGGGGCTCGCCGTTTTCGAGCTTATCGCCGATCTGCATGATGCAGACAGCGCCCTTTGCTTTGGTGATGAAATATTCACGCTCCTTGGGCGTGTTGTCCGGGAACATGTCTGCAAGCTCCTGGGTGGTGATGAAGAAAATCTCACGGGGCAGAATCTCTTCGATGTAATCATACTGGATCGCCATGTACATTTCCGTTTTGCGCAGCGCCTTGTAAACGTCGCGGACGGTTGCTTTTAAGGTTTCCAGGTTGCGGTCCTTTTTGTCGATGACCTTTTCCCAGTCCCACTGATCGACGAAAATGGAATGGATGTTGTCAGTCGTTTCGTCGCGGCGGATGGCGTTCATATCCGTGTAAAGACCTTCGCCAAGAGAAAATCCGTATTCCTTGAGGGCGTAGCGTTTCCATTTTGCAAGGGACTGTACAACCTCTGCGCGGTAATCGTTCTGCTCGAGAATGCCGAAGGAAACCGGGCGCTCATAACCGTTTAAGTTATCGTTCATGCCGGAAGCGGGATCGACGAATAACGGAGCAGAGACACGCAGAAGGTTTAAATGACGGACCAGAAGACTCTGGAAAAAGTCTTTCACCGTCTTAATACCGATCTGGGTATCGTGCAGGTTCAGGGCGGAGGAATAATTCTCCGGGATGATTAAGTGTTCCATATTACCTCTTTTCTGCCGCAGGACGGCATATTTCAATAATCTTAGGAAGCTGTAAAAAAGTGTAGCGGACGTTGGGTTCTGACAGAAGCTCAGGGAATCAGGAATCAAACGTCTTATCGTGCAGGTACGAAACGCTGCACCAGTTAAAAATTATAGCATAAAATCAGCCGGGTGTCAGGATTTTTTTCCCAAACGCTTCTGAGCAACTCCGATTCCGATAAACACAAGCAGGCAGATCAGGCTGACGATCAGACCGGCAGTCAGACCTGCAGGGCGGTAGGAAAGCTCAATCGTGTGGCTGCCCTCCGTCAGCGGAACGGATAGAAATACACCATCATACACGTCGTAGTCTGCGGCTTCTCCGTCCACCTTCATCGTCCAGCCGGGTTCGTTTGCGATGGATAAAATCAGCCGACCGGCTTTGGTGACGTCGACATGTCCGGTCAGATGGCTGGAATCATAAGAATCTACCGTAAAGGGCTGCTCAGAGAGCGTCTGCAGTGTGCGGGACAAAACCGCTTCATCCAGGCGCACAACAACGGCATTCAGCACGCTATCTTCGTCGTTGGTCAGTGTTACATGGTCGCCGGTTTCGTGACGACCGAGATCGAGGATATAGTCATATTTGACTTTTTTATACGTTTTGTTGACGCTGGCGGAAGAGATCGAAACGGTATCGATCTTGGAGCTTTTACAGTAAGCGTAGTAATGCCCCTCCGTGTATACATCAAAGAAAACCTGATTGCCGGATTCCTCTGATTCGATGGAAACAAAGAGCGGATCAGAGGTCGAAACAGAAGCCGCCATCTGATTTTGTACCTCGAACGGGTCGGAGGTCTCTTCAGAAAACTCAGAGGAAGAAAGATTCTGTCCATCCTGCAGGATAAATCCGGCGGGCAGCGTCTTGTTGTTTTTGTACAGGTAAACGCCGTCCTGCTCGTCGATCAGCGTGTAGAGGCTGGAATCCTCTGCATTGGAGCGGGAAAACAGGTAGCGGACATTTAGAAATGCTGCGGAAAGCGGCGTCTGACCGTCAAAGCAGTAAAATACCTTGCTTTCGCTCATGCCCATGCGGTCGTACCAGTCCTGAACCGCCGCGTTGGAGGTGGAAGAAAACAGCGACGCTGTCGGATAGCCTGCCAGCGCACCGTCATTTTTGGTGACGCGGCTGAGCTTTTCGTAGCGGTAAAAATCGGAATCTTTTTCTTCATTACGAGCAACTAACTCCCGGTAGGCGGGAATGCTTTCCAGATAGCTGCTGCGGCTGGTGGTGGAAACGCTCGTCAGCGCCATGTTGTAGGTGGATTCAAAAGCGACCAGCGCCAGCACGGCGATTGCAATCGCGCGCTGATACGGGAGGCTGTCTGCAGGCTGTTTTTCTTTCCCTTTTTTCCAGGCATAGAGCAGCAGCGCGTAGGCAGCAAGCAGGCAGGCGCTCAGCACAAAGGTGCCCTGGGTAAAGGCGTCGTCCTCCACGAGCTTTCCTGCCAGCAAAAGATAACCGAGCCCGCAGGCGAGGGAGACAAACAGCTCGCGCATGGTAAAGCCGTCGAGCTTTGAAAACGCCTCATAGCACATCAGCAGCACGAGCAGGATGTACAAAAAGGACTGACGTGCCGGAAGCGAATCCGGGTAGTTGAAACCGTGCCAGATGAAATTCAGGGTATTGACCGAGAAGCTGACGATGAAAAAGGTGCATAATACCAGTCTGCCGAGCTTTTCCTTCAGAGGGATTTTTCGGTTGACGATATAGAGCGGAATCAGGAAAAAGACTGCGCTGGAGCAGAAAATATTCGGCCAGTGATCCAGACCGGTTTCCCGGGATACACCGGTCGCATGCCGCGCGATTACGTCGAAGAAGGAAAAGTACCAGTTGATCTTTTCTGGAAAGTTGAATTCGGAAAATTCAGTCGCATGCAGGGCAGCGATTTCCGGGATCAGCAGCACAGCGGCGAGACCGCCAGCCAACAGGGAAAATAAAGCAAAACGTCCGATTGCGCCAAGCAGCCTTGCGCGGAACGCTTTCCAGCCATCAGAGCCAAACAGGTTCGGTACGAGCACGAGAAAGTACAGGCACAGGAAGATGCAGACCATGATGGAAAGGTAATAGTTCGATAAAATGCACAGCCCGAGGGTGATGCAGTAGAGGCTGGATTTTTTTTTGAAGACCAGCTTTTCCAGACCGAGAACGATCAGCGGAGCGAGGACGAGGGTATCCATCCACATAACGTTCCAGTTATATGCGGCAACGAAGCCGGACATCGCATAAAATGTGGAAAAGAACAGGACAGAAAGGTCGTTTGTGTGGAATTTTTCTGTCAAAAGCCAGGAAAAGGTGAAGCCGCACAGACCGATTTTGAAAACGACCATGTAGCTCATAAATTCGATTAAATATTTTTCGGGCAAAAGGAGCATCAGCCAGTTGAACGGGCTTGCGCTGTAGTAGCCGTAAAGAGACAGGTAATTGGAGCCCATACCGATGCGCCAGGAGTAGTAGAGCGGTTCGCCGTCGCGCACTTTCCGGACAAATTCTTCCAGAAAGGGGACGTACTGATGGTACATGTCGGAGTGCATGAAGCTCTGATCTCCGAAGGGATAAATGCCGTTGCCGATAAAAATCGCCATCATGGAAAGAAACGGCAGCAGGAAGGAAAAGAAACAGATCTTTTTTTTCATAAAAAAGGAAATCCTCCGCGGTTTAGTCAAAAAGCAGGTAATACTGCAGGGTCTGATAATCATAAAGCAGATCTTTTTGCTTGGATGCAGTGGTAAAGGTTCCGTCGGACAGCGTTACATGGTTGGCTGAAATGACGGGTACTTCCGTGCGCAGCTGCGACAGGAAGTTATCGTAAGCGGATTTTGGAAGCCCGGCGGCGTCCAGCGTCTTTGCCGCAAGATAGTTTGCGCTGATTTCCAGATCGTTTTCCGTTTCGATATTGAAGTTTGCCCAGATAAAGAACGGAACCTTGTAGCGCAGCGCCTCTTCCTCGTCGGTTAAGTCCGCGTCATCTTTGCCGTTTAATTTCCAGACCGGACGTACGACGGAATCGGCAGGCTGATGATCTCCGAAAAAGACGATCATGGTAGGTTCCTCCTGTGCTTCAAAGTAAGAAACCAGGTTCTGGATGGCGCTGTCAGACAGCCTGATCAAGGACAGGTACGCCGGAAGCAACTTGGAATCCGAGCCTTCTACCGTGATATCGGGAGAAAAGTTGTCGTAATCCGCCCAGTCGCTGTAGGAGGAATGGTTCTGCATCGTCACGTTGAATAAAAACAGCGGCGTGTCCGCATCTTTTTCCTCGTAGAGCTTTATGATCTTTTCATAGTTGCCCTCGTCACTGACATATTTGCGCACAAGCGGAGAATCTGTGAAAAACTCCTGAAAGTGCATCTCGTCGAAGCCGAGCTTGGGATAAACGAGATTTCTGTCCCAGCCGGCGGCGCGGTACGGGTGCATCGCAATCGTGTAGTAGCCGAGGGAGGAAAGATAGGAGGCCATCGAAGGCGTCTCTTTTTTCACATACTGCTGATACGGGATACTTCCATAAGGAAGAAACGCCATTGAAGCGCCGGTCAGGTATTCAAATTCTGTGTTGGCAGTGTTGCCGCCCTTAACGGAGACATTTAAGTGACCGGAAATCGTGTTATCCGCGCCGTCGAGCAGGCTGTGCACGAAGGGCATATAATCCTCGTTCGTTGTAAAATCGCCGAGCACGGACGGATCGGAAAACGCCTCGTTCATGATGACGATAATGTTCGGCTTTTGCGCATTGTCCGAGGATGTTCCATCTGCTTCCTGAGAGCCGGTATCATAGGATGCCAGCAGCTCCTTGGCGTTTTCTGCGCTGTAACCGGAGGGCTTATCGACAGAAATGTACTGAAGCTCCATTAAAAACGCAGTTACAGTACCATTTTTAAATTGAATCGTCGTCGGAGTGAAAAGCTTGTTGTAAAGGTGAAGCTTCTGTTCGACGATGTCCTCGCTGTGCAGCATTTTCGTGTAGCCAAAGCATAAAAGACCGCAGGAAAGTGCGAGGCAGACGCGGGCAATCCGGGCTTTTTTATTTTTTTTCGGAAAGCCTTTTTTCAGGAAAAATTCCAGAACCAGAAGCAGGACAAAACAGATCAGCACGATTACTGCGGTGCGGTTCAATTTGTATTCGTAGTTGTCCGCGACGCTGGCAGCGGTCGAGATCGAAAGAATGTCCCACGGCTGGATGGGCGCGCCGCGAAATTCCAGGACGAAATAGTTTGCAAGACCGTAAACGGCGCAGAAGGCGGTTTCGATGCCGAGTGCGCGGCTGATCCTGCCGGTCAGTGCAAATAAAAACAGTGCTGCAAATTCAAACAGCGCCAGATTCATCCCCTGTATATACGGTTTCATGGTCTGGAACGGATTATGCGTGTACCATTCCAGCAGATAAAAATTCAGAACAGGGCCGATCAGCAGAAAAATCCAGGGACTGCTTTTTTTCAGCCAGACAATCCATTTTTTCATAAAACTCCTCTTTTCGTGTAAGGTAAATTCGTTTTCTGTTCCATAATAGTCAGGACTTTGAGGGATGTCAAGGGAGGAAAACGCATATATATAAGAAACAGAAAAAGCTTTCGTTTTTCTTAATAAAGTTTAAATAGGAAAAAAAGAAAGCCTATGTTACAATAAACCAACTGGAGGAAATGCGGACATGGACGATAAAAAAAGGGATCTGATCCCGGTGGCGGCGATTGCTCTTTTTCTGGTAATTATCATCGCGCTGTGCGCAGTACGGCTGCATCAGCGCAGGGAGACACGGGCAGAGATCGCAGAAACGGAAAGCACGCAGATATGGTACAGTGAGGAACAGGCAGAGTCTGCAGAATCAGAGACGAAGGACGCAGCGGATCAGACGGAAGAAACAACAGCGGGGAAAAAGCAGACGACGGAAAGGGGACAGCAGGAGGATGAGACGCTGACAGAGCATCCGGACAGCAAACTTCCCGCAGGCAAAGGGAAGGAAAGTCAGGGTGCCAAGCAGGAGGGCAACCTCCGGACGGTGAGCGGAAACGATCCGTTATCCGGCGCGGAGAGTGCGAACAAGACAAACGAAGAGATGCTTCTGGAGATGTCCGGTTACTGGGAACAGGATAATATGGACGCGGTGGAGGATCTGGCGATGCTGCCCTGGTATATGAGGATGTCGTCGGATATTTCGGATGCAAACAGCTTTTATTATTATGGCGAGCGCAGCAGCGCAGGACAGCCGGACGGAACCGGAATCGCCTGCTATGCGGATAACGCCTATTACTACGGCGAGTGGTCGAATGGCAAACGCGAAGGCAACGGCAAGTGGGTGCGCTTTTACGTTTATTATGACGATGACACCACGTCGGACCGCGCGTACCGCGAGCATATGTATGCCGGAGAATGGAAAAACGATCTGCCGGACGGTGAAGGACAGGAGCATTACGAGCTGGATATGAGCAAGGCTGCCAAAAAGGAGCGTTACATCCAGAATGTGATCGGAACGTTCCGCAGCGGCTTCTACAGCGGAGAAATGTACCTGACGACGTTAAATTGGGACGGCAATCAGGAAGAGTGGAACGGCTTTGCGGACGCGGGAATCTGGAGCCCCTACGGAGCCGGTTCGAACCGCAAGGAGGTACCGGTCTGTCAGGATGTGGACGATGATAACAATTACCTTTGGCTGTCCGTGCGCGACAACAAGAATCGTGGAATCTATGAGCTGATGCCGTAAAATGCTTGACAGAAGTTTCAAAAGTTCGATATAATAATTAAGTTATACGAAAGAGAAGCGTTCGGCAGCCGAAACAACCGGCTGCCGGAGCGGTGAGCGGTCATGGCGGAATTGGCAGACGCGTTGGTTTTAGGTGCCAATGGGCAACCGTGTGGGTTCGAGTCCCACTGACCGCATGCAGGCAAATGGAAAAGAAGAGAAGGGATGCCGGATCGACAAACAGGGATTTGAAGCTGCTGTTTTGTCGGGCGGCATCCCTTTTCGGCGTTTAGCGGTGCGGCTGGCTGGCAGGTATGATGGATCAGGCGGTATGACTGTCTGATGAGCTATCGCGGGATAGAAAGCACCTGTAGCAAATCACTCAAAACAGCTTTCGAAGTTTGATTTTTCGGTATCTGGTTGTGATTTAAAAGTGGGGAGATTATGATGAAGATACCAGGATCACAAACATGAGCGGATTGCGAATGTTTGCAGAATTGTGCAGCTGCTTTGCAGCGGAGCAATTCGTGGGATCTTTCAGAATTGACTTATGTCAGACAGCAGACAGGACGCTGCCTGCAAAAGGAGGAATATTATGGAGGGGACTTTAGATTACAGATGGCAGAAAAACGGCATGGCGCTGGGGGGAATCGGCGCGGGAAGCGTGGAAATCTGCCAGAACGGAGAGCTGCGGGAATGGGACATCTGTAACATGGGAAAATGGGGAAGCCCGGATGTGCGGAAACAGAAAAAGCTATATGATTACGACGCCCATGTGCTGCCGTTTACGGTTCGTGCCAAGCTTGCAGGAAAGGCGCCTGTTGTACGCAGACTTTGTCATGACCGGGACAACGGCGAATTTCGGTCACTGATGTATTCGTGGTACAAAGAAATCGAAAAAATCCGCTGGAATCCGGATTTTCCGGTTTGCAGGCTGCAGTATGAGGACAGCGGACTTCCTATAAAAATTGAAGCAGAGTTTGCGTCCCCGTTTGTGCCGGGACAGGAAGCACTCGCAGGCACACCGGGCTTTTATGTGATCTTTACAATCACCAATCCTTCCGATCAGGAAGCGGAGGTTTCGATTCTTGGTAAATTGAAAAATCCGGTCAACCGCGGAATGGAGCAGAGACGGCTGAGAAATCAGCTGACGGCTGAAAAAGGCTGTGCACAGATCGTGATGAAGAGCGATTCCAAAAAGTCGAACGCATCCAATGGAAGTCTTGCATGGAGCGTTTCCGCAGACGAGGTCAGCTGGATTTTAGGTGAGTTTGAACCTTATTTTAAGAATTATGTCATGAACAGCAGATTCGGCGTAACGGAGGAGTCCTATCTGTTTGATTTTCGGGATACCGGAAAGCTTCCAAACCTCGGAACAGAGACGATGCCGGAGTTTGTCACAGAGCTGACGGAAGAAGAGCTTTTCCTGATGGACGAACAGGAGCTGGATGCACTTTTTGAAAAACTTTTACAGATCGCATGCGTCAGACATCCATATGAAAGAGTGCATCGCTTCGATGAAGCTCTGCTGACACAGCCGGAAATAAAGCGGGAGTTTATCCTTGCGAGCATTCGTCAAATAAAACGAATTTTTCCGGATGAAAACGGACAGGAAAACTGGGGAGACTCTGCCCTGTGCGGCCGCTGTAAGCTTGCACCCGGGGAAAGCAGACAGATCCGGTTTGCAGTCGGCTGGTATTTCCCGAATCATTTCGGCGATTCCGGACGTTTTGAGGGACACTGGTATGCAAAGCATTTTGCAGACGCAGGTGAGGTCGTTTCCTATCTGGATCGGGAGCGCGATGCGATACTTCCAGCGGTGAAAGAATTTTCTACATTACTGAAAAGCACGAGTGTTTCAAAAGAGCTGGCGGACGCGTGGTCGGATCATTTGAGCACGCTGATCAAATGCTCCTGGTGGACAAAGCGGGGCGAGTTCGGTATGTGGGAAGGCTACGGCAGCTGCGGCTTCCATACGACAGACATCACTTATCAGGGTTCATTTGGTATTCTGGCATTGTTTCCAGACCTTCAGAAAAAACAGATGGAAATGGGCGCAAAATTCCAGCGTGGGGACGGACGCGTACACCATTTCTTTACCCCAGACCTGTCCGGCGTGGATAACGGGTATGATCGTGTGGATATGAATCCGCAGTTTGTGCTGCTGGTGTGCAGAGATTACCTTTGGACAGGCGACAGGGAGTACCTTGCGCGGATGTGGCCGCATATCGAAAAGGCGATGGACAACACACAGCTTCTGGACGGCGACGGGGACGGTCTGCCGGATCATGATACGAGAGCCAACACCTACGATGCATGGGCGATGCAGGGGACGCCCGCTTATATCGCAAGCCTGTGGCTGGCAGCGTTAAAAGCGGCAGTGCGCATGGCCCAGGATCTCGGGGTGCAGGATCGTGCAGCAGCGTGGGAAGCGTTGCTGGAAAAGGGCAGCAAGGCCTTTGTGGAAAAGCTCTGGAACGGCAGATATTTCAGTCTCTGGGCGGACGGTGACAAGCGGGACGACTGCTGCATGACGGACCAGATAGACGGACAGTGGTATGCCCGTCTGCTTGGGCTTGGCAATTTTCTGCCCCAGGATAAGATCGACACTGCGACAGACTGCATTCTTTCAGAAAACTTCCGCCCAGAATCCGGTCTGGTCAACGCCTCCTATCCGGCGCAGGCAACCCCGACACTGTATACCTGGAAAAATGTGCAGATGGAGAGCAACTGGTCCGGCATCGAATATTCCTTCGCATAATTCCTGCTGGAAAACGGCAGATACAAGGAAGCAGCTCAGATCGTGGAAACGGTTGAAAGAAGACACACGCAGAATGGCAGACGCTTCAACCACGAGGAATGTGGGGAACACTACTATCGTGCGCTGGCATCCTGGGCAGTGTTACAGTCTTTGACTGGTCTAAAGGCAGATATGCCCAGAGAAAAGCTCAGCTTTTCGCCCGCCCTGCCTGAACTCACCGCGCCGTGGTTTGTGCCGGGCGCATATGGCAAACTGAGCATTGCGGATAACAAAATCCGTATCGAATGCCTGGGCGGCAGCATGAAGTTAAAACAGCTTGGGATCCGCACCGGAATGGAAAAAGCGGTGGTGACGACTATGGGTGCGTCAGCAGAGAACGCAGCCGTGGCAACGGAGAAAGCCGCGGCAGTAGCAGCCTACACGCAGACGCATGCGGATGGATTTTTGACGCTGGAGTTTGCGGATGGACTGGAGTTTTGCAGCGGGATGGACGTGGAGCTTGCAGGGGAATAATTTGCAAAAGAGGAACGAAACAATAGCAATAGAATGCACGCTCAGCGCGTATTCTATTGTTTTTTAGACGAAAAAAACTATTTCCCACGATAAACATAATGTTCCAGACTGATTTTAGAGCTGATTTCCGGAGGTAAAATTAAATGGTGAAGATTAAGACCTTTGGCAACGTGTTTGACGGTGGAATAGAGCTCAGAGTCGATATCTTTTTCGAAAATTGCGAGAACCTGAGAAGGAGAGGAGGTAAGCTTTTTGATATCTTCTAAAAGGGCAGAAGAGGGAATAAATACGTCATTTTCCCTGCTTAGACCAAGGCAGAAATTTACACCGCCCATCACTTTATCAACGAAGAGATAAGGGCGGAGGTTATTATAATCACCGGTGATTTTAGTTATTTTTGAAACATCCATCAATATGGGAAGCGCAGCGAGTTTCAGATGGGAAGTCCCATCGGATTTGAACTGAAATTCATTTAAGCCGAGCTTGTTTTCGATACATTTTCTGTAAAAGTTCTTGGATTGATGCTGCAGTATTTTGCCCTCTGTATTTGTCAGTTCCAATCCGGTCAGGTGTTGGTAATTTCTCTCATGAAATATGACCTCTATAAATCGAATGGAATTATCCTGTCTTTCTCTGAAAATGATAAGCAACTTCTTATGCAAAAGGTTTTGTTGATATTGCTTCGCACAATTCAGAACTCTTTTACGTGCGTCTTCTTTTGTAAACTTCATAAATAGTTCGGAAATCCTCCATAAAGAATAACGGTTAGACTACATATACATAGATTTTCCTGAAAGATCATAAATAATAGATATGGAAAGAGAGAGCAATAGCACCATTGTACTATATACTCCCTCTTTGTGGCTAATTTTAATGTTGTCTGCCAACGACCGGTAAAATACCGGTAAAAATATCGGATTTTAGTGTTGTCCGCCAACGGTCAATCACAGGATTGACAAGCATATCAGATTTTAGTGTTAGCCCACTGGAAAAGCACGCTTTTCCTACTACTATTATTATAGGCAGAGCAGATTTTTATGTCAATAGAAATCATAAATCATTCCCAGATATTCTCCAAATGCGGTGCCGCAAAACATGTATTCGGTCTGACGCAAACATTTTTTTGATAGAACGATATATCGACAGGGTGTTGACAAAATATAAAAAAGTGCTATAATTTATTTCAACAATAAAAGGGAGTAGCCAGCACCGAGAGGTGGTTTGAAACCGTCACCCCGACAAGCAGCCAGATGATAATCGATTTGTTGCAGATGTCTGTATTAAATGAAATGCGCGAGACTTTTATTGCAGCTGTCAGGCTGTAATAGAGGCCTCGTTTTTTTGTTTCGTTGGAAAGGGTGTCCATAGGAAACAAAATCCTCCGGGGGAAAAGCACTTTTCCGGAAAAGTCGCCTGGCAGCGACCGAAGCTATTTACTTTACGAGTCCACCAGACTGGTGGAGAAAAGGAGAATGAGTATGTTTACAGGAATTAGTTTAGGAGCTGTTGTTGCCATAATCGCAGTGATCGCGCTGCTTGGAATTATCGCTTCCGGGTATGTGAAAGCACCTCCGGACACGGCATTTATTATTTCCGGCCTGCGCAAAAAGATCATTATCGGGAAATCGAGTATCAAGATCCCGTTTCTGGAACGTCTTGACAAGCTGAGCTTAAAGCTGATCCCGATCGATGTGAAGACAGAAGCAGCGGTGCCGACGGCGGATTACATCAACATTCAGGTGGACGCAGCAGTTAACGTCAAGGTTTCCAGCGAGCCCGAAAAATTAAAGCAGGCAGCAGAAAACTTCCTGAATCAGAACACCCAGTACATTGCGCAGGTAGCGAGAGAGGTTCTGGAAGGCAACATGCGTGAGATCGTAGGCCGCATGCGTCTGGAGGAAATGGTCAGCGACCGTCAGAAATTCGCGGACCTGGTAAAGGAAAATGCCGAGCCTGACCTGGCTGCCATGGGTCTGGACGTTGTCAGCTTCAATGTGCAGAACTTTACGGATTCCAACGGTGTCATTGATGACCTTGGTATCGACAACATTTCCCAGATCAAGAAAAAGGCAGCGATTGCAAAGGCTGAGGCAGAAAAAGAAATCGCGGTAGCAAAGGCGGAAGCGGATCGTCAGTCCAACGACGCGCGGATCAATTCCGAAAGAGAGATCGCCATCAAGAACAACGAGCTGGATATGCAGAAGGCAGAGCTTCAGAAAAACGCGGACAGCAAGCGGGCGGAAGCAGATGCGGCATATGAGATCCAGAAAGAGGAACAGCGAAAGACCATCGAAGTAACTGCGGCAAATGCCAACATTGCAAAAGAGGAACGTCTGGTGCTCTTAAAACAGCGTGAAGCAGAGACGATGGAAAAATCGCTGGATGCACAGGTTAAGAAAAAAGCGGAAGCGGAGAAATTCGAACGTCAGCAGAAAGCGGAAGCAGAGCTGTTTGAACGCCAGAAAGAAGCGGAAGCAAAGAAATTTGAAACGGAAAAGGCTGCAGAGGCGCAGCGTGCGAAGGCGGAAGCAGATCTGTTCTCTAAAGAACAGGAAGCCAAAGGTATCCGCATGGTCGGCGAAGCGGAAGCAGAAGCGATTCGCGCCAAAGGTGTTGCGGAGGCGGAAGCGATGGAAAAACGTGCGCAGGCTTATCAGAAATACAACAACGCGGCAATGGCGGAAATGCTCATCAAGGTGCTGCCCGATATCGCAGGCAAGATCGCAGAGCCTCTGACCCAGATCGACAAGATCACGATTATTGGCGGTTCGGACGGATCAAATGGTGTGGACCAGGTAGCAGGAAACGTACCGGCAGTGATGACAAAGCTGTTTGAAACCATGAAAGAAACCGTGGGCATCGACCTTGCGGAAGTTGTAAAAGCGGGAACCTATGATGCAAAAGTGAACCGCAATATCACGATCAACGCAGACGGAGCAAAGCAGGCAGCGGAGGTGTTGAAGCAGGAAACTGCTGCAGAAGCATCGGCGGAAATCGCAGAGTAAACAGCTTGGATTGTATTGAAAAAATGTTTTAAACGCATATAATAGAGATATGATAATTGGTGCGGCATACTATAAGGGGAGGTGTTAAATATAGCAACTTCGAGTATTAAAAAGAACTTTTTGGTTTCTGGAGAAAAACAGGCAGAATTGTTTGCGGATGCGATTGAAAGTTCCTATATGGAATCTCTCTGCAGAAAGACGGAAAATGAGTTGAGAATTACCCATCTGCGCGGAGCAGAAGACATCAGAAAGTTTATGGCGAAGAGAAAAGAGGTAAATGCTTAACGAGGTTACAGTGTTAAACATTCGTGAGTATTTGGCTGCAACAGAAAATGGAAGATTTGGAGAGGAGGAATTGAAAGAACTTCTCTCCGAATTTTCCTGCAGTAAAAGAAACGAATCATAGAGCGAAGAAATCGCAAAAACTGATTCAGTTGCTAAAAGTTCTGTAACAGAAACTCCCGGCAAAGCCCCTAAAAAAGGCTCTGCCGGGAGTTTTTTACGTCCGATCCCAGGCGACAAAAGTGCCGCGACACATTCTTTTTTACAGAAGTGCTTACGCGTCCTTTCCCTGCCCCTGGGGTGCATTGCGCAGGGTATCCTTCTGCATCCATTTTCCACGCTTATAATAGAGGATAAACAAGATCGATGTAATGGTCCAGGTCAGTGGGTAGGAAAATGCCACTGTTGCGACCTCGTGTCTGAAGGGAACGGCAATCGTGATCCAGAGGATCCTCAGGACACAGACTCCAAAGCAGGTCAGCAGCATCGGGAAAAAGGAATCCCCGCAGCCGCGGCAGGTACCGGAAAGGATTTCGATGCAGATGTAAGTAATGTAGGCGGGAGAAACGACACGCATCATGCCGATGCAGATGTTGATGACATTGGTATCGCGTGTGAATAAAAGCAGGATCGTTCCGCCGAAATTCAAAACGATAAAGCTGAGGAAAAGGCTGGTCACGGCAGCAAGACCGAGACAGATGCGGACACTTTTTTTGATACGGTCGTATTTTCCGGCGCCGAAATTCTGCCCGGCGAAGGTCGTGAGTGAAACGCCGTAAGCACCCATAATCATCCAGAAAATACTGTCCACTTTTCCATAAGCGGTCCAGGCGGCGATCGTGTCGGTTCCGAAAGAGTTGATGGAAGACTGGATCAACAGGTTGGAAATCGAATACATTGCGGACTGCAGACCGGCAGGCAGACCGATTTTGATGATATCAAATAAAAGATCGCGGTGAAACCGGATTTTGGAAACGATCAGGCGATAGGAATCCTGTGTGCGCAGCAGGGCGATCAGTGTCAGGATCGCGGAGAAAAACTGGGACGCAATCGTCGCAATTGCAGCTCCGGCAACGCCCATGTCGAGCACGGCGACAAATAAAAGGTCGAGCACAATGTTGACCAGGCAGGAAGCGATCAGAAAATAGAGCGGTCGTTTGGAATCGCCGACAGCGCGCAGGATACCGGAGCCCATGTTGTAGATCATGGACGGAATCGTGCCGAGATAATAAATTTTCATATAAGTCAGGGAAAGGGAAAGAATGTCGTCCGGCGTTCCCATCGCTGTCAGGGCAAAGCGTGCGGAAACAAGACCGATCAGCATAATTACAACGCCGCCTGCAATCGCCAGTGCAATAGCGGTATGAACGGAATCACTGACCCTGCGCCGGTTGTCTGCACCGTAATACTGGGAAATGATAACAGTTGCACCGGAAGAAAGCCCGACGAAAAAGCCGACGAGCAGGTTGATAATCGTGGAAGCAGAGCCCCCGACAGAGGCAAGCGCTTCCTTACCGACAAAGTTGCCGACAATGATCGCATCCGCAGTGTTATAGAGCTGCTGAAAAAATGTTCCAAATAAAATAGGGAAAAAGAAAATCAGAAGCTGCTTCCAGATGACTCCTTCAGTGATCTGATTTGTTGTGTTTTGTGCTGCCTGCTTACTCATAAAGTAAAATAATCCTCCGTTTTTAATACTACACAAGGTCAGTATAGACTTGTCTGCAAAGAAACACAAGACACTATGTAAAACATCGAAAAAATGCTATACTTAGTGTACAGTTCACGAAGGGAGCGCCGCTTTATGAGCAAAAATAGAAATCGGACCAGACGGATTTACGGAATCATTCTGACATCGTTTATTATCATATGGATAGGAAGCGTTTCTCTTCAGATGCTGAGCAATCGGCATAATGCCTGGAACGCCAGCGAGATGATCCTGCAGCAGCTGGAGGATGTGATCGAAGAAAATAAAGAAAGCTATCAGACGCTTCTGGAAACCCTGAAGGAAGAATATACACTGCGGGCAGAGACGGTGGCAAATCTCCTTGAAATGGAAGGAAGACTATATCAGACCACAGTGGAGTATCGGAAGATCGCAAAACAGCTGCGTGTGGACGAAATCCACATTTTCAATACGGGCGGCTGTATCGTGGCAGGAACCAATCCGGAGTATTTTGGCTACAGCTTTTCTTCCGGCGAGCAAATGGGATATTTTAAGCCCATGCTGACAGATAAAAAGCTTTCCATGTGTCAGGATATGGTGCCGAATACTGCAGAAGGGAAAATGATGATGTATGCCATCGTCTGGAATTCCTCCGGTACGGCCATGATCCAGATTGGCATTACTCCCAGCCGACTGCTTGCAAAAATGAACAGTGCCAGCGTGGAAAATCTGGTTCGGCAGATGCCGATTACCTCCGGAATGAATATCTTTCTGCTAAATGCCACCACAGGAAAAATGCTTGCAACCACGCGGCAGGATGTATTGCTCTATGAGCTGCAGGATTCCGACCGGCTGGAAGAAGGAAAACTGCAGGAAGGAAAGCGGTATCGGACCAGTGCGAAAATCAGTGGCAGAAAGCAGTATCTGGTCTATGAAAAATATGGGGAATATAATCTTGCAGTTTCCTACGGCATGTTAGAGGCGAACCAAAATCTGATCTATGTTGCTGCGACCATGTTTCTGGTACTGATTCTTTCTTTTTTGATCATTTTTTATGTCACGGAGCACTCGATTGCTGCAATTGAAAAAAATGAAGAGGAGTTAAAGCGGGCAAAGGAGGCGGCAGAGCGTGCCAATGCAGCAAAAACCGGATTTTTGTCCCGGATGTCACATGATATCAGGACACCGTTAAACGGCATTATCGGAATGATCGAAATCAGCGACCGCCACAGGGAGGACAGAGCGCTGGTGGATGCAAACCGTGTAAAGGAAAAGGTTGCGGCAAATCATCTGCTGGAGCTGATCAACGATGTACTGGAGTTTAACAAGCTGGATGAAGAAAACCTTCAGCTTACAAAAGAACCGTTTTGCTTAAAAGAGCTCTGGCGGGAAATTATCACGATCGTGGAACCCCGGGCAGCAGATAAGGGAGTCCGTTTAACGTATGAGGAACAGACAGAAGGTAAAGCAACCGGCTGTGTGCTTGGAAGCCCTCTGCATGTCAGACAGATCTTTATCAATATTTTGGGGAATGCGATCAAATATACGGATGCCGGCGGACATGTCCTGTGTCAGGTGACTATAAAGGCTATCGGGGAAAGCCTGATATCCTGCCGGACTGTGATTTCGGATAACGGAATCGGCATGAGCACAGCATTTCTTCCCCATCTGTTTGAACCCTTTTCACGGGAAAATACCGATGAGAAAAGTGTAACTCAGGGAACCGGACTGGGAATGTCCATCGTCAGACATCTGGTCGACAAGATGGGCGGAACGATTACGGTGGAGAGCGAGAAGGGAGCTGGAACCACATTTACGGTCACGCTCCTGTTTGAAGGACCCAAAGAACAGGAATGTAAGAAGATCGAAGAAGGGGATCAGAGTGCGGATATTACCGGAATGCGTGTGCTTCTTGCAGAGGACAATGAGCTGAATATGGAGATCGCGGAAACCTTTCTGACAGATGCAGGTGTACAGATCACAAAGGCATATAATGGAAAAGAAGAGGTGGAGCGCTATCTGGAGCAGCCGGCAGGTACCTTTGATGCGATCCTGACCGATCTGATGATGCCGGTAATGGACGGCTGCGAAGCGGCGCGGGCGATCCGCGGCAGCGGTCGTGCAGATGCCGAAAGTATCCCCATCATTGCTTTGACGGCCAACGCCTTTTTGGAGGATGCAGAACGGGTGAAGCGGGAAGGAATGAATGAGCATCTGCCCAAACCGCTGGACGTCGGGAAAATGCTTTCCGTATTGGCAAAATACAGGAAATAAGGGCTGTGACGGAAGCATTTTTGGAAAGCTTTCCGGCTTGTCAAATACCCGGTTCTGACATACAATACTGATATGCGGCAGGAAATGGGGCCTTTTCGAACATGGAAAAGGAGATAGTGTGAAAAATAAGCGTGATCGCTTATTTTTCACACAGCTCTTTGTGCCGCAGGCGTCACAAAGCAGCCAGGATCGCAGAGCAGAACTGGAAGTTCTGCTCGCGGTTCCTTCGGCGCAAAGCGTCTGCGGAATGGAGGATAAAATGCCGATATTTCAAACAGTTGCTGCGGCATGCCGCGCCGCAGGAGAAAAAATGAGATCCTGGAAACAGAAAAAAAGAACAGACCGGCTTTGGAAAGTGGTTTTATGGGGAATTCTGTGGGCAATGCTATGCCCGACGCTAGGGGCCTGTGGGGCACAGCGGGAAGAGCTCTTTTTGTCGGAAAAGGAAAGCATAGCCTATGGGGATGGAAACCGCAAAGTAGAATCAAAGGTCGAAGACACGGACCCAAACCGCGAGGCTAAGTCAAATGCCGGGGACACGGATCAAAACCGCGAGGCTGAGTCAAGTGCCGGAAGCACAGACCGGACAGAGCTCTCCGATGCTTCCTCAGAGGAAACAAAAACCCTTGTGGTGCACATCTGCGGAGCAGTATCCGCTCCGGGGGTCTATGAGCTTCCGGCAGGCAGCAGAATTATAGACGCCGTGGAGGCCGGAGGCGGTTTTTTGCCGGAAGCGGATGAAGCATGCTGCAACCTGGCGGAAGAAATCGTGGACGGTTGTCAGATTTATATCATGACAAAATCGGAAAGCTGCGCCGACGGACAGACAGAAAAGAAAGCCGGAATCCAGACTTCGCCGGACAGCGATATGCAAACGACAGACAGAAATGTGCGAAGCAACAGCACTCCGGCCTTGGAGAACGGTCTGGTCAACCTCAACACAGCGGACGTTGCTGCACTCATGACGCTGCCTGGAATCGGGGAAAGCCGGGCAAAGGCGATTATAAGCTATCGGGAGCAGCATGGAGCGTTTGCGCAGATTGAGGATATCATGAAAATCAGCGGAATCAAGCAGGCTGCATTTTCAAAAATCAAAGACAAAATTACAGTTTAATCATAGACAGAAAGAATCCGGACAGACAGCGAGAAACGGATTGTCCGGTCGGGAAAAGGGAGAAACATGGCAAAGAAAGTTTTGGTTGTGGACGATGAAAAGCTGATTGTAAAAGGAATCCGGTTCAGCCTGGAGCAGGACGGAATGGAAGTGACCTGCGCATATGACGGAGAAGAGGCGCTGCTGTGTGCGAAAGAGCAGAAATTTGATATGATTCTGCTCGACATTATGCTGCCAAAACTGAGCGGAACCGAAGTATGCCAGCAGATTCGGGAGTTTTCGGACGTTCCGATTGTAATGCTCACAGCCAAAAACGACGACATGGACAAAATCATGGGACTGGAATACGGCGCAGATGACTACATCACCAAGCCCTTTAACATCCTTGAGGTAAAGGCGCGCATCAAGGCGATCATGCGCCGTACCTCTGCGAGAGGACAGATCGCAAAGCCGGAAAGCATTCTGGAAAGCGGAGATATGCGCGTAGACTGCGAAAGCCGCCGCGTCAGCATTTCCGGCAGAGAGGTCAATCTCACTGCAAAAGAATTCGACCTGCTGGAGCTTTTGATCCGCAATTCGAATAAAGTCTATAGCCGTGAAAAACTGCTGAACCTCGTCTGGGGCGCAGACTATCCCGGGGATGTCCGTACCGTAGACGTCCACATCCGCCGCCTCCGCGAAAAAATTGAAACCAACCCCAGCGAACCCCGCTACGTCCACACCAAATGGGGAGTGGGATATTATTTCCGCGTATAAGCAGAACCGGACCAGACGATGAAAAGCGGCAAAATCTCTGCTTGCAGAAGATTTTGCCGGTTGTCAGCGGATGACCCGGTGAGCAACGCGAACCGGGCTTTTGCGTTAGCAAAAGGTCCGGTTTCCCGTCGGCAGCCCAATCCTTTTCCCCCGGAGGAACCCATGAACACAAGCAGCAAAACCCCCGGATTATTCCGGCGGCTCACTTATAAAATTCCGATCTTCCGCAGCCTGAAGGCCTACATTTTCCTCCTGATGCTGATCATCGGAATCGTGCCCAGCGACATCATGCGGCTGGGCATTCTGAATAATTACGAAGAACGTGCGGTGAATCTGCGCGGCTCGGACGTCGCGTCCCAGTACCGGATTATCGCAAATCACCTGGTCAATTACAACTACCTGCAAAATCCAACCTCCGATGTCGTCAATGCCGAGCTGGAGCAGATGTCCAATCTGTATGACGGCCGTGTGCTGATTATCAACAGCAATTTCCGCATTGTGAAAGACACCTACGCCATGAGCGAGGGGAAAACGATGATTTCCGAGGAGGTGATCAAGTGCTTCCGCGGGGAAAGTACGACCCGCTACGACAAGACGAACGGCTATATCGAGATGACGGTTCCGATTACGGAGACGGTAGACGGGGAAAAAGGGCAGACGAGCATCGTACGCGGCGTGATTCTGGCCAGTGCATCGACGGACAGCATTGCGACAACGCTGGACATCCTGAGCCGGAAAGCCCTGATTCTGGAAATCGTGATGGGAATTATCATTATCGGCATCGTCTTTTTCTTCTCGCACATCCTGATTATGCCCTTTAAGCGCGTAACCCAGGCGATCAGTGAGGTCAAGGACGGTTTCACGGACGAGCCGATTTCCGTACCGGATTATCTGGAAACCGAGCATATCGTGGATGCCTTCAACCAGCTGCTGGGCAGAATGAAGGTCATCAACGATTCTAGGCAGGAATTCGTATCGAATGTCTCTCACGAGCTGAAAACGCCCATGACCTCGATCAAGGTGCTGGCGGATTCCCTGAATCAGCAGCCGGACGTGCCGGTGGAGCTGTATCAGGAGTTTATGCAGGACATTACGGAGGAAATCGAGCGGGAAAATAAAATCATCAACGACCTGCTTTCCCTTGTAAAAATGGACAAAACCGAAGGCTCAATGGACATTTCCGCAGTGGATATCAACGAGCTGTTGGAAACGACGCTAAAGCGCCTGCGTCCCATCGCCCGCAAACGGGACATCGAGGTGGTTCTGGAAAGCCTGCGCCCGGTTACGGCAGAGGTGGACGAGGTCAAAATGTCTCAGATTTTCACGAACCTTGTGGAAAATGCGATTAAATACAATAAAGAACACGGCTGGGTCAAGGTGCTTCTGGACGCGGATCATCAATTTTTTACGGTAGAGGTTTCCGACTCCGGAATTGGTATCCCGGAGGAGGATTACGAGCATATTTATGAACGTTTTTACAGAGTAGATAAATCGCATTCCCGTGAAATCGGCGGCACCGGCCTTGGACTTGCCATCACCAGAAATGCGATTCTGCTGCACCGTGGTTCGATCAAAGTGAGCAGCGTGGAAGGACAGGGCACGACCTTTACGGTGAAAATCCCCTTGTCCTACATCAAGTGATTTCAGAAAATTTGGAGAAAACTATGTCAGGAATCAAAAAAATGCGGGCGGCTGTGCTGCTTTTGGGCTGCCTGCTGTTGACCGGAATATTTGCCGGGTGCGGGAAGAAAGAAGAGACGCCTGCAAATACGGTCAGCGTTTATTATATTAATAAAGAAGAAACGAAAATCACGGCAGTGGAAAAAGAGCCGGAGGGCGACACCCTTTCCAAACAGGCGGAATGGGGTATTTCCCAACTGAAGGAAAATCCGGTAGAGCTGTCTTTGCGCTCACCGATCAGCGGTTTTACGATCAATAGCTGGAATGTCAAAGACGATCAGCTGGTGCTGGACATGAGTGTGGAATATAAAAAGCTGTCTCCGTCCTCAGAAGTGCTGGTTCGGGCTGCAATTGTGCGCACGATGACGCAGCTGGAGGGAATTTCCTATGTTTCGGTGACGGTCGGTGGAGAAGCACTGACGGACAGCCTCGGCAATGTGGTCGGCCCTATGACGGCAGATCTGTTTATTGACAACGCCGGAAATGAAATCAATGCATACGAAAAAACGCGTCTGCTTCTTTATTTTACCAATGAAAGCGGCGAGCGCCTGATCGGCGTCCAGACAAAACCGGTTGTATACAGCAGCAATATTTCCATGGAAAAGCTGGTGGTAGAGCGGCTGATTGCCGGACCGGATGCAGAAAACGAAGAGCTTTATCCGGTCATCAACCCTGCGACAAAGGTGCTGGGCGTGACGGTAAAGGATGGAACGTGTTATGTAAACCTGGATAACGGTTTCCTGACACAGACCTACAATGTTTCCGCAGAGGTTCAGATCTATTCCATTGTCAACTCTCTGGTAGAATTGTCGAACATCAACAAGGTGCAGATTGCGGTAAACGGGAATACAGATCTGATTTTCCGGGAAAAAATTTCACTGTCTAACGTGTTTGACCGGAATCTTGATCTGGTTTACGAAACGGAGGAATTACAATCATAAAAAATTGCAGAAGACCGCTGTGCGCGGCAATCCTGATTTTCCTGACCCTCTATCTGGCAGCGCGTCTGCTGCCGGAGTGGGTGGGAACGGACGCTGGCACAGACAAGTCAGAGAAAGCACCCATTGGCGGACGCACCTCGCTTACACAGCTTGACACCTGGTTGGAAACCATGGATGGCGAAACCCTGTGCCTGACGGGCAAAGTCACAGACTGCTGGCAGCCTGTAGATGGAACCCGGGAAAACGCCAGCTTTCTTTTAAAAGACCTTTCTATCGAGGCAGATGCCTCATCTTTTGTTTTTTCAGGGGATTCGGCGGAAACGACCGATAACCTGTCACAGATATCCGGTTCGGCAGATGCGGATCAGATGTCAGTTCTCATTTCTTCTCAGAAAACAACCTCACAAATCAATGAAATGCAGGAAATATTCGGGAAAAACGCGAGTGCGTTGTGCTATTTGCAGGAAGACGAAGCGCTTCCAAAGGCAGGCAGCTATGTTCGGGTTTTCGGCGAAGTGTCGCCATTTTTGCAGGCAACGAATCCTGGAGAATTCGACACAGCAGCCTATTATCGGAGAAAAGACTGCCTGTTTGCGCTGAGAAAAACAAAAATTACCGCTCAGACAAAAAACTATGGACGGCTGGAAGAATTTCTTTCACAGCTGCGCTATGAATCGGAGGTATTGTTCCGGAAACAGCTGGGGGAAAAGAACGGTGCGACCGCATCCGCCATGGTACTCGGACGGAAAAAAGGAATGGACAGCGAAGTAAAAGCGCTATACCAGGGCGCAGGAATCAGCCATCTGCTGGCAATTTCCGGACTACACCTGTCCCTGATCGGCGCAGGACTGTTCGGATTTTTGAAAAAAGTACGGCTTCCGGTTACTTTGAGCGCCGGAATTTCCACATGGATTCTGATTGTATACGCGCAGCTGACCGGAATGGGCATTTCTACCCGGCGCGCCCTTGTCATGTTTTTGCTGTTTTTGGCGGCGGGACTGCTCAAACGCACGCCCGATCTGCCAACCTCCCTTGCGGTGGCGGCGTTGCTTCTGCTTGTGCCCAAGCCACAGCGGATTCTGGATGCAGGCTTTCAGCTTTCGTTTTCGGCAGTGATCGGGATTGCGGTAATGATTCCGGTTTTGCAGGATGGTTGGGAGGACGTAGCACCTTCGCTGCGAGTCACCAATCGAGTCACCGATGGAGTTGCCGGCTGGAACCTTGTTCGGGCTGCCATCGCCCGTGCCTGCCGCTTCCTTTGCAAAAATATCCTTGCCGGTCTGGGCATTACCATGACGATGCTGCCGTTTCTGCTGATTCATTTTTATGAATGGAGTCCGTGGTCGGTGCTGCTGAATCTGGCAGTCATTCCGCTGATGGGAATCTTGCTGCCGTGCCTGATCGGACTGCAGCTGGTCGCCCGTCTGACTGCGCTTGCCCACTGCCTGGAGCTTCCCCAGCACCTTCTTTGCGCCGCCATCGAAGCGATTTTTTCCTGCTATGAGCAGCTGTGCCGGTTCACAACGGCGCTTCCGGGCAGTATCCTGCACACCGGATATCCGACCTGGCAGGCACTGACCGCGTATACAATCGGACTGATTGCTTTGGCTGTGTCAGGCAAAAAACTCCGTCCGCACCTCCGGCTTGCAGCAGCTGTGTGTCTGATGGGGATTTTCCTGATCCGCCTGCCGGGTGAACTGAACGTCACGATGCTGGACGTCGGGCAGGGAGAGTGCGTTGGAATCGAAACCCGGGAGCATCATGTATATCTGGTGGATGCCGGAAGTACGTCGAAGAAAAAGACCGGACAGTACCAGATTATTCCATGGCTGAAATATATCGGGACGCGGAGCGTGGAAGGAATTTTCATTACGCACTGGGATGAAGACCACATCAGCGCGGTAGGGGAGCTGTTGGAGTGGTCGAAAAGCAGCCGGGTCAAAATCCGGCGCATTTTTCTGCCGGATGTGGCGTTGAAGGATGAAGTGCTGGAAACGCTGCTGCAGCAGATCGAAGAGGCGAACGTCTCCGTGGAATACCTTTCTGCGGGAGAGCACATGACCGATGGCGCGCTGCAGATCTCCTGCCTGCACCCCTATGCGAAAAAAATGCCGGAGGATCGCAACGATGCGTCGCTGGTGCTGCGCCTGTCACAGGGCGATTTTCAGATGCTGCTGACCGGAGATTTGGAAAAAAGCGGCGAAGACTGGCTGGTGGAGCAGGCGCGACACGCCGTGGAGCAGCCCCAGCTCGCTGCGCAGGAACAGGCACTCCCGTGTGCACCGTCAACCCAGCCTGCTGGGCAGGAGCAGGCACTCCCGCGCGTACCGTCAACCCATCCCGCTGGGCAGGAGCAGACGCTCCCGTCCGCGCCGTCAACCCAGCCCTCCGCGCAAAATCCCCTCCGCTGCACCATCCTCGACGCCGGGCACCACGGCGCATCCAACGCGACGGGAGAAGCACTGCTGGATTTGGCACAGCCGGAGCTGGTCCTGATTTCCTGCGGCAAAAACAACCGGTATGGGCATCCGGCGCCGGAAACGCTGAAACGCCTGGAAGAGCGGGGAATCCGCTGGTATTCCACGGCGGAGGTCGGCGCGATACAGGTGCATGTTGGAAAGAAAAAAGTGAAAATAGAAACTAGTACATCGTTTTCGAAATAACTATACCACTCACTTGCCTGTGAATCCGATT
>ERZ779762.540-NODE-540-length-24351-cov-3.366645_pt1 | contig 24351 bp, 19 predicted proteins | sample MGYA00511887_ERZ779762 | MGnify/ENA primary metagenome ERZ779762 (study PRJEB29588, sample SAMEA2163052) | human gut metagenome | biome: human gut; feature: human-associated habitat; material: faeces | place: Denmark | collected 2008/2010 ...
CTAAGCAGGTCATTTCAGGTGCGCCCTTAGCCGTTAATTCACCGCTGTGCGTTGCAATATTCGGATGTGCGGATTGCGGGAATAGTTTTCAATAGCCAGCGTTCCCCCAGGTGTGCCGGGACAGACGGTTGGCGAATTTCGGGAATTTGGCGAGTAAGCGACAGGTGGGGATGCACTGTCTGAGCCCGATAGGGCGAGTTTGCTTCCCCACCTGTCAATAGGCGACGGAGCCAAATCCCGAAATTCGTCATTGGCTGCCCCGGTACACCTGGGGGAATGCGTCCGCCTTGATTAACTAAATCCCATTTAGCTTCCGAAGACACAGTTTATTGCATAAAAAAGCTGACATCTGCAACTACCGCAAATGTCAGCTCCTTTTTTATCTGCCGCTTTTAGCAATGAATTCCAGTACTTCCTCGCGGGTCGGCATTACGCGAAGCGCACCCTTACGAGTGGTAATGAGGGAAGCTCCTGCGTTGGCGAAGGTAAGCATTTCCATAAGATTCTCGTCGGAGAGGTCCTCAAGACCATGCTCCAGAACATAATTCAGAATGCTGGCGCAGAAGGTATCTCCGGCACCTGTAGTCTCAATAGTATGCTCCTGAAGGAATGGTGCACATTCTACACGGCGGCCCTTGTAGTAAGCACGGCTTCCGTCCTTACCCATAGTGATCAGTACAAGGGGAATGTGGTACTTCTCTTCAATAAGGGCTGCACCCTTGTCATAGTCTGTAGTATCGAAGAGAAATTCTACCTCGTTGTCAGAAATCTTCAGCACATCGCATTTGGTAAGACCGTACTCAATCTCTTTTCTGGCATCCTCTAAGGACTTCCAGAGTGGCGGACGAAGGTTCGGGTCAAAGGTGATAATACATCCGGCTTCCTTAGCTACGTCGATGGCATGGCGGGTAGCCTTACGAACGCCCTCATGAGTAGAAGAAAGAGTTCCGAAATGGAAGATACGGGAATCACGGATCAAATCATCCGGAACCTCGTCAATGGTCAGCATCATGTCAGCACCAGGATTGCGGTAGAAAGAAAAATCTCTGTCCCCATCCGGATAGGTGTGAACAAATGCCAGTGTGGTATGCACCTCATCATCCATAACAAGTGCCTGTGTATCAATTCCAACTTCTTCAACAGCAGCCTTGAGCTGATTTCCAAACATGTCTTTTCCAACCTTGCCGATGAAAGCAGTTTTCTTTCCAAGACGATTCAGCATAGCAAGAACATTGCATGGGGCTCCGCCTGGATTGGCCTCCATAATAGGGTTGCCCTGTGTGCTGGTACCATTCTCTGTGAAGTCGATCAGAAGTTCACCCAGTGCAGTCACATCATAGCTTCGATTGCTCATTGAAAAATCCTCCTTAGCTTCTAGAGCCATTTACAAACATGCCCTAGCGAAAATATATACCAATAATTTAACGCAGCAGGTAAGATTTGTCAAACAAATTCCTTTATTTTTTCAGTTTAAAATGGTAAAATAGTAATAAATAACCATTACCTGCGGATGGATTTTTCAGACAGATTTTAAGGGCAGGATATTAATACTGTGGGTGGCCGCAGGTTGTGCGGAGAAATGGAGAGCATATGAGTAAAACTGTATATGATTATATGAATTGGGCAGGAATTGAAGCAATTGTTTATGGAGAAGAGACAGCTCCAAGAGATGTGATGGGACCCAGACTGACACCGGATGGTGTGCTGATACAGGGCTTTTTCCCAGGTGCCAAGTCAGCAGTGGTAGCTGTTGGGAATAAGAAATACCAGATGGAGCTGGAGGATGAAGCTGGCTATTATGGGGTTTTAATTCCGGGACGGAGAATCCCTGAGTACGAATTTCAGATACAGACAGGTGATAAAGAGAGAAGCTTTAAGGATGCCTATGGCTTTGGAGGAATCCTCACAGAGGAGGATGAGACTGCCTTCTTGTGCGGCGTTTATTATGAAGGCTATAAGAAGTTAGGTGCGCATCCTATGGTTATGAATGGGGTAAGCGGAACCCATTTTGCAGTGTGGGCACCCAATGCCATTCGTGTAAGCGTTGTGGGAGATTTTAATGACTGGGACGGCAGAGTGCTTCCTATGCATAAGATGCCAAAATCCGGTATTTTCCAGCTGTTTGTTCCGGGAGTGAAGGTGGGAGATGCCTACCGGTATGAAATCAAGGCGAAAGGGGATGTACTTCTTCAAAAGGCAGACCCCTATGGAAACAGAACTGCTGCTCCGCCGGAATGGAACTCGGTTGTGGCAGATGTGTCAGACTTTGAATGGAATGACAGCAAGTGGATGAAGGACCGGAAGAAGTACGATGACCGCAGACAGCCGGTTTCTATCTATGAGACAAGCCTTGGCAAGTGGAATAATAAGAAGGAATTAGTTTCTTTTCTGAAGGAAGAGGGCTATACCCATGTAGAGCTTCATCCGGTTATGGAATTTCTGGCAGATGAGGCAGATGGCTATCCTACCTCTTCATACTTTGCCCTTAGCACACGATATGGAGAGCCTAAGGAGTTTGCTGCCTTTGTTGATCAGCTTCATCAGGAAGGAATCGGTGTGATCCTTGACTGGTCCCCGGCCCAGTTCCCAAGATATGAGGGCGGACTGGAGAAATTTGACGGAACTGTTCTTTATGAGGTGAAGGATCCTGGTATGGCAGTTCATCCTATGTGGGGAACCATGCTTTATAATTATGACAGTCCTATGGTAAAGGATTTTTTGATTTCAGGTGCCTGCTTCTGGCTGGAGGTTTTCCATGCAGACGGACTTCGCATGGATGATGTGGATGCCATGCTTTACCTGGATTACGGAAGAAAAGACGGATGGACACCGAATATGTACGGCTCCAATGAGAATCTGCATGCCATAGAATTCCTGAAGCATCTCAATTCCATTGTGAAGAAACGTAATCCGGGCGCGCTTCTCATTGCCCAGGAGGACGGTCTGTGGCCGGAGCTGACAGATTGTGTAGAGAATGATCATATTGGCTTTGACTACAAGTGGAGCGGCGGATGGACCAGAGATTTCCTGTTCTATCTTTCCGTAGATCCTTTCCTTCGGAAAAATTATCATGACCAATTGACTTTGTCTACCTTATATGCATATTCTGAGCATTATGTACTCACCCTTGGAAGCAGAGATGTGGGAACTCTTGGGGAATTTATGGATAAGCTTCCAGGAGATGAGAAGCAGAAGCTGGCACAGGTAAGAGCTGCTTATTCCTATATGATGGTACATCCCGGCTGCAAGATGATGGCACCACAGGGGGATATGCCAGAGGGGCTGGCGAAATGCATTCAGGCATTGAATGCTCTTTACAAAAATTCTCCTGCTCTTTATAAGCTGGATGACGATTATGACGGATTCGAGTGGATTCAGCTGATGAAGTACGAGGAAAATGTGATCACTTTCCTTCGCAAAACAGAAAAGCCGGAGGAGACGCTTCTGGTGATCTGCAATTTTGCTGCCATTCCTTATGAGAATTACCAGGTTGGCGTACCGTTTGCAGGCAAATATAAAGAAGTCTTTAACAGTGACGCTGCAGAATTTGGCGGCGAGGGCGTTGTAAATGCCCGGGTCAAAGCAGCAAAGGCAGAAGAGTGGGACGAGCGGGAGTATTCTATTAAAGTGAAATTACCGGCTCTTGGAGTAAGCATCTATAGCTGTACTCCGGGGAAGGCACCTGCCAAGAGGGCAATTGCTTCGAAGACTGTGAAATGATTGCACAGTAGTGGAATTTTCCCAGGAGGACTGGTTCAAAATTTCCTTGACAAATGCAGATGTATAAATTAAAATAGCAATTGTGTCCGGCAGATGTTTTCATCTGCCGATGCATAAGCTGGAATAGCTCAGTCGGTAGAGCACTTCACTCGTAATGAAGGGGTCGTGAGTTCGAGTCTCATTTCCAGCTTTTTTTATTTTGCAAAAGGGTATATTCCATGATTGAATGTACCTTGAACAGGACGGACCTGCTTTTGGCGTACCTTTTTTCGGCAAATTATATGAAAATACGGGTTACCGATTTCGTAAGGTGCAGTAATAGCACTGCATTAACATTTATTATGTTAATGCCGAAGTCCATCAAGGGCTTTGTTATGTCGGCAGCCCGTATTTTTTTTCACAAAAACAGAGAGGAGGGGAATGAATGTCTGACTCATTTCTTGAATTAAAAAATCTGAAAAAAAGCTTTGCCCCCGGCGAGGCTGTTCTTCAGGGGATAAATCTTACAATCAGGCAGGGCGAGTTTGTAACCCTGCTAGGTGCTTCCGGCTGCGGCAAGACAACCACCTTGCGTATTATCGCAGGCCTGGAGCAGCCCGACAGCGGCAGTGTGTGGCTGGAGGGACAGGATGTGACTGCTCTTGAACCTAATCAGCGAGATGTGAATACGGTATTTCAGAATTATGCCCTTTTTCCCCACATGAATGTGGCGGATAATATTGGGTATGGCTTGAAAATCCGTAAGGCTCCCAAGGCTGAGATTAAGAAAAAGGTGAAAGAGATGCTGGAGCTTGTGCAGCTGGAGGGGTATGAGAAGCGAAAGCCCTCAGAGCTTTCCGGCGGTCAGAAGCAGAGGGTTGCAATTGCCAGAGCACTGGCAAATAATCCGAGGGTTTTGCTGCTGGATGAACCTCTTGGAGCACTGGATCTGCAGCTTCGCCGCACCATGCAGCTGGAGCTGAAGCGTTTGCAGAAGAAGCTTGGAATTACCTTTATTTATATTACCCATGACCAGGAGGAGGCCATCAATATGTCTGACCGGATCGTGGTAATGAATCAGGGGCAATTTGAGCAGATCGGAACACCGGATGAAATTTATAATCATCCGAAGACCAGCTATGTGGCTGCCTTTGTAGGAAATGCCAATATTCTCAAGGGAATTGTAGCAGAGAAAAACGGGCACCACATAAAAGTGAAGCTGGGAGATGAAGTGGCTTCTATTGATACAGAGGAAAAGGTAAATGTCGGGGAAAACGTTACGGTTGCTCTTCGTGGTGAACACATTCTGCTGGAGGAAAATGGCGACTTGCATGCCACTGTGAAGGAGAAAAATTTTGCAGCAGGGCAGCTCAGGGTTTTGCTTACCCTGCCAAATGGTGATGAGGTTACAGCCAGCCGCTTCGGTATGAATGCAGACATTCAGCCGGGACAGCAGATTTGCTGGCGTTTTGAACCAAAGGATGCGGTTTTAGTGGACCGTCCTAAGGGAGGTACAAACTGATGGGCAAAAAAAGCTCCATATGGATGATTCTTCCTTTATATATTTTTACCCTGATATTTGTAGCCTGCCCACTTCTCTATATGGTTGCCTTAAGCTTTGCCACTCCAGGAGAAGTTCACGGGGTACAGTGGATTTTTACACTGGATAATTACAGAAAGCTATTAGAGCCTGTATATCTGAATACATTTGCCCAGTCCTTTCAGCTTGCTTTTACAAGCACCCTGTTTATAACACTGATCGGCTATCCTTTTGGCTATTATATGGCGAAGCTGCCGGCCGGCGGCAAAAAGAAAGCCATGCTGCTTCTTATGCTACCCTTCTGGGTGAATTCCCTGATCCGTCTTTATGGCTGGATCATTATTCTTCAGAAAAAAGGACTTCTGAATTTCCTTCTGAAGAAGCTTGGCCTGATCGAGAAGCCTTTGAAGCTGATGTACAGTTACCCGGCAATTGTAATCGGTATGATTTATGTGCTGCTGCCTTTTATGATCTTGTCTGTATATTCCAGTGCGGAAAAGCTGGACTGGTCTTTGGTGGAGGCAGCCCGGGATCTTGGTGCCGGCAAAATAAAAGCCTTTTGGACGGTTAGCTTTAAGCTGACTCTGCCCGGACTTTTGTCAGGTGTGATTCTGACCTTTATCCCATCTATGGGGCTGTTTTTCATAGCAGATATTCTGGGCGGAAATAAAGTGGTGCTGGTAGGAAGCCTGATCCAGGATCAGATGACCAGGGGAAATAACTGGCCCTTTGCAGCAGCCCTGGCAGTGATCATGATGATCCTTACCACCTTGATGATCCTTTTGTACCGTAAGGTTACCAATGCCAAAGAAGTGGAGGGGCTGGGATGAAAAAAAGCACACGTTTCGAAAAAATCTACCTGGGTATTGTTTTTTTGCTGATGTATCTGCCGGTGGCAGTTGTGATCATTTTTTCCTTTAATGAATCCAAGCTTCCTGTACGGCTGACCGGATTTTCCCTGCAGTGGTATCAGAAGCTGTTTGCAGATCGTGACATGCAAGAAGCACTTGTAAACAGTTTGATCCTGGGAGCTGCCAGCTGTGCGGTTTCCGCGGTGATCGGAACCATGGGAGCAGTGGGACTGTCACGAATCCATTGGAAAACAAAGGGCGCACTTGAGTACATCTCTATTTTGCCCCTTATGATACCGGAAATTATTCTGGGCATGGTGCTGATGGCATTTTTTTATATGCTGAACCTGCCCTTTGGAATGCTGACCCTGCTTATCGGCCATACGGTATTTTGCATTCCCTATATATTGATGGAAGTAAAGGCAAGGCTTGTAGGCATGGACCCTTCCCTTGAGGAAGCCGCAAGAGACCTTGGCGCGACTTCCCTCAGAGCCTTTTTTGACATCACCCTGCCCCTTATTATGCCGGCTGTGGCATCTGGCTCATTACTTGCATTTGCCATGTCCATGGACGATGTGGTGATCAGTATTTTTATTAATGGTCCGAGACTGTCCACCTTGCCGATCAAGGTGTACACTCAGATAAAAACCGGTGTAACACCGGAAATCAATGCCCTGTGTACGATTATGCTGGCTTTTACAGTATTGCTCCTTCTTGTCTATTCTCTTGTGAGAAAGCTTTACAGGAAGCTTAGGTAGGGCAATGGTTGTCTACGGAAAGGAGAAAACAAATGAATAAACTCATTGAGTTGAAAAACCTCACAAAAAACTTTGATGACCAGCAGGTTCTTCGCGGAATCAATCTGGACATTTATGAGAACGAGTTTCTCACCCTTCTGGGACCAAGTGGCTGCGGAAAAACCACTACCCTTCGAATCATTGCAGGCTTTGAGGAGCCAAGCGGCGGAGAAGTATTGTTTAACGGCATTGAGATTTCCAAGCTTCCTCCATATAAAAGAGAGGTAAACACTGTTTTCCAGAAATATGCTCTTTTTCCCCATCTGAATGTGGCAGATAATATTGGATTTGGTCTGAATCTGAAAAAGGTGGATAAGACGGTTATCAGTCAGAAGGTAAGCAAAATGCTGAAAATGGTAGGCCTTGAGGGCTTTGAAAAAAGAGATGTTACCCTGCTTTCCGGCGGACAGCAGCAGCGAGTTGCCATTGCCAGGGCTCTTGTAAATGAGCCGAAGATCCTTCTTCTTGATGAGCCTTTAGGTGCCCTTGATGCCAAGATCCGTAAGCAGATGCAGATCGAGCTGAAAAAAATCCAGCAGGAGGTTGGAATCACATTCATTTATGTCACACATGATCAGGAGGAGGCACTCTCCATGTCTGATACAGTGGTAGTTATGAATAACGGTGAAATTCAGCAGATCGGTGCTCCTACTGACATTTATAATGAGCCGGAAAACCGCTTTGTAGCAAGCTTCATCGGAGAATCCAATATCATTGAAGGAATTATGATAAAGGATTTCCTGGTGCAGTTTGACGGATTTGAATTTGAGTGTGTGGACAAGGGCTTTGAAGACAATGAAGAAATTGAGGTTGTGCTTCGTCCGGAGGATCTGGATATTGTAGAGCCATCTCAGGCTAAGTTAAATGGTGTGGTACGAAATGTTACCTTCAAGGGTGTACACTACGAAATCCTTGTGGAGACAGAGCTGCGTACCTATAAGGTTCAGACTACTGATTATGCGGAGGTGGGCCGCCAGGTAGGACTGAAATTCGGACCGGAAGATATTCATGTTATGTACAGAATGGGAGCATATTAATGAAACAGTTTAAACGACTTATTATTCCGTATTTGATATGGGCAATCATAATCCTTGTAATCCCACTGTTTCTCATTGCCCTGTATGCATTTACCACAGAAGGAAATGAAGTTATGACTCTTTCCTTCACCTGGGGAAACTTTGCCAAGTTTCTGGAAGCTACTTATTTAAATGTTATCCTGAAATCCTTCTGGCTGGGACTGCTTACCACCTTTATCTGTCTGGTGCTGGGCTATCCCCTTGCCCTGATCATTGCAAGATGCTCTGAAAAAATGCAGGGCCTTCTGATCATGCTGGTTACGATTCCCATGTGGATCAACATGCTGCTTCGTACCTATGCATGGATGAACCTTTTGTCAGATAACGGAATCATCAATAACCTTTTGGCAAAAATCGGACTGGGACCTATCAATATGATGTATACTGATTTTTCCGTAATGCTCGGTCTGATCTGTAACTTTATGCCCTTTATGATCATTCCGATTCATACATCCTTAAATAAAATGGACAAGTCCCTGATCGAGGCTGCCTACGATCTTGGTGCAAACCGGTTCCAGACCTTCTGGAAGGTGATCTGGAAGCTGTCTTTGCCTGGGGTGGTAAACGGTATTATGATGGTATTCCTTCTTGCCATTTCCTCCTTCGTTATTCCCAAGCTTCTGGGAGGGGGACAGTACATGCTGATCGGTAACCTGATCGAATCCCAGTTTATCTCTGTTGGAGACTGGAACTTCGGAAGTGCCATTTCTATGATCCTGGCAGTGATCATTTTGCTTTCCATGAGTCTTATGAAGCGAATGGATAAGGAAAAAGGAGAGTAGGAGGGTATCATGCAGAAGAAGACAAGCTTTTTTCAGAGATTTTATGTGGCCATCTGCCTGGTGTTTTTTTACCTGCCAATTCTGGTGACCATGATTTTTTCCTTTAACTCATCTAAATCCCTGACTAAATTTACGGGATTTTCCATGAGATGGTATACCGAGCTGCTTCATAATACAGAAGTCAGCAAGGCGGTTTACGTATCTGTGACGATTGCCATTCTGGCAACTGTGATCTCTACCGTTCTTGGAACTATTACAGCCATCGGGCTTTCCAAGTCACGGAAGGTGTTAAAGGAAACACTTTTAAATATTAACAACCTGCCGATCCTTAATCCGGATATTGTAACAGCTATCGGACTGATGCTTCTTTTTTCCTCACTGGGCTTTCGCAAGGGATATATCACCATGCTGCTGGCGCATATTTCCTTTTGTACGCCATATGTTATCACCAGTGTTTATCCAAAGGTAAGAAGTCTGGATCCCAATCTGGCAAATGCGGCAATGGATCTTGGAGCAACACCCTTCCAGGCATTGACAAAGGTAATTGTGCCTATGATCAAGGACGGTATTTTCGCCGGCGCCCTGCTTGCGTTTACCATGTCCTTTGATGATTTTGTAATTTCTTATTTTGTATCCGGCAACGGTGTGAAAAATATTTCTATTGTTGTTTACAATATGACCAAGCGAATCAATCCAACCATTAATGCCTTGTCTACCATTGTAATCGTGGTTATTATTCTGGTACTTGTTTTCGCAAATATGCTTCCGCCGATTCTTGAGAAGCATGCAAGTAAGCATACGAAAAAGATTCAGCGTGTGATCGCACTTCTGGTAGTGGCGGCTCTTGGCTTTGGTCTTGCAAAATGCGGCGGTGCAGCAGGAGAGAGCCATGTGCTGAAGGTATATAATGCAGGAGAATATATTGATCTTGCGCTTCTCAAAGAGTTCGAGGAGGAATATAACTGTACTGTGGTGTATGAGACCTTTGAGTCCAATGAGATGATGTACACCAAGCTGTCCGGCGGTGAATCCTATGATGTGCTGGTACCCTCCGATTATATGATCGAGCGTCTGATCAAAGAGGATTATCTCCAGCATATTGACTGGGATCAGATTCCCAATAAAGCAAATCTGATGAAAGAGGTTATGAATAAGAGCTATGATCCGGGCAACCGTTATTCCTGCCCGTATTTCTGGGGAACAGTAGGAATTCTGTATGATAAGACGGTGGTAGATCCGGCAGACCTTCAGGAGGGCTGGGAGCTTCTTTGTGATACCAAGTATAAAGGAAATATTTACATGTATGATTCTGAGCGAGATTCCTTTATGATAGCCTTAAAGGCCCTTGGATATTCCATGAACACAACGGATGAAAAACAGATTCAGGAGGCGTATCAGTGGCTGGTTAATCAGAGAAACACCATGGATCCTATTTATGCAGGTGATGATGTGATCGATAATATGATTTCCGGCAATAAGGCAATGGCAGTAGTTTATTCTGGAGATGCTTCCTATATTATCAGTGAAAATCCGAATATGGACTATTTCACACCGGGACAGGGAACCAATAACTGGTATGATGCGATGGTAATCACAAGAGACTGCAGCGAGGTGGAGCTGGCACATCAGTTTATTAATTTTATGCTGGAAGAAAAATCTGCTCTTTCCAATACGGAAGAAGTAGGTTATACTTCTCCTGTAAAGAGTGTTTACGAGACCATGATCAGTGGTGAGTATGAGGGCGTTTCTTCTTATATTCCGGATTTCGAGAATCCTAACAGTGAAATTTTTTGCTATCAGGAGCCGAAGATCAAGCAGAAATATGCAGAGCTGTGGACCAAGATCAAGGCCGAGTAAATGCAGGTAAGACCCGTCACCTGGGCAGATGCAGCAGCACTTTCAAAAGCTGACGGGGCAGGCAGCGGGAAACCGTAAGACGAAAAAGGAGATCGACTATGAAGAAAAAGTTACTTGCAGCAATTTTAACAGTGGCAGCAGTATGCGGCAGCGTGGTACCTGTATATGCAGCTGATTCTGAGCTGGTTCTTTACACCTGGGAGGGAATGTTCCCGCAGGAGGTTCTGGATGGCTTTGAGGAAGAGACAGGCTGTAAGATTGTATACTCCAATTTTGACACAGATGAAACCATGCTTGAGAAGGTTTCCATGGCAAAGGGCGGAGATTATGATGTGGTAATCGCAGACGATTATATCCTTGAGAAAATTATAGAGGAAGGCCTTGCCACTAAGCTTGACAAGGAAAAAATTTCCAATTGGGATAACATCAACCCTCTTTACCAGGGACAGTTCTATGATGAAAATGATGAGTACACCGTACCCTACGGCGCAGGAATCCCGCTGATCGTTTACGATCCGGATGAGGTGGAGCTGGACATTAAGGGCTATAAGGAACTGTGGGATCCGTCCCTTGAGGACAGTGTGGCATTGATTGCCAACTATCGTGTTATCAATGGAATCACACTTCTTACCATGGGGAAAAGCATGAATGAGGAGGATGTGGATACGATTAAGGAGGCCGGTGAAAAGCTTGTGGAACTGGCACCTAATATTCGTATGATCCAGGATGACAATACCCAGAATGCGCTTCTGAACGGTGAGGCATCTGTAGCGCTCCTTTATACTTCCCAGGTAACAGCAGCTCTTGCAGAGGATCCGGAGCTGAAGGTGGTTTACCCGGAAGAGGGTCTGGGATTTGGCGTAATGGGCATGTTCATTCCAAGTGCTGCACCTAATGCTGAGGCAGCATATCAGTTTGTGGATTATATTTTAAGACCTGAGATTGCAGCAGAATGCTTTGATTATATTGGATACTACTGCACAAACAAGGCGGCTGACCAGCTGGTAGATGAAAACCTGGTGGTGCCGGACAGCGTAACCAGCGGCGAAAGCATCAAGAATGTAAATGCAAAGGCAGAGGAGCAGTATAATAAGAACTGGACGGAATTTAAAGCGGCTTGTGATTAATTCAAAATTGCATTAAAAAGAGTTGTGTTGTATAATTGGTACAAAAGCAACAGTTTGTAGAGGCAGGCTTTTGAGTCTGCCTTTCCTATTCGCTAAAGGGAGAACAACATGGAAATATACAAGGGTGCTTCCGCATTTGCGGGAATTGCCATCGGAAAAATACGGTTTTACCAAAAAGGAGAATATCAGCTCCGACAGCATCAGGCAGATGATATAAAGACGGAACAGCGTAATTTTGATATAGCAAGAAGACATGTGATGCAGACCCTGAAGGAAGAATATGATAGCGCAGGAATCTCAGAAGCTATTGAACATCAGGTACTTGAGCAGGCTGAGCTTCTTGGCTCCGGCAGCTTTCTTCGGGCGGTACAGAGCATGATAAGCGGCGAAAAGGTAACTGCTGCCTATGCAGTGCAGACCACACGGGACGAGTTAAATGGCACGTTTAGCAATCTGAAGGATCCGTCTATAAAAGAACGGATTCACAATGTAAGCAGGGTTTCAGACCTCCTTCTGGAAATCCTGGGAAAAGAAGAGAAAAAAATCAATCTGGGTGAGGAGCCGGTAATTCTGGCTGCAGATGCCCTGTCTCCGGCTGAACTGATGGAGATGGATAAGGACAAGCTTCTTGGCATTGTGACACGTAAAGGCTCTGCAACCTCTCATACAGCAATCCTTGCCAAAAGCATGGATATTCCCTGTGTAACAGGAGTAGGAATTCCCGCATCCGAAGAGGAATGGGAGGATACAGTTGCCATAATCGATGGTTATACCGGAACTCTTTATCTGGAACCGGACCGTGAGGTGAGAAGGGAATACGAAATCCGCAGAAAAGCGGATATTGTGGAGCGGGAAGCTCTTTTGAAGCTAAAGGATGAAAAAGACATCACCCTGGATGGCAAAGAAGTAGGAATTTATGCAAATATCGGAAGTCTGGATGATTTGAACAGTGCGCTTTACTATGGCGCAAGGGGAATTGGATTGCTTCGAAGTGAGTTCCAATATCTGGGAAGAGAGAGCTATCCGGGAGAGGAAGAGCTTTTCCAGGCATACAAGAAGACGGCACAGACCATGGGTGATCGTCTGGTGGTCATTCGAACAGCAGATCTTGGTGCAGACAAACAGGCAGCCTACCTGGAGATTCCTCAGGAAACAAATCCTCTTATGGGCAATCGTGGAATCCGTTTTTGCCTGGACCGGAAAAATCTGTTTAAAACACAGATTCGCGCCATTTACCGTGCAAGCTGGTACGGAAATCTGGGGATGATGTATCCGATGATCAGTGAAGAGGAGGAAATGGATGCGATTGAGGAACTGATCCGGGAGGTGAAGGCTGAGCTGACCGGTGAGGGGATTCCTTTTAAAAATATCCGAACCGGTATTATGATGGAAACTCCTGCGGCCGTAATGATTGGGGAGGAGCTTGCAAGACGTGTGGATTTCCTTGGAATCGGAACCAATGACCTGACCCAGTATACTCTAGCCATGGATCGCCAGAATCCTTTGCTTCAGAAAAAATATGACGATCATCATCCGGCGGTTGTGCGTATGATCAAAATGATTATAGATGCAGGACACAAAGAGAACTGTAAGGTTTGTCTCTGCGGTGAGCTGGCAGCAGATGCAAGGCTGACAGAGACCTTTCTGCGGATGGGTGTAGATGCGTTATCTGTGGTACCGGCGTGTATTTTGCCGGTGAGAAAGGCACTGCGGGCTGCGCGGGTGAAAAATGAAGATGAATAAAGGACATTGTGCATGAATAAAAAAAGTAAAGTAGTTGTGCTTCCTTGTGAGGCATATGAGGAAGAAAAAATCTATAATCTTTTAAAAGCTGGTCTGAAGGAACTTGGCGGGCTTGAAGCACTGATTGGAAAAGAAGAGAAGATTCTGCTTAAGCCCAATCTTTTGAAGAAGGCAGAAGTAGAAAAGGCAGTGATCACCTATCCTGTGGTAGTTGGTGCCTTTGCCAGAATTTTACGGGAGGAAGGCTATGCCAATATTGTTCTTGCAGATTCCTGCGGTCACGGAACCACCAGACAGGTGATCCAGGGAACCGGCATGGATACCTATTTGGAAAAATACGAGATTCCGGCTATTGATTATACAAAAGGAGTGCATGTAGATTATCCGCAGGGGATTCAGGCCAGGGAATTTATTCTCCCAAAGGAGCTTCTGGAGGCAGACTGCGTCATTTCCCTTTCCAAAATGAAAACCCATGCCCTAGAACGGATCACAGGTGCTGTAAAAAACAGCTATGGCTTCATCTATGGGAAAAATAAGGCAATCGGCCATACAAAATATCCAAGTGCAGACAGCTTTGCGCGTATGCTGATCGATCTGAATCAATATGTGAAGCCAAGGCTTTATATTATGGATGGAATCACGGCAATGGAAGGCAACGGCCCTGGATCCGGAGATCCGGTTGCAATGAATGTGATCCTTATGTCCACAGATCCGGTGGCGCTGGACAGTGTGTTTGCAAGGCTTGTGTATCTGAAGCCGGAGATGGTGCCAACAAACTACCATGGGGAAAAGATGGGACTTGGACACTGCCGGGAAGAGAATATTGAGATTGTGGTGGCAGATGCCATGCATTCGAAACAGCCTGTATCCATGGAGGACTTGGTTTGCCGGTACGGAAAACCGGATTTCAATGTGGACCGTACTCAGATACGCAGCAATATCTGGACAAAACTAGCCAAAGCCCTGAATATTTTCCAGAAGAAGCCCTATATTGAACCGGATAAATGTATTCGCTGCGGCATTTGCGTAAACAGCTGCCCTGTTCCCGGTAAAGCTGTGGATTTCCGAAAAGGAAAAGAGAATCCGCCGGTATATGATTATAAAAAGTGTATCCGATGCTTCTGCTGTCAGGAGATGTGCCCGAAGAAGGCGATTAAGGTGAAGTGATTGAATGCTCGTTTGAGAGCACTTCTTGCATCTAAGGAAAAATAAGAATTTTTACGTGAAAAGCAGCAGTAGCACATCTGGATTCACCAGCTATCCTATTGCTGCTTTTACAAATCAACGCCCTAATAAAGTTGCTACTTCTTTAATGTATTCCGGTGTGGTGCCGCAGCATCCGCCTACAATGCCAGCGCCCACATCAATCAGTGCCTTGATGTGCTTGGCAAAATCCGGGGCTTTCATAGAATATACGGCATTTCCCTGATCATCAATGAAAGGCATTCCTGCATTGGGCTTGGCGATAACCGGAATGGAAACATTCTCGCGGATGTTTCGAATAACAGAAATCAGCTGGTCCGGACCAACGGAACAGTTTACACCTACTGCATCAGCGCCTGCAGCCTCCAGAGAAACAGCAGCTTCAATGGCATTTCCGCCGCTGAAAATACTTCCGTCAGCATCTACAGTCATAGTACACATAATCGGAAGCTGGCAGACTGTGGAAGCAGCATCTACAGCAGCAAGAGTCTCTTCAATATTGATCATGGTCTCTGCAACAATCAGGTCAACTCCTGCGTTTTTCAGAATTTCAATCTGTTCCCGGTACATTTCAAAAGCAGCCTCATAGGTCATATCTCCGGCAGGCTCCATCATTTTGCCGCTTGTGGTAATGTCAGCAGCGACATAAACCTTGCGGGAAGCTGCGTCTGCTACTTCTCTGGAATAGGACACCAGGCGGGTGTTGATCTCTTTTATCTGATCCTGAAGATGATGCATGGTGAGATTTATGCGATTACCACCAAAGGTAGGAGCATAGATAATATCGCTTCCCGCTTCTACATAGCCTCTCTGAAGGGCCTGGAAGACATCCTTATGTGCCAGTACCCACTCCTCTGTGCAGACGCCCTTTGGCATGCCGGCAGCCATCAGATTAGAACCTGTAGCTCCATCAAGAAGAACAACATTCTGTGTAAGTGTCTGAAAATCCTGTTTTGTCATATGATAATTCCTCCTTAGATTGGCAGAACATTTTCTTGCCCGCTTGTCCGGGTATACATGATATAGTTCTGCCGGATACGGTAGATTTCGTCATAGTCCCATCCGCGTCCTGGAAATTATAACGTTTTCATAAAAAAATAAATATAAATCTTTTGCATTATATCACTATTTGACTTGATTTTCCAGTTGTCAGCATATAAAATATATGCTATGTTCTGATAAAAGGTTACTGTTCATTCCGTGAACAGTAACGATGAATGACTATAAGAAAAGGAGTTACACGATGAGTAGAAGGAGAAGAAGAAACGACTGGATTCCAGGCGCAGTGATCACGATCATTGTACTTATGCTTTCTGTTGTTTTCATGGGACTTCTTGCAATGACTAAGATGGTTCCCACGATTTATATGCTGATCATAGGCATTGTATTGGTATTGTTTACCGCTGTGATCTGGCTGCTGGTATGGCATTTCAGACATAAGGGCAGATTTATAGCAGGTACCATACTTGCAGTGCTTTTGGTTGCAGTTCTTGCCCTTGGCGGTTTTTATATTAACAAGACAAGAGATGCATTAAGCGGCATTTCCGGCGTTAATACAGAGGTAACCCAGATTGCAGTTTATGTAAGAAGTGACGATGCTGCGGATTCTGTTGAAGCAACTGCAGGATACAATTTTGGTATTTTGTCCTCTCTTGACCGTGAGAACACGGACGGTGCTGTAAACCATCTGAACAGTCAGTTTGGAACAGCGGTACAGACTACAGAATACGCCGGACTTACCGAGCTGGCAGACGGACTTTACAAAAATGAAGTAGGTGCGATTATCCTGAATAACGCATATCTGGATGTCCTTGAGGAAATGGATGGGTATGCGGACTTTGAGTCAAAGGTGAAACAGGTTGGAACTGTTGACGTGGAAAGTGAGATTGCGGTAAATAACACATCCTCTGAAGACAGTAACGATACGCAGACAGCAGAGCCGGTAACCACCTCCAGAGGCGGTAAGGTTTATACCATTTACCTCAGCGGTATTGATACCCGCGGCGAGATGACAGCTAAGAGCCGAAGCGATGTAAATATCATTGCGACTATCAATACAGACACCCGTGAGATTCTTCTTGTTTCCACACCTCGTGATTACTATGTGCCGCTTTCCATTTCAAACGGAGCACCGGATAAGCTAACACATGCAGGTATCTATGGAATTGATGTTTGTATGAACACCCTGGGAATGCTGTATGATGTTGATATCAACTATTACTTTAGGATCAACTTCGGTGGATTTGTGAAGGTAATTGATGCATTAGGCGGAATTACTGTATATTCAGATTATGACTTTGATTCCAAGAATATTACAGGATACCACTTCAATCAGGGAGCGAACTATGTAAACGGAGAACAGGCCCTTGTATTCTCAAGAGAGCGATATGCGTTCCAGGAGGGTGACCGCCAGAGAGGCAAGAACCAGATGGCAGTGATCAAAGGCGTTGTGGATAAAGCACTTTCTCCGGAAATCCTTACCAGCTATTCTTCCATCCTTTCCAGCTTGGACGGATGCTTTGGTACCAATATTACCTACGAAGAAATTGCACAGCTTCTCCAGCAGCAGCTTGCAGGCGGCGGTGATTGGACGATTGTTTCCTACAGTGTGGATGGAACCGGTGCAACCGAGAAGCCATACTCCATGAGCCAGAAGGCTTATGTTATGGTACCGGATTACAGTACTGTTGATAAGGCGAAAGACCTTATGGCGAAGGTACGTAATGGTGAGATTGTTACACAGGACGAGGCAGATGGAACTGCCAGTACAGAGGCAAACTGATGTAACTGCTGATATAGTAGTCGCAGATGAAACAGCTACAGAGGAATCAATAAGAGAAGTCGATAGCATAAAGTATTTAGGCAGCAGAGAAAAAATAAAATGAGAAACCGGGGCAGATCACTATCTATTTGATCTGCCTCATTTTTATTAGCAGATTTTCGGATTGCGGGATGATTTTCTGATGGAAATCTGGTAATATAGAATTGTCGAAAGAAAGGCAGGTGAAAACACATTTTACGCACCTTACAAATGAAGAAATTTCAGTGAATAGCACTGAAGTAGGAACATACATTCTGAGAATGCTTTTAAAGTACATGAGATAACGATACGAAATAAAAAAGGAGAAATCTCATGCCAAATGCGAAACACGAAGATGCTCTGCTGAAAATGGGAGTAAAATATTTTCAGGAGCATATACTAAAGCTGATCGGAATTGATTATACTTATGAGGACATTCTGCCAACAGAGCTGATAGAGTTGACGATAAACGAATTGTATATGGATTTTACATTCAAAACTACGGAAGATTTGTATATCCATATAGAATTTCAGAGTACAAACAGTTCAGAGAACAAGGATTTGAGGCGCTTTCATTCTTATGAAGCTTTATTTTCCCATAACACAGGGAAAAAGGTAATTACATACGTAATCTACACTGGCGGGATTAAGAAATCCAAGGGAAAACTGGACTGTGGGGCCTATACATACCGCGTAATGCCGATATACATGGGAAAGAAGAAAGCTGACAAGGTATTTAAGCGTCTTCGAAAGAAAAAGGCATCTGGAGAACCCTGGGATGAATCAGATTTCGCACAGCTTTCCCTGACCCCGCTCATGGGCGGTAAAATGACAGCGAAAGATAAGATTAAAGAAGGAATTCTTCTGCTGAAACAGGAAAACAATGAACTGTCAGATAAAGTAACCGCAATACTGTACACTTTGGCGGACAAATTCCTGACAGGAGAAGAGTTAAATGAAGTAAAGGAGGCGGTAACAATGACAAGACTCGGACAGATGATTATGGATGATGGAATTGAACTTGGACGTAAACAAGGATTAGCATTAACAGAAAAGTTACTGTCAGCCAACCGTGTGGAAGATTGCATACGTGCCACAAAGGATGAAGAGTACAGGAAACAGTTGATGAAAGAACTGGGGATAAAGTAGAAATATAAGGGGAATTCAAAAAGAAAAGAACAAAAGAATGAAAAGGTAATTATTCAAAGCGGGCAAGAGAGTGTAAGCTTTGAGTAATTGCCTTTTTTATAGTGAAAATTGGCACTGGTTGAATTATGCCCCTGTAAAAACAATAAAAAAATGAACAAAAACCTAGAATAAGTGGAAATAATTACGAATTTCCTCCAGAAGAGAGTAAAAACAAGGGCGTACAGTTGACAATTCATGGGGGAGGTGGTATTTTTATTAGAAGAATGCGATGGTGAAAACTATCGAAAAATGTGATTTGTCTCATTGGTATTAAAATAAGCCAATGGGTAAGATGATGATTTAGATAAGTTATAAATATAAAGAAAGGAAATCTGAAGAAATCAGATATTCGCACATAACGATATGATGAATGATCAATACAAGAAAATGAAAAATTTATTTCTAAGACAAAGCTACATAGATGCCTGGGAGGATTACCAGAGATCATTAAGAAAAAAGAGCTTTGCTCAGTGGGATTACATTGTACTGACAGCTTCGAATGAAGAACAGGCAAATGCCTTTCGAAGCCAGATTGCATATCGGCAGGAGAAAAAAGTTCTTCCATGTAAGACAAAATATTTGGTTCTTTCAGATCCTGACGGAAAAAGAGTTGGCTCTGGCGGAGCAACTTTACAGGTACTTCGCAAACTATCAGAAGCAGAAGATATTGCTGGAGATTTTCATAAAAAGAGGATTTTAGTGATCCATTCTGGTGGTGACAGCAAACGCGTTCCTCAATATTCCGTATGCGGCAAATTATTTTCACCTGTTCCAAGAGAACTGCCTGACGGAAGACCATCCACACTTTTTGATGAATTCCTTATCGGAATGGCAGGGGTGCCGTCACGATTCAGAGAAGGAATGCTGGTTCTTTCCGGTGATGTGCTGCTTTTATTTAATCCTCTGCAAATTGATGCACAGTTTCATGGTGCAGCTGCCATATCAATGAAATCTCCTGTAGAAATTGGAAAAGACCATGGTGTATTCCTGAATAATGGAAATGATTATGTGAAAAAGTTTTTGCATAAGCAGTCTATAGAAACTTTGCAGCAATTAGGTGCTGTTAATAATCATGGAAATGTAGATCTGGATACAGGAGCTGTACTTTTTGATGTAGATTTGGTCAACTCTCTTTTATCACTGATCCAGACAAACGGTCAAATTGATGAAGAGAAATATGCGCGTTTTGTAAATGATACTTCCCGTATTAGTTTATATGGAGATTTTCTTTATCCGTTGGCTGAGGATTCCACTCTTGAACAATATTATAAAGAACAGCCTGAGGGTAAATTCTGTGAAGAATTAACTGCTTGCCGAACAGAAATCTGGAATGCTCTGCATAATTATGGAATGAAGCTTATTTGTCTTTCACCAGCTGAATTTATTCATTTCGGTACTACATGGGAACTTCTGGAACTTCTTACAAATGATATTGCAGATTACGAGTATTTAGATTGGAAATCATTGGTGTTTACCAACTATATTCCAGAAGGTAGCATGCACGTAGCAGTACACAATTCTCTTATCGAGAAAAGCGTACAGTTGGCAGATTATTGCTATGTAGAAAACAGCTGTCTGTGTGGCAATACAACTCTGGAAGAGGGAACTGTAGTCTCTCATTTGAATTTAACAGACGTAAAAGTTCCGCCAATGGTATTGCATGGCATTGTATTACGACAGAATGCAGATTGCCTAGCAAATGGAAAAAAAGAACATATTGTCCGTGCTTATGGAATAAAAGATAATCCCAAAAAGACATGGGAAGAAAATGGCAGTTTCTTAAATGGCGGGTTAAAAAATCTTACAGAATTAAATTCCTTAGATGTAGATGATATTTGGGTTGATGAAGATCATTCTCTATGGAAAGCAAAGCTTTATCCTGCTGCCAAAAGTCAGGAAGAAGCGATCCATTGGGCAATGCTTCTGTACACTATGAGTTATCAGACAGCAACTGCAGCAGAAGTGGCAGAATGGAAAGCATTAAAAAGATATTCCCTGGAAGAATCTTTCCGGTTAGCTGATGCTTCCGTATTAGTTCCATGGAACGAGGAATTGGAAAATCGTATTCTCGCAGAGCGCTTCCTCGGAAAAGTCCAGGAGGGTGCACATTATGTAGATGCGCTAAAGACCTTTGGAACCAATGAATTAAATGAAAAACAATTTGATCTCCTTATGAAGATGGCAGAGGAAAGTTTGCCATTCTCCGAAAGAATTCGTGTTTTGTATGATATGTCAAGATCCATGAAATTTATGAATAAAACATTTCATGGAATCAGTTATGACCAGATTGAACAGAAATGTTTTTTTGTTTTGCAGCAGGAAATCTTTAAGGCAAGCAGTGTAAACCGGGTACATCAGTATCACATTGCCAAAGATGAAGTGAAAGTAAGCCTTCCCGTACGTGTGAACTGGGGAGGAGGCTGGACAGATACCCCTCCTTACTGCAACGAAAAAGGGGGAGTTGTATTAAATGCGGCCATTTTACTGAATGGAAAAGAGCCAATTGAAGTGGAACTAAGGCGTATCCAAAAAAATCATATTGAATTTGCGAGTCTTGATTTCAATGCCTATGGAACTGCATCTACAGTAGCGGAAATTCAGGACTGCCATAATCCATATGATTCTTTTGCACTACATAAAGCAGCATTGATCGCATGCGGCATTGTTCCTATGGAAGGAGAAGCTGATCTGGAGGAAATCCTGAATGAAATGGGTGGAGGCTTTTACATGTCCACCAGAGTAAACGGGGTTCCAAAAGGCTCTGGACTTGGAACCAGCAGCATCCTCTCAGGAGCTTGTGTTCGTGCATTAGGTGAGTTCCTGGGAACTGACTGGAGCGATTCTGATGTATATGAACTGGTTCTGAATCTGGAACAGATTATGAGTACTGGAGGAGGCTGGCAGGATCAGGTTGGTGGTCTGACTGGCGGTGTAAAGTACATTACATCTCGGCCAGGAATGAAACAGCACCTTAACGTAGAATATTTGAAACTGGATGAGCAAACCAAGCAAGAATTGCAGGAAAGATTTGCACTGATCTATACAGGTCAACGTCGTTTGGCAAGAAATCTGCTGCGCTATGTGGTTGGAAATTATATTGGCGGCAGAAAAGAATCCGTAGAAGCATTAGAAGAGATGAAGCATTTGGCAGTGATGATGCGCTATGAACTGGAACAGGGAAATGTAGATGAATTTGCCAAACTCCTGAACCAGCATTGGGAAGTATCTAAGAAATTAGATGACGGTTCGACTAATACCTGCATTGATCAAATTTTTGCAAGCTGCGAGGATCTAATTGATGGAAAATTCATTTCAGGTGCTGGCGGCGGCGGATTCCTGCAGGTAATTCTAAAGAAAAATGTAACGAAAGAGATGTTAAGGAAAAGACTTCTGGAAGTATTCCAGGATTCCGGTGTGGATGTCTGGAATGCAGAATTTGTATGGGAGTAGGAAAATAATTTTAAAGGAATATGGAAAATGGAAAATAAAAACGAAAAGAAAAATCTTTTAATTTATGCGCATTACTATATTCCGGATACCGCGTCAACGGGGCAGATTCTCCGTGAATTGGCGGAGGGTATGCTGGATAAATTTAATATTACTGTAATCTGTGTAGTTCCAAGCTATTTGGGTATTGTTGAGGATAAGTATAAGACCCAGAAATACTATGAAGAAGAAATTAATGGTGTAAAGGTTCTGCGAATCCGTGTTCCAGAGTTTAGTAAAACCAACAAGAAAAGCCGTGTAAAGAATATTATTTCTTACTTCTTTGGAGCAATGGGAGCAACCTTTAAGGTAGGAAAGATGGATTATGTATTTTCCATCTCTCAGCCCCCAATTCTCGGCGGTCTGTTAGGTGTTTGGGGCAAGTGGATGAAACATGCCAAATACATTTACAACATTCAGGATTTTAATCCGGAACAGGTTTTAGCCGTTGGCTATACTAAGAATAAGGTGATTACTGATATCATGATGTGGTTTGACAAGTTCAGTTGTAAGCGAAGTGATTTGGTAATTACAGTTGGCCGTGACCTGGTAGAAACTATAGAGAAGCGGTTTAAGGAAAAAAAAGTCCCAAAGACGGTTATGATCAATAACTGGATTGATGAAAATGAAATCTATCCGTTGGAACCGGATAATGAACGTGTGCTTGCATTTAAGAAAAAATATGGTTTGGATGACAAGTTTGTCATCATGTATTCTGGCAACATTGGCTTGTACTACGATCTTGAGAATCTCATTAAAGTTGTGGACAAGTTCAAGCCGGGCACGAAGACCACAGATGGACGAGAGGTTGTGTTTGCTTTTGTTGGTGCTGGTTCTGTGCTGGATAAGCTTGTGCTTTATGTAAAAGAACATCATATGGATAATGCGGTTTTTATTCCATATCAGAACAAGGCAGATCTTATTTATAGCCTAAATGCCGGTGATGTTCATTGGTGCGTAAATGCAAAAGGGATTAAAGGTGTAAGCTGCCCTTCTAAATATTATGGACTGGCAGCCGCAGGAAAGCCTGTAATAGGAGTTCTTGAATCTGGATCTGAAATTCGTTGCCTGATTGAAGATACTCACGGTGGCTTGTGCTGTGAGCCAGGTGAGTACGATAAGGTCGAAGAGAATATTCGATGGTTTATTGAAAATGCTGGATCAAATGAAATTAAACAGATGGGAATCAGGGGAAGAGTAAATCTTGAAAAGAATTTAACACGGAATGTTTCAGTGAAAAAATATGCTGAAGAGATTTTTAAGCTGTGAATAAAAAAATAAGGAATAGAAAGGAATCAAAATGCCTGCAGATATTACAGCAATAATATTGACAAAGAATGAGGAAGTTAATATAGAAGAATGCATTAAATCAATTGCTACGGCAGTAAAAAGAATTATTGTGATAGATAGTTATAGTACTGATAGAACAGTTGAAATAGCAAAAAGAATGGGAGCGGAAGTGCATCAGCATCCGTTTGAAAATTATGCAAAACAGTATATGTATGGTGTTGAAGTCGCAAAAGCGGAAACGGTGTGGACATTAAGAATTGATGCAGATGAGCGTTTAACTTTTGAATCCGCACGCGAGTTAGTTCAGCTATGTGATTGTAATATGGAAACGGATGTTGCTGGAATTGTTCTGCGATTTAAAAAGAATTTTTTAGGGGAATTTTCAAACCTATTGCAACTATGTAATTGCAGTTACTTTGAAGGACTCCATCAGTTGCAGTTACATTGAAAAAGCACCTATCACCATAAGATGATAGATGCCTTCCTGCTGTACTGTTATACTGTCGTCATTAATTGTTTTTCCGCTTCATCTATTTCTTCCTGGGTATAGCCAAGGGATAAAATGAAATCATTGTCCATTTCCTTTTTCAACAACCGCTGGATTGATAAGATTTTGCCTTGCTCCATTCCTTCAGCGAACTTTTCACGATCTCTCTGTAGTAGTGTCATATACTCAGTCCTCCATTCTGTACGGCCAGTTCTACTTTTCTTGCGATTTCTGTAGCCAGCCTGCCCCTGGGTTCTTCTCCCGAAAGAAAATCAAGAAAATTCTTTAATTCCTCCGGCAGATTTTCCTTATTTCCACTTGCATTGAGAAATATCTTAGTAGATTCATCACCAAGCTGCAGCCCTTGAACTTCTTTACATCTGTTTTCAAAGGTGTATACGCATTCATTATGTTTGAATGGATCA
>ERZ779762.550-NODE-550-length-24163-cov-2.828480_pt1 | contig 24163 bp, 17 predicted proteins | sample MGYA00511887_ERZ779762 | MGnify/ENA primary metagenome ERZ779762 (study PRJEB29588, sample SAMEA2163052) | human gut metagenome | biome: human gut; feature: human-associated habitat; material: faeces | place: Denmark | collected 2008/2010 ...
ACTGCTTTTTCGTTTGCACCACCTTCGATTCTTTCCTTAACGATTTTGATAAACCCATTATACCCTTTCTGAATCATCCTGTCACCACATTTCATCAGATCAGAACCTGTCGAAATCCTCCTGTGTGGCAACCTGTCTCCATCCTTTATACTCATCGTTCTTGCTCTCCACAAACATATCATTCACCATCCCGATAGTCAGCAGATCCCGGATGGAAATTCCCAGCTGCACACACCGGAGAAGAAACAGGGGAGTTGTCATTTCACGGTCTGTTGCATGAAGTTTTTTTTAGCCTCCACATCCGTCCTGATGTTCATTCCCCACAGCTCGATCAGCTTCGGCAGAACCTGGTAAATACTGAATGTATTAAACTCATCCAGCCATTCCTCCGGATTATCCGGAATAGACGGATCCGCAGCCGACAGATACACCGACTTGTACCAGTCTGCATAAACAGTTGCATCCGTAGTATTCCCAGTCTTCGCCTTCACCTTTCCATCCGACAATGGTGTAGCCTTGATAGTCAGTGTTTCTGTCTGCACTTCCTTTTTCTCCTCGTTGGTCTTGCCCTCGATCTTCGGACGGGAAGCTGAACAGTTATACATCACGTGGCGGATATGGCGCACATCCCCGTCGAACTCAAAAAGCAGGGCAAACAGTGCCAGTTCTGCATCCGAGTTTTCAATCAGAACGCCCTTGGCATCCAGCTTTTCTCTCAGCACATCCGTCCTGAAACTCTCCGGAATCAGTGCAAGCTCCAGATCCCCGTCATAGCCCATATTGTTGTTGATCACATAATACGCAATACCATCCGCATAAAAATTCTCTGGCTCCCCGTTGGCATCCAGGGACAGTGACACGGATCCCGGAAGCGGCACCGGTGCTGCATAGGTTCATACGAAGCCATTTAAACGTTATCTCATATGCCGGATTCTATTTTGCTTCCCGATAAGCATCACGAAGTCTCTCAATATCCACCGTACATCCAAGGGAAGGATTTACCTTGTACCAGTTTGCTTCATCTTCCCAGTCCTCATCATCCTTAAGACCATATACCACAGGATAAAAGGTTGGATCTACACGCCGTCCTTCCAGAATATCTACTGCTTTGGTATGCAGTTCAAACGCAATCGAATGCCTGTCATTTCCAGCAGTCGTAATAATAAAGTGCAATGGATTCTGCCGAGCATCTGAACTGTATTTTGTGAGTACGTCATATAGCTGTCGATTCGGCTGTGTATGAATTTCATCGAACACAAGTCCCGAAATCGAAAAACCATGCTTACTTCCAACCTCTGCTGAAAGCACCTGATAAAAACCAGCATTTCCGTAATTAACAATTCGCTTTGTAGCTGACATCAGCTTGCTTCTCTTCATCAGTGCCGGCGACATCTCAACCATCTGTCTTGCAACATCAAAAACAATGGATGCCTGCTGCACCATAAACTTCCGCAGATGGTTCATTATCTGCATAAAGTAAATAAAGAGCGATGGCAGCTGCCAATTCACTCTTTCCAACCTTTTTACAGATTTCTACAAAAGCTGTACGGAATTGCCTGTTACCATCAGGCTTGACAATCCCGAATATATCTCTTATTAGCTGCTCCTGCCAGGGCAACAGCCAGAATCTCTTACCTGCCCATTTGCCTTTTGTGTGGCATAAATTCTCAATAAAAGCAACTGCCCTGTCTGCCTTTGCCTTATCGTAATGAGAAGTCGGAAGCATAAATCTTGTCGGCTGATAATTTTTCAGCTTTGGATAGTCTTTTGGTCTTGTTTCACGCGCCATCTCCCATCATACCTCCTTGATTTTTGCCAACTGTCTATCCAAACACACCACTATCCCCAAGTAATGCCTCCATCTCATCCTCTGTTTCTTTCACTTTACCATTACCGGCAACAATCCTGCTACGCGAAGATGGCGTGAGCCCAAACTCTGATGCCGCCTGCAACATCAACTTCTGATTCGTATTTGCAATTCCAACCCAAGGTGTCTGCTGCTGATATCCTTTATCCGTTTCAAATGTCGAGCCGCCAGAAGTAATATGCTCCTGAGCTTCCCTCCATCTTGCATATGACTGACAATATGCAGCAAACGCCGCCATATCAACTTCAGTAAGAACACCCATCTGATTCATCAACTTCGCCAAGCGTTCCCATTTCTTCTTTGCTTCCGGCATTAACCAATCAGGACAAGCAGGCATTCCTTTTGCTGGGACTAGCTCTTTCGTATTCAATTTTCTCTTACCTGGATTACCTTCCAGCTTCTTCACAGCTGTAGGCTTTGGCTTTCTTCCCGCCATCGGAATTCCTCCTTTCTCAAGTTCCAATATTTTTTATTGTCAAAACCATTATTTCTACATATAATAATTAAAAACACGAAGCAAATATGAAGCAAATAGTGTTCCTCAAAAACTCGTTTTCTGTTGACTACGAGTATTTTTGTGGTACAATGAAGCTAGAGGATAGCGGCGTTGACCAGCTATCGTGGTGTTGAAGCAGTTGACTGTGTCGGCATGCAGCCGGTTGTGGAGCCTGACCTTGGGTTATGCGATAACCTCAAACCGAATAGGTTCTTCGGAACTGAATGAAAACGCTTTTTAAGGGCCTTGCATTGGCAGGGTCCTTTATTTTTTGCAAAGGACAAGGTATAATATGGATCTATTACAACAGTCTGCACAAGCCTGGAAAGAAATAACTAAATATAGATATTTGTTTACATATGGCTATAAGAAACAGCTGTATCCAATTAATCTTACCTTTTCTCTGGAAGATTATCCGCATTTAGCTGGCTTCCAGTATATGAAAGATATCTCACTTCCCAATTATTCTTCTGCCAAAATTGCTGATAGAATTCTTGAGGGTAAAATACTATTTGAAAAAGTTCAAAAAGCAGCCCAGTACGAGGAGATGATAAAACCTCGACTTGAAGCTTTAGTTCACTTGAAAGAATCCCTTGATAACAAATTTAATTTATATTCATACATGCCACGCATGTATCCTTTCATCACAGGCATTAAAGCGGATTATTTAATATCCAGCCATTTTAGTGTTGATAATTTCATCTTTATCATCAAGGCAAATGCGCAAGGTGAATTAAAATGTGATTTTCTTTGTTGCTCCATTTTTGAAATATGAAACGGGATCTTTCCGAGTAGCAACATATAGCGGTATATTCGCATTTCGCTTCCGGAAAACAAAAAAATCCGGTGACGCATGGATACAATTCCACACATCACCGGACGATTTCTATCCTCATAAATTTTCTCATGAGCAATCTCCAATGTGTACTTTTCTACATAAATAATATCATGTACAAGGCTTCCCATTTGATAATTTTTGTCTCATTTTTTACACATTTCAAATGGTCTAAACTCAACTTTTCCCCTTTATCAAACAGCCGAAAAATCCAGTAAAATCAAGCGTTTCAAGCACTTCATCAAATCATTGCCAGTATATTGCCGTGTAGGTATATCTCCTTTAGGTGGATTGGTTGATAGTTTCTCGACAACTCTATTTTACCATAAACCTTGAGGAGATATTTTATTTTTAACAAGAAAAAATGCCGTATTTATGCGGCTTTTGGCGTTTCGCAAACGCCTACCCTGCATAGACTGCAAGGAGCTCAGCTGCGTCCTGTACCTCTTCCTGGGAAAGACCTTCCAGATCTACCCCGCAGTCTGCAAAGGCCTCTGTATAATAGAGTTCCCCGTCTTCCACTTCTGCTACCTGATACAGGGTCATTTCCACATCTGGTTCCGAAAGCTACAGGAAAACTTTTTCTTTTTCCTTTTTCTGATTCCTGCTGCCAGAAGACCAATCACCAGGATAAGCACAAGGACTGCTGCCCCTGCATATGAAAGGGTCAGGTCTTTTGCCTCTTCTTTTTCCCGTGTTTTTACGGAAATGGTTTCCGGGTTCTCCGGCTCATAAGCAGTTCTTTCACCCCGCACCAGAAGCCTGTGGGAATCCCGGTGTGCCTGGACAACACGCAGTGGGTGGATCTGCCGCCTGGGGATTTCCTGCTTCGATTTGTGTTTTTGAGGCAAAAAAATCTCCAGATATGCGCATCTGGAGATTTTTGGTATCTATGTTTTTTACAGATAAGAGTAACCCATTAAGGATTCGTCCACTGCCTTGGCAGCTTCTCTTCCTTCGCGGATGGCCCATACGACAAGAGACTGGCCTCTGTGCATGTCGCCGGCTGTGAAAACTCTCGGAACGCTGGTTTCGTAAGCTTCCGGCTTTGTCTCCACGTTGGTGCGAGGGGTTGTGGCTACCTTGAAGGCATCGGTAACGTATTTCTGGCTTCCCAGAAATCCGGCTGCGATCAGCACCAGGTCAGCAGGGATCACTTCCTCGGTTCCTTCTACGGGAACCATCATCATACGGCCAGTTTTCGGATCCTTCTCAGACTTCAGCTTCACGATCTTAGCCTGACACACGTTTCCGTTTTTGTCCTTAATAAACTCAGTGACTGTAGTCTGGTAAATACGTGGGTCGTGTCCGAATACGGCAATAGCCTCCTCCTGGCCGTAATCGGTTTTCAGAACCTTCGGCCACTCCGGCCACGGGTTGGAGGCTGCACGCTCTACTGGAGGCATTGGCATCATTTCCAGCTGGGTTACAGATTTGGCACCCAGACGGACGGAGGTTCCCACACAGTCGTTTCCGGTATCACCGCCGCCGATCACCAGCACATGCTTGCCCTTTGCATCCTCGTAAGGTGCTTTGGTAAAGTCGCTGTCCAGTAAGGTTTTGGTTACTTTTTTCAGGAAGTCTACTGCGAAATAGATTCCCTTGGCATCTCTTCCCGGTACCTTGATGTCACGGGGATTGGAGGCTCCGCAGCAAAGAATCACGCGGTCAAATTTTTTCAGAAGCTCTTCTGCTGTGATGTCAACGCCTACATTTGTGTTTGTCACAAATTTCACGCCTTCTTCTTCCATCAGCTTTAATCTTCTGTCAATAACAGATTTCTCCAGCTTCATGTTAGGAATTCCATAGCGAAGCAATCCGCCAATGCGGTCACTTCTCTCAAATACAGTTACACTGTGACCTCTTCGGTTCAGCTGCTGTGCGGCTGCAAGTCCGGAAGGGCCGCTTCCTACTACTGCAATGTTTTTTCCTGTGCGGACAGCCGGCGGCTGTGGTTTCACCCAGCCCTGTGCGTAAGCGGTTTCAATAATGGCACGCTCGTTTTCCTTGGTAGAAACCGGTTCTCCGTTCAGGTTGCAGGTGCATGCAGCCTCGCAAAGTGCAGGGCAGACACGGGAAGTAAATTCCGGAAAGCTGTGCGTTTTATTCAGACGAAGGAATGCCTGTTTCCAGTTTCCTGTATATACCAGGTCATTGGTCTCCGGCACCAGATTGTGCAGCGGACAGCCGGATGCCATACCTCCGATCATCATTCCTGCCTGGCAGAAGGGCACGCCGCATGCCATGCAGCGTGCTCCCTGAAGCTTCTGTTTTTCTTTATTTAATGGGGTACGGAACTCCTTGAAATTGGCAATTCGCACCTTAGGCGGCAGAACCTTTGCCACCTCTCTGTTATATTCTAAAAATCCAGTCGGTTTTCCCACGATCTTCTGCCTCCTTAATGCTTAACTCCTATGCTTTCGTAGAATGCTTCCATCTGTGCCTGTTCACTGTTCAAACCCTTTTCCTCAAGCTTTGCGCTTAAGGTGATCATTTTCTTGTACTCATTTGGAATGAGCTTTTTAAAATGAGGCAGGTACTCATCAAACTGATCCAGAATCTTCTTGCCAAGGGCTGAGCCTGTTGCGGCTACATGAGCTTCAATCAGATCCCGAAGCTCTTTTTCGTCATATTTATTATCCACCTTTTCAATAGAAATCATGGATTTATTCAGATTTCTGTAAAGAACATTCTCCACATCCAGAACGTAAGCAATACCGCCGCTCATACCTGCTGCAAAGTTTTTGCCCGTTCTTCCAAGAACAACCACACGGCCGCCTGTCATATACTCACAGCCATGCTCGCCGACACCTTCTACAACTGCATTTGCACCGGAGTTACGTACTGCGAAGCGCTCGCCTGCCATACCATTGATAAAGGCAGTTCCGCTGGTGGCTCCATAAAGGGCAACATTTCCTACAATAATGTTATCTTCTGCTTTGTAGCCTGCATTTTCCGGAGTTTTCAGAATCAGCTTTCCGCCGGAAAGACCTTTTCCGAAATAATCATTGCAGTCACCGGTAAGCTTCAGGGTAAGTCCCTTGGGGATGAATGCACCAAAGCTTTGTCCACCGGCTCCTGTGCAGTGGATTTCTACAGTGTCTTCCGGAAGTCCCTTTTTGTGGTTTCTGGTAATCTCAGCACCAAGGATGGTTCCAAATGCACGGTCTGTGTTTTTAACAGCCACAGAGAGCTGTGTTTTTTCACCATTTCGGATTGCACTGCTGCATTTTTTGAGCAGGATCCTTTCATCCAGTGTTTTTTCCAGCTCGAAGTTGTACTGTGATTTCGGGTCAAAGGTTACCATATTGCCTTCTCCTGCAAATGGATTGTTCAGGATGGCACTAAGATCAACCTTTCCCTTGTGTGGCTCGTCCACGGCATCTGTTGAAACAAGAAGATCGGTGCGTCCTACCATTTCCTTCAGGCTGCGAACACCAAGCTTTGCCATATATTCACGAAGCTCCTGTGCAATAAAGCGCATGAAGTTTTCTACGTATTCCGGTTTGCCCTTGAAGCGTTTTCTAAGCTCCGGGTTCTGGGTGGCAACACCAACCGGGCAGGTATCCAGGTTGCACACTCTCATCATCACGCAGCCCATAGTTACAAGGGGAGCAGTTGCAAAACCGAATTCCTCTGCACCGAGCATTGCTGCAATTGCAACATCACGGCCGTTCATAAGCTTACCGTCGGTTTCAATAACAACCTTGTTACGAAGGTCGTTCATAATGAGCGTCTGATGAGCCTCGGCAAGACCGAGTTCCCACGGCAGACCTGCGTTGTAGATTGAGTTTCTCGGAGCAGCGCCTGTACCGCCGTCATAACCTGAAATAAGGATTACGCCTGCACCTGCTTTTGCAACGCCTGCGGCAACCGTACCTACACCGCATTCCGAAACGAGCTTAACAGAGATTCTTGCATCTTTGTTAGAATTCTTGAGGTCGTAGATAAGCTGTGCAAGGTCCTCGATTGAGTAAATGTCGTGGTGCGGTGGGGGAGAGATGAGCGATACACCCGGTGTTGAATGACGGGTTTTTGCAATCCAGGGATAAACCTTTTTGCCCGGAAGATGTCCGCCTTCGCCCGGCTTTGCACCCTGAGCCATTTTAATCTGAATTTCGTTTGCAGATGTGAGGTATCTTGATGTAACACCGAAACGACCTGACGCAACCTGCTTGATTGCAGAACATCTGTCAACCTTCTGTCCTTTTGTGAGAAGTCGTTCAAGGCTTTCGCCGCCCTCACCGGAGTTTGACTTGCCGTGAAGCTGATTCATTGCAATCGCAAGTGTTTCGTGAGCCTCCTGTGAGATTGAACCGTAGGACATAGCGCCTGTCTTGAAACGCTTTACGATTGAATCAACGCTTTCAACCTCATCAAGCGGAACAGGAGTTTCAGCAAAGTTGAAGTCGAAAAGACCTCTGATATTTACAGGATCCATTTCTTCGGAAATCATATGAGAATACTTTTTGTAAAGCTCATAGTCGCCTGTTCTTGTTGCCTGCTGGAGCATATATATAGTCTGCGGATTGTAGAGGTGTTCCTCTTTGCCGCTTCTGAACTTGTGTGAACCACGGGATTCAAGCTCATCGCTTACACCGAGGTCAAGCGGATCAAATGCCGCTGTGTGAAGTTTGTCAACATTCTTTTCGATATCCTTGATTGTGATACCGCCGATTCTGCTGACTGTGCCTGTGAAGTATTCGTCAATAACATCCTTGCCGATACCGATAGCCTCAAAAATCTGTGAGCCATGATATGACTGGATTGTTGAAATACCCATTTTTGACGCAATCTTTACGATGCCGTGGAGAACTGCGCTGTTGTAATCGTCAACTGCTGCGTAGTAGTCCTTGTCAAGAAGGTCATCACCGATAAGCTCGTGAATTGTTTCCTGAGCAAGATACGGGTTGATTGCACTTGCACCGTAACCGAGAAGTGTTGCAAAATGATGAACTTCTCTCGGCTCACCGCTTTCAAGTATCATTGCAAGTGAAGTTCTCTTCTTTGTTGCAACAAGGTGCTGATGAAGAGCGGATACTGCAAGAAGTGACGGAATTGCAAGATGGTTTTCGTCAACTCCTCTGTCGGAGAGGATAAGAATATTTGCACCGTCATTGTAAGCCTTGTCAGCTTCAATGAAAAGTCGCTTAACAGCCTTTGAAAGTCTTGTGTTCTTGTAGTAGAGAATCGGGATAACCGCAACCTTAAAGCCCGGAATGTGCATATTCTTGATTTTGAGAATATCGGTTGATGTAAGAATCGGGTTGTGAATCTTCATAACCTTGCAGTTTTCGGGACGCTCCTCAAGGATGTTGCCGTCCTCACCGATATAAATTGTTGTTGATGTTACAACTTCCTCACGGATTGCGTCAATCGGCGGGTTTGTAACCTGTGCAAAGAGCTGTTTGAAGTAGTTGAAAAGCGGCTGCGGTTCTTTTGAAAGAACTGCAAGCGGACTGTCTGTACCCATTGCGGCAATTGACTCTGTGCCGTTCTTTGCCATAGGAAGAATTGATGTCATAACATCTTCGTAGGTATATCCGAAAGCCTTCTGGAGTTTTTGTCTTTCTTTATATGAATGCTCCTCAACCTTCATATTAGGAATTTTGAGGTCTTTAAGACAAACAAGATTACTGTCGAGCCATTCGCCGTAAGGCTGTTTTGACGCATAATACTCTTTGAGTTCATCGTCATCAATGAGTCTGCCCTGAACCGTATCGACAAGGAGCATTTTGCCCGGGCGAAGTCTTTCCTTTGTAACAATCTTTGCAGGATCAATAGGAAGTGCACCGACTTCCGATGAAAGAATGAGGTTGCCGTCATCCGTGATGTAATATCTTGACGGACGCAGACCGTTACGGTCAAGAACCGCACCCATAATGTCGCCGTCAGAGAAAAGGATTGACGCAGGACCGTCCCACGGCTCCATCATTGTTGCATAATACTGATAGAAGTCCTTTCTCTTCTGGCTCATTGTGCCGTTATTATCCCACGGCTCCGGAATTGTAATCATAACGGCAAGAGGAAGCTCCATACCGCTCATTACGAGAAATTCAAGTGTGTTATCAAGCATTGCAGAGTCTGAACCCTCTGTGTTTACAACAGGGATAACCTTGTCAAGGTCGCCCTTGAGATGCTCCGAACGCATTGTTTCTTCACGGGCAAGCATCTTGTCAGCGTTGCCTCTGATTGTGTTGATTTCACCGTTGTGAACAATCATTCTGTTAGGATGAGCTCTCTGCCAGCTTGGATTTGTGTTGGTTGAAAAACGGGAGTGAACCATAGCGATTGCAGACTCGTAATCCTCGTCCTGAAGATCAAGGAAGAAGTTACGGAGATCGCCGACAAGGAACATACCTTTATATACAATAGTTCTGCTTGAAAGCGAAACTACATATGTGTCTTCATTACTCTGTTCAAAAACTCTTCTTGCAACATAGAGCTTTCTGTCGAACGGAAGACCTCTTTTTACACCGTGAGGTCTTTTGATAAAGCACTGCATAATTGCAGGCATACATTCAACAGCTCTGTGACCGAGTACCTCGGGCTTTGACGGAACATTTCTCCAGCCGAGAACTGTAAGACCTTCTTTTTCTGCAATGATTTCAAACATCTTCTTTGCCTGATTTCTTGCAAGCTCATTCTGAGGGAAGAAGAACATACCTACAGCGTAATCTCTTTCGGAACCGAGCTTAATGCCGATTTCAGCAGCTGCCTTCTTAAAAAATTTGTGTGAAATCTGGAGAAGAATACCTACGCCGTCACCTGTTTTGCCTTCGGCATCCTTACCTGCTCTGTGTTCGAGAGTTTCAACAATTGTCAGAGCGTTTGCCACGGTGTCGTGTGACTTGATACCCTTAATATTAACAACAGCTCCGATACCGCAGTTATCATGTTCAAACTTCGGAGAATACAGAGTCTTGTTGTTCTCTCTGACTGTCTGTTCCATTAATGATCACCCTTTCCTGTTAATCACAAAAATTATTCAGCGGACTTTTTTATATACATATATATGTAAAAGGAAGTTTGCTTTCGTAAACTTATCGGTTCAAAGTGGCAATTAATGTTCTGCCGGTTAATAATCAATCATATATATGTAATTGTAAAATGCCCAATCTCTTCTCAGCGGTAAAACCGCTATGCTCAGCCTGTGCTATATCCTGCAAAGGTGAATGTGCAGGTCGGCTGATGTTCTGAAATGCCCTGTCATCGTTGATCAAGAAAAATCAGCACTTAGATTATATAACTATACATTGTGCTTTGTCAAGGGAAAATAAAGGAAAATTGCAACTTTTAAGGGTAAAACTTTCATTTTACTGTGATTGTTGTAGAAAATATGCAACTCTTATTGGTATTTCAGTTTAATTTTGCAGGAAATTTAATAAAACTTGCAATTTCAAAACTTTTTTCAAAAAATGTATTGACAAATTCGCAAAAGTGGAATATACTAACAACATCAAAGACAGCAAGGGCGCTGTGAGCTGAGGCTTACAGTGTCCTTTTCTGTTTTTATAAAGCAAAAATCAGACCATTAAAATTTATTTTCAAAATGGATAGGAGAGAATTAAAATGGCAAAAGTTCCCGAAATTTTTGGCAGCATGGTATTTAATGATCAGAAGATGCAGGAAAGACTTCCAAAGTCAACTTACAAGGCTTTGAAAAAGACAATCCAGAACGGTGAACCGCTTGACCTCAGCGTTGCAAATGTTGTTGCGGCTGCTATGAAGGACTGGGCAGTTGAAATGGGCTGTACCCACTACACACACTGGTTCCAGCCGATGACAGGTATCACAGCCGAAAAGCATGACAGCTTTATCGCACCGAACGGTGAAGGTCAGGTTATCATGGAGTTCTCAGGTAAAGAGCTTGTAAAGGGCGAGCCTGATGCTTCTTCTTTCCCAAGCGGCGGTATTCGTGCCACATTCGAGGCAAGAGGCTATACAACATGGGATCCGACATCATATGCATTCGTTAAGGACGGAACACTTTACATTCCTACAGCATTCTGTTCTTATACAGGCGAGGTTCTCGATAAGAAAACTCCTCTTCTTCGTTCAATGGAGAGAATTAATACAGAGGCTGTAAAGATTCTTCATCTTCTCGGCAAAGAAAATGTTACAAGAGTTACAACAACAGTAGGTCCGGAGCAGGAATACTTCCTTATTGATAAGGACGCTTACGACCAGAGAGAGGATCTTATTTATACAGGCAGAACACTTTTCGGTGCAAAAGCTCCTAAAGGACAGGAACTTGACGACCATTACTTCGGTGCAATCAAGACAAGAGTTGCTGCTTATATGAAAGACCTTGACGAGGAACTCTGGAAACTCGGTATCCTTGCAAAGACAAAGCATAACGAAGTTGCTCCTTCACAGCACGAGCTTGCTCCTATCTTCACAACAACAAACATTGCAACCGACCACAACGAGCTTACAATGGAAGTTATGAAGAAGGTTGCCGAAAGACACGGTCTTGTTTGTCTTCTTCACGAAAAGCCGTTCGCAGGTGTTAACGGTTCCGGTAAGCACAACAACTGGTCAATTTCAACCAACACAGGCGAAAACCTTCTTGATCCCGGCAAGACGCCTGAAAACAACCTTCAGTTCCAGCTTTTCCTTGCAGCAGTTGTAAAGGCTGTTCACGAGTATCAGGATCTTCTCAGAATCACGGTTGCATCGGCAGGTAACGACCACCGTCTCGGCGCTAACGAAGCACCGCCTGCAATCATTTCAATGTATCTCGGTGATGACCTCGGCGAACTCGTTGATTCAATCATCAATGACAGAGAATATGTAAGCAAGGGTAAGCAGAAGATGAGAACAGGCGTTGATGTTCTTCCTGACTTTATGAAGGACACATCAGACCGTAACCGTACATCACCTTTTGCATTCACAGGTAACAAGTTTGAATTCAGAGCACTTGGTTCTTCACTTAACATTGCCTGTCCTAACTATATGCTCAACACTATGGTAGCCGAAGAACTTTCAGAGTTCTACGATGAGCTTAAAGATGCGGATGATATGGACGCAGCTATCAAGGCTCTTGTTAAGAAAGTATTCACAGAGCATCAGAACATTATCTTCAACGGCAACAACTACGCTCCCGAGTGGGTTGAAGAGGCTGAAAGAAGAGGACTTCTTAACCTCAAGTCACTTCCTGACGCAATGGAACACTTCCTTGACAAGAAGAATATTGACCTCTTTGTTAAGAATAAGATTTGTTCGGCAGACGAAATCCGTGCAAGATATGAAATTGAGCTTGAAAGCTATTCTAAGCAGATTAACATTGAGGCTCTCACAATGATTGATATGGCTAAGAAGAACATTCTTCCTGCCGTTACATCATATGTAAGAGATCTTACGGATACAGCACTTGCCAAGAAGGCACTTTCAGACGCTATTCCTACAAGTGTTGAGGAAGACCTTATTACAAGCCTTTCAAACAAACTTGTATGTTTCTCAAAGAAAACTGCAGAGCTTGAAGAGGCTGTTATCAAGGCAAGCGACTACAGCGATGACAACCTCAAGTATGCTAAGTACTACAGAGAAACAGTATTTGCACTTATGCAGGAACTCAGAGCTGTCGGTGACGCAATGGAAACAGAAACAGCTTCGGAATACTGGCCTTATCCTTCATACGGCGAACTTCTTTTCGGTGTGTGATTGATAGAACCTCTATTTATACTAAATAACATTATTTATATTGTATAACTGGTAACACAACGGCGTGTGATTGACAGAATTAAACTGTCAACTCCACGCCGTTTTTGTTATTTTGATAAAAGGAGAGATTTATATGGCAGAACTAATTTACGGAGGCACAGGCGTCTGGTTTATGATTGGCGCATTACTCGTGTTCTTTATGCAGTGCGGATTTGCAATGGTTGAAACCGGTTTTACAAGAGCTAAAAACGCAGGTAACATCATTATGAAAAACCTGATGGACTTTTGTATCGGTACGGTTGTATTCAGCCTGTTAGGCTTCGGACTTATGATGTCTGAGGACTATGTTGCAGGATTCATCGGTGTTCCAAACCTCAATATGTTCACAGACTGGATGAACTTTGATTGGAACTCATTCGTATTCCAGCTTGTATTCTGTGCTACAGCAGCTACTATCGTTTCAGGTGCTATGGCAGAGCGTACAAAATTCTCGGCATACTGTGTTTACAGCGCAATTATTTCACTCGTTGTTTACCCGATTGAAGCAGGTTGGGTTTGGAACGGTCAGGGCTGGCTTGCACAGCTCGGCTGTATCGACTTTGCAGGTTCAATCGTAATTCATATGGTCGGCGGTATCTCGGCACTTGTCGGCGCAATCATTCTCGGACCCCGTATCGGTAAGTACGGCAAGAACGGCAAGGTAAACGCTATCCCCGGTCACAGCATCACACTCGGTGCTCTCGGTGTATTCATTCTTTGGTTTGCATGGTACGGCTTTAACGGTGCCGCTGCTGAAGACGGCGCTCGTCTCGGTCAGATTCTTCTTACAACAACAATTGCTCCGGCAGTTGCAACAGTAACAACCATGCTCTTTACATGGATCAAGAACGGCAAGCCTGATGTTTCAATGTGTCTTAACGCATCACTCGCAGGTCTTGTAGCAATCACGGCAGGTTGTGCAGATGTTGACGCAATCGGCGCAGCAGTTATCGGTATCGTTTCAGGTATCCTCATCGTAGTAGCAGTTGAATTTGTTGATATCAAGCTTAAAATAGATGATCCTGTCGGCGCATTCTCGGTACACGGCGTAAACGGTATGTGGGGCGGCCTTGCAGTAGGTCTTTTCGCAACAGGTAACGGTCAGAACGGCATCACAGGTCTTTTCTACGGCGGTGGCTTTGCTCAGCTTGGTAAGCAGGCTCTCGGTATTGTTACAATCGTAGCTTGGACAGTTGTTTGCATGATTATCGTATTCACAATCATCAAAAAGACAGTAGGTCTTCGTGTTACAAAGGACGAAGAAATGAAGGGCCTCGATATCTGCGAGCACGGTCTTATCAGCGCATATGCAGACTTTATGCCAATCGGTGTCGGTACAGCTTCACTTGATGAAACATTTGATGTTGACAGCAATGTTCCTGTAACTCAGGCAGTTCCCGTTCAGCTTGCAGGCAAGTATGATATGGCTACCGACGGCACAAAGATTACTAAGATTGACATTCTTCTCAAGCAGTCAAAGCTTGAAGCTCTTAAAGAAGAAATGGATAAGCTCGGCATCACAGGTATGACAGTATCTCAGGTACTCGGTTGCGGTGCTCAGAAGGGTAAAGCAGAGTATTACCGTGGTGTTGCTATTGAAAGTAACCTCCTTCCTAAGATGAAGGTTGAAATCGTAGTTTGCAAGGTTCCTGTAAAGGCAGTTGTTGATGCGGCTGTTAAGGCACTTTACACAGGTCACATCGGTGACGGCAAAATCTTTATCTATGATGTTGAAGATGTTGTTAAGGTTAGAACAGGCGAAACAGGCTACGACGCTATGCAGGATGTTGAATAATCCCCAATAGCTTAATTAACCCTATCCTTTTTAATTCACATAAACCGAGACGCCCCGAATGGCAATAGCTGTTCGGGGTGTTTTGGCTCTATACTATATATAGTGTCAAAAATCAAAGTTTACACTATGAAGGATATTTGAATTATACAGCTTAAAACCATAAATAATAATGAAAAGACAATTTGTTGTAAAGCCCGAAAAATGTTGAAAAGTGTAAAACAAATTTGCAATGAAAATGTTTTTACAAAATTGTAAAAAATATTGTCATAATTCCTTTAAGTAAATAACAATAGGGGTTAATCTTGTAAAATAATAAGATGAATGAAACAATATGCGGTGGTGAGGTTCTTGAAAAATGCTTTGTTGATTTCACACTCTGAACAGAGTGCCGTTTCTTTGTCACAATTGCTCGGAAGCGAAGGCTATACGGAGATTTCCGTCTGCCAAACCTCACAGGAGGCTAAGGAGCTTGCAAATGGTGAGGTTTTTGACCTCATCTGCGTCAATGCACCGCTTGAAAAGGAAAACGGCATTGAGCTTTCAAAGTACTTTGCCGGAACAACCCGTTCAAGTGTTGTGATTATCGTTCCGCAGCGTAATGCGGATTATGTGAATGACGCACTTACAGAGCACGGTGTTCTTGTTATTGCAAAGCCCGTAAACAAGCACCTGTTTCACCACTTTTTGCAGTTTACGGAATGTTTTAAGATGCGTATGTTCCGTGTGATTGAGGAAAATGAAAAGCTCAAGCATATGGTTGCGGATATGAAGATAATAAACAGAGCAAAGTTCCTGCTTATTACCTGCCTTAATATGTCCGAGGATCAGGCGCATCGCTATCTTGAAAAACAGGCTATGGATCTCAGAACAAGCAAGCTTGAGGTTGCAAAGCAGGTTATCAGAACATATGAGAACTGACTGCGATTTTTTTAGTTTATTGAAAGGAATGTGTTTTTATGAGCCGTGCGGCATACTTAATCCTTGAAAACGGAACAGTTTTTGAGGGCAAGGCGTTTGGTGCCGAAAAAGAAACTACGGGAGAACTTGTTTTTACTACAGCAATGACAGGTTATCTTGAAACACTCACCGACCCCAGCTATTACGGTCAGGTGGTTATTCAGACATTCCCTTTAATCGGCAACTATGGTGTTATCCCTGCCGATTTTGAGAGTGACTCTCCGTCGCTGAAAGGTTATATTGTACGAGAATGGTGCCAAGTTCCTTCAAACTTCCGTTGTGAGGGTGATCTTGACACCTTTTTAAAAGAGTCGGGAATTCCCGGCATTTACGGAATCGACACCCGTGCGCTCACAAGAATTGTGCGTGAATACGGTGTTCTGAACTGCAAAATCTCCTATTCTCCCGATGTGACAAAGGAAGAACTTGACGAGATTAAGAACTATGTTATTACAGAGGCTGTTGAAAGCACTACTATAAAAGAAAAAGAGCATTTTGACGCTGAAAACGGCGACCTCAATGTTGTGCTTATGGATTTTGGCGCAAAGCATAACATCGGCAGAGAGCTTGTTAAGAGAGGTTGTAACCTTACAGTCGTTCCCGCCCACACAACAGCGGATGAAATTAAGGCTATGAATCCCGACGGCGTAATGCTTTCAAACGGACCGGGAGATCCTTCGGACAACACAGAGATTATTGCAGAGCTCAAAAAGCTTTGTGACTTCGGGATTCCGACCTTCGGTATCTGTCTCGGTCATCAGCTCCTTGCGCTTTCACAGGGTGCAAAAACAGAAAAGCTCAAGTACGGTCACAGAGGTGCAAACCAGCCTGCAAAAGAGGTTGAAACAGGCAGAGTTTACATTACATCACAGAACCACGGCTACGCTGTTGTAAGCGACAGTATGCCCGAAAACGGCAAAGTAAGCTTTGTAAACGGTAATGATAACACCTGCGAGGGCGTAAACTACACAAATATGCCTGCTTTCTCGGTTCAGTTCCATCCGGAAGCTTGCGGCGGCCCTCATGATACAGCATTTTTGTTTGACCGTTTTATTGAATTGATGAAGAACAACAAAAAATAAGAGTCCGAAATTCGGATTACTATTCAGCATAAGAACAGATACAATAATTACTTGAACGAGGAATGATTATATGCCACTCAAAAAGAATATCAAACGAGTTATGGTAATCGGTTCGGGCCCTATCGTAATCGGTCAGGCTGCCGAATTTGACTATGCAGGTACACAGGCTTGCCGTGCGCTTAAAGAAGAAGGACTTGAGGTTATTCTCGTAAACTCAAACCCTGCTACAATTATGACTGATAACGCAATGGCTGATAAAATCTACATTGAGCCATTGACGCTTGAAACAGTTAAGAGAATTATCAAAAAGGAACGCCCTGACAGCCTTCTTTCAACCCTCGGCGGTCAGACGGGTCTTACCCTTTCAATGCAGCTTGCAAAAGAGGGCTTCCTTGATAAATACAATGTTCAGCTTCTCGGTGCAAACCCCGAAACAATTGACAAGGCAGAGGACAGACAGCTTTTTAAGGACACAATGATTGAAATAGGTCAGCCTGTTATTCCGTCACTTGTTGTTACAGATGTTGAATCAGCTGTTAAGTTTGCCGATGAAATCGGTTATCCTGTAATTATCCGTCCTGCATTCACACTTGGCGGTACAGGCGGCGGTATTGTCGATAACGAGGAAGAGCTTCGTGAAATCACATCAAACGGTCTTGAGCTTTCTCCTATCACACAGGTGCTTGTTGAAAAATGTATCTCAGGTTGGAAGGAAATCGAGTTTGAGGTTATGCGTGACAGCGACGGAAATGTTATTACTGTCTGCTCAATGGAAAACTTCGATCCTGTAGGCGTTCACACAGGCGACTCAATCGTTATCGCTCCTACGGTAACACTTGCCGACAAGGAATATCAGATGCTCAGAAGTGCGGCTCTCAACATTATCTCTGCACTTAAGGTAGAGGGCGGTTGTAACTGCCAGTTCGCACTCAACCCCGAAACATTTGAATATGCGGTTATCGAGGTTAATCCCCGTGTATCCCGTTCATCGGCACTTGCGTCAAAGGCAACAGGTTATCCTATTGCAAAGGTTGCCGCTAAAATTGCTATCGGTTACACACTTAATGAAATCAAAAATGCCGTTACAGGTACAACATACGCTTGCTTTGAGCCGGCGCTTGACTATGTTGTTGTAAAATTCCCGAAATGGCCTTTCGATAAATTTGTATATGCAAAGAGAACACTCGGTACTCAGATGAAGGCAACAGGCGAGGTTATGGCTATTGCTCCGACATTTGAGCAGGCTATTATGAAAGCCGTAAGAGGTGCCGAGATTTCTCATGATACTCTCAATGACAAGGAATTTGCAGAGCTTTCAAACGCATCGGTTTATGACAGACTCAGCGTTTGCGATGACAGAAGAATCTTCTGCGTATATGAGGCTCTCAAGAGAGGCATTACAGTAGAACAGATTCACAACATCACTCTCATTGACGAGTGGTTCCTTGAAAAGCTCAAAAATCTTATTGCCGTTGAAAACGAACTCAAGAACGGCGAGCTTACGGAGGACCTCTATGTTCGTGCCAAGAACAAGGGATTCCTTGACAGAACAATTGAAAAAATCACAGGCAGGAAGGTTGAAAATCCGCTTGTTCCTGTTTATAAAATGGTTGATACCTGCGCCGCAGAATTTGAGGCTGAAACTCCTTACTTCTATTCAACATTTGATAAGGAAAATGAAGCTGAGGAATTCATCAGAGAGCAGAAGAGCGATAAGAAAACAATTATCGTATTCGGTTCGGGTCCTATCAGAATCGGTCAGGGTATCGAATTTGACTATGCGTCTGTTCACTGCGTATGGGCGCTCAAAAAGGCAGGCTACGATGTTGTTATCGTAAACAACAACCCTGAAACAGTATCAACAGACTTTGACACAGCCGACAGACTTTATTTTGAACCGCTCACAACCGAAGATGTTATGGGCATAATAAAGACAGAGAATCCGTTCGGTGTAGTTGTTGCATTCGGCGGACAGACAGCAATTAAGCTTACAAAGTTCCTCAGCGACAACGGTGTAAATATTCTCGGCACATCATACGATGCCATTGATATGGCAGAGGACAGAGAGCGTTTTGACGAGCTTCTTGAAAAGTATCACATCAAGCGTCCCCGTGGCGTAACGGTTATGACAACAGACGAGGCTCTCGATGTTGCAGACAAAATCGGTTATCCTGTTCTTCTCCGTCCGTCATATGTTCTCGGCGGTCAGAATATGATTATTGCATTCAACGAAGATGATGTCAAAGAGTATATGGCAATCATTCTTGCACAGAATATTGAAAATCCGATTCTTATTGATAAGTACCTTCAGGGCACAGAGCTTGAAGTTGACGCCATTTGTGACGGTGAAGATATTCTTATTCCAGGTATTATGGAGCATATCGAGCGTGCCGGTGTTCACTCGGGCGACTCAATTGCGGTTTATCCGGCATGGAATCTCTCAGACAGAATGACTCAGATTATTATTGAAAGCTCAAAGAACCTTGCAATCGAACTCCGTACAAAGGGACTTGTAAACATTCAGTACCTTATCTATAAAGACGAACTCTATGTTATCGAGGTAAATCCCCGTTCTTCAAGAACAATCCCTTACATCAGTAAGGTAACAGGCGTTCCTATGGTTGACCTTGCAACAAGAGCAATGCTCGGTGAAAAGCTCAAAGATATGGGCTACGGCACAGGCCTTTACAGAAAGAGTCCTTACATTGCGGTTAAGGTTCCCGTATTCAGCTTTGAAAAGCTTATCAATGTTGATAACCACCTCGGTCCCGAGATGAAGTCAACAGGTGAAGTTCTCGGTGTTGCAGGCACACTTGAGGAGGCTCTCTATAAGGGACTCATCGGTGCAGGCTACAAGATGAAGAAAAAGGGCGGTGTGTTCATCACAGTCCGTAATTCGGATAAGGCTGAAATCGGTGAAATCGCAAAGAAATACTACGACCTCGGATTCAGAATCTACGCAACAGAGGGTACAGCGGATGTACTCAAGAAGTACGGTATTGACGCCGTAAGCGTAAAGAAGATTCACGAGTCCAAGACAAACAATACTCTTACACTCATTGAATCGGGCAAGATTCAGTATGTTATTTCAACATCTGCAAAGGGCAGAATTCCTTCAAGAGATTCTGTTAAAATTCGTCGTAAGACTGTTGAAAGAAATATTCCGTGTCTTACATCTCTTGATACGGCAAACGCACTTGCAGATTGCCTCAAGAGCCACTATTCACAGCACAGCACGGAGCTTATCGACATTAACCACATGAGAGAGGAAAAGCTTATGTTAAAATTCACTAAGATGCAGGGTATAGGCAACGACTATATCTATTGCAGCACTTTTGATCAGGAAATCAGCAACCCCGAGGCGCTTGCCGTAAGGCTTTCTGACAGACATTTCGGTATCGGCGGCGACGGTATTATTCTTGTTTGCCCTTCAAAGGTTGCAGACGCAAAGATGAAAATGTACAACCTTGACGGTTCAGAGGGTAAGATGTGCGGTAACGGTATCCGTTGCGTAGGTAAGTTCCTCTATGACCACGGTATGGTTGATATCAACGAAAAAGACGAAATTACAATTGAAACACTCAGCGGTATCAAGAAACTCAAGGCTTATACTTCAGGCGGAAAGGTTAACCGCCTCAGAGTTGATATGGGCAAGGCTATTCTTGATCCGAAGGAAATTCCTGTTGTTCTTGACGGTGACAAGGTTGTTGACAGACCTGTTGAAATTGCAGGCAAGAACTATAACATCACCTGCGTATCAATGGGCAACCCACACTGCGTGGTATTCATGGACGATATTGATAATCTTGACATTGAAACCGTAGGACCGGAGTTTGAAAACGATAAGCTCTTCCCTGAAAGAGTGAATACAGAATTTGTAACAGTTCTCGATGACCATACAATCAAGATGAGAGTGTGGGAGCGTGGCTCAGGCGAAACATGGGCTTGCGGTACAGGTGCTTGTGCCGTTGCGGTTGCCGCTTGTGAAAACGGTTTCTGCAAAAAGGGCGAGGACATCAAGATTAAGCTCAAGGGCGGCGATCTTATTATCAACTATACTGATGAAACGGTATATATGACAGGTAATGCGGAAAAAGTATTTGAAGGCGAAGTTGAGGTGTAATCGTGGAGATAACCGAACATAAGAAAAATAAAAAATATATATTTGTAACAGGCGGTGTCGTATCCGGTCTTGGTAAGGGTATCACAGCCGCATCTCTCGGCAGACTTTTAAAGGCAAGAGGACTCAAGATTGTTGCTCAAAAGCTTGACCCGTATATCAATGTCGATCCGGGTACAATGAGCCCGTATCAGCACGGCGAGGTATATGTAACGGAGGACGGTGCAGAAACCGACCTCGACCTCGGCCATTATGAGCGTTTTATTGATGAGGACCTTAACAAGTATTCAAACCTCACAACAGGTAAGGTTTACTCAAATGTTCTTGAAAAGGAGCGCCACGGCGACTACCTCGGTAAGACAGTTCAGGTAATTCCTCACATCACAAATGAAATTAAGTCTTTTATCTACAATGTAGGTGAAAAGACTAATGCCGATGTTGTAATTACGGAAATCGGCGGTACGGTGGGCGATATCGAAAGCCAGCCGTTCCTTGAGGCTATCCGTCAGGTATCTCTTGAAGTCGGCAGAGAGAACAGCATCTTTATTCATGTAACTCTCGTTCCCTATATCAAGGGCAGTGAGGAACACAAATCAAAGCCGACACAGCATTCTGTAAAGGAGCTTCGTTCACTCGGTATCAATCCCGATATCATCGTTCTTCGTTGTGACGAACCTCTTGAGGATAGCATTTTCAACAAGATTGCACTTTTCTGCAATGTAAAGCCGGATTGTGTAATCGAAAATATTACTCTCCCAACGCTTTATCAGGCACCTCTTATGCTTGAAAAGAGCAATTTCTCAAATGTTGTATGTCGTGAGCTCAATATTGTAACAGACAAAAAGCCCGACCTTTCCGAGTGGAAAGAAATGCTTAACCGTATCAACAACCGCACAAAGAAATGCACGATTGCTCTTTGCGGTAAGTATGTTGCTCTCCATGACGCATATCTTTCTGTTGCAGAGGCACTTCGTCACGGCGGCTATGAAAATTCCGCCGATGTTGAAATCAAGTGGGTTGACTGCGAACTTCTCACAAAGTATAAGGTTGACGAGCTTCTCGGTGATGTTGACGGTATTCTTGTTCCGGGCGGCTTCGGTAACAGAGGTATCGAAGGTAAGATTATGGCTGCAAAATATGCCCGTGAGCATGATATTCCGTATCTCGGAATCTGTCTTGGTATGCAGACTGCAGTAATCGAATACGCAAGAGATGTTCTCGGCTATGCTGACGCCAACAGCGGTGAGTTTACACCAGAGGGCAAGCATAATGTTATTGACCTTATGCCTGAACAGGAGGGCATTGAGAATATGGGCGGCACAATGCGTCTTGGTGCATATCCGTGTGTTATCAATCCAGATTCGCTTATGGCTAAGGCTTACGGTCAGCATGAAATTTCAGAGCGTCACCGTCATCGTTATGAGTTCAATAACGATTTCAGAGAGGAAATTGAAAATGCAGGCATGAAGATTACAGGTACTTCACCTAACGGACTTCTTGTTGAGGCTGTTGAAGTTCCCGACAACCGTTTCTTCGTTGCTGTTCAGTATCATCCCGAATTCAAGTCACGCCCGAACCGTGCTCATCCGCTTTTCAGAGAATTTATTAAGGCATCACTTGAAAAGTAATTGATTTTTCCACTTAACTTTCAGATTTAAAGGACTGATTTTAATGAAGATTAACAGAAATTTTGACAATCTCGTTCCTAACTATCTTTTTGCAGATGTTGCAAAAAAGACAAATGCATATATTGCGGCTCATCCCGATAAAAAGGTTATCAAGCTTGGTATCGGTGATGTAACCCTTCCGCTTGCTCCTGTTGTTGTTGAGGCAATGAAAAAGGGTGCAGAGGATCTTGCTCACAAGGAAACCTTCAAGGGTTATCCCGATTATGAGGGCTACGAGTTTCTCAGACAGGCTATTTCAGATTATTACAAGAGCTTTGGTGTTGCAGTAGGCGCTGACGAAATCTTTGTATCAGACGGTGCAAAGTCTGACTGCGGAAACATTGTTGACATTTTCGGTAACGACAATGTAGTGCTTATCACTGACCCTGCATATCCTGTATATGTTGACACGAACCTTATGAACGGCAGAAAGGTAATTTATGCTGATTCAAACGAGGAGAACAACTTTGCGGCTATGCCTGACGAGAACGTAAAGTGCGACATTATTTATCTTTGCTCACCTAACAATCCAACGGGTTCTGTTTACACTAAGGAGCAGCTTAAAGTTTGGATAGACTATGCAAAGAAGAACAACGCTATCATCATTTACGATTCTGCATACGAGGCATTCATTACAGAGAAGGACGTACCAAGAAGTATTTTTGCTGTTGAGGGTGCAAAGGAATGTGCTATCGAGATGTGCTCACTTTCAAAGACAGCAGGCTTTACCGGTATGAGATGCGGATATACAGTTATCCCACACGAGCTTGTTGTTAAGGCATCTGACGGCAGCGAAGTATCTATCGCTCAGCTTTGGGGCAGACGTGAAGGCTCAAAGTTCAACGGTGTATCATATCCTGTTCAGTGTGCTGCTGCGGCTGTATTCACTGAGGAGGGTCAGAAACAGACAAGAGCAAACATTGAATACTATCAGAACAACGCAAAGGTAATGGCTTCCACCGGTAACTTCCCGGCAATTATGACGGACGATGTCATCAACACAATCGCCGGCATGGCAGGATTCCCGACAGACGAGGGCAGCAAGGAAGCATTAAACATCACAAATGCATACCTTGAGGTACCGTATGCTGAGAACGTATCAGAGATCAACAGTATCCTCGACACCTACCACACTTCCATCATGAACCGTGAAGTGACCGTAGAAGAGGGTGTAGCATCCATGAATGAGCAGGTTGGAAAGATTCTGAACCAGTAATGGAACGGAAGCATAACCACGATTGCTGAAAAAAGGGCTGGCTGAAACCAGCCGGCCCTTAAAAATGAAACAGCTTAAAGGAGAAAGGAAATAAGCCGTATCTGGCTTTTGGGCATGGTTATGGATAAGAAGAAAGCAGAAAAATTAGAGCAGATGGAAGCCGAAATGGCAAGACTGTGGGAACAAAGTCAGAACGAAACTGATAACAAGAAAAAACAGAAACTGATTCAAAACAGAAACAAACTGCAGTGGAAGGCTGCTGCAATGCGAAGCGGCCGCAAACTGTCAAAGCAGACCAGAGACGATCTGGTTGCCTATTCTTTCATTGCGCCGAACTTCATCGGCTTCATCGCTTTCATGCTGGTGCCGATCCTGATGTCCCTGCATTTCAGCTTTACGGATTACGACGTCATCACCTCGGCG
>ERZ779762.553-NODE-553-length-24136-cov-3.067190_pt1 | contig 24136 bp, 17 predicted proteins | sample MGYA00511887_ERZ779762 | MGnify/ENA primary metagenome ERZ779762 (study PRJEB29588, sample SAMEA2163052) | human gut metagenome | biome: human gut; feature: human-associated habitat; material: faeces | place: Denmark | collected 2008/2010 ...
TGTAACAATGGTTGCAATAACTACCGTGATGATAACCGGTCCATACAGATCCTGTGACATCAAACCAACCGCCATACCTTTGCTGGCTACGATCAGTGCAACCTCACCACGTGAGATCATACCGACACCGATCTGAAGGCTTTCTTTTGATGTATATCTCATCAGTTTTGCACCAAGTCCACATCCGATTACTTTACTAATCACTGCCACGATACAAAGAAGTACCGAGAACACGATGATCTTTCCTGTCATTTTCGGAAGAACTACTTCCAAACCGATGCTGGCAAAGAAAATCGGGGATAAGAACATATAAGAAACCGTCTCTACACGTTTACTTATGTATTCAATCTTAGGGCTTACAGAAATCGCCAAACCGGCAACATAAGCACCTGTAATATCCGCTACGCCAAAGAAATATTCGGAAGCAAAGGCAAACAGCAAACAGAAAGCAAGTGCCATAATTCCGTATCTTCTCTGTGGAGCAGCATTTTCTGTCCATTTATAATACAATTTACCAAATACAAAGGCAACCACAAAAGCAAAAACAAAGAACAGCAAAATCTTTAACAAAACCATTCCGATACTTGGGGTCTCACCGCCGCCATTCTGTCCTCCGAGTGTTGTAATGATCGTCAAGGCAATGATACCAAGGACATCATCGATAACGGCTGCACCGAGAATTGCATTTCCGGCATCTGTACTGAGTTTTCCCATCTCTCGAAGCGTTTCCACCGTAATACTAACGGAAGTCGCTGTCAGGATAACACCGATAAATATATTGCGGTACATTGCAGCTTCTGCTGTGATTCCCGTGGAATCTGTGAAAAAGTGAGCGATCAGGGCACCACCGACACAAGGAACGATAACACCGAGCAATGCGATCACCAGCGAAGCAAGTCCGCTCTTTTTCAACTTCTGTATGTCTGTCTCAAGTCCGGCGGAGAACATCAATACGATAACTCCAATTTCAGAAAGGCTGTGAATCATAGAATTGGATTCTCCAACCAGCATGATGGACGAAAGATTCAGGCAGGCAGGTCCGATAATCAAACCGGCTACAAGAGCCCCCACTACTTGTGGCATGTGGAACCGTTTTGTCACAAGACCGAGGCATTTTGTACTAATCAGTACGATGGCGATAAATAAAAGATATCCATATTCTTCCATTTTAAATCCTCCAATCAACGTATAAAATTTTCAAGTAACTTATTCTTTTTCGACCATTAGTCATTTTATACCTTTTGCCCCGAAAAATCAACCTAAGATTTTGTTAAATTATTCGAAATTTTCACTGCTAACTTTGTTAAATTCGACCAAAATTTCTTCCGATGGCGCTTTCGTGCAAAGACTTGCGGCCACGATGCACACCAGACTAATGAAGAATCCGACAAGCAGGGAATAGATTCCTGTCGCTGCCGCAATCGTCTGTCCGCCAACCAATGGAATATAATCCCAGATCAGTACTGTCAAGCCACCGGAAACAATACCGGCTACCGCTCCGGCAAAGTTCGTGCGTTTCCAGAACAGTGAACATACTACGATCGGACCAAACGCAGAACCAAGACCTGCCCAGGCATCCGATACCAGATTCATAATACTGCTTTCCGGATTCCAAGCAATGAAAAATGCGATCACAGCAATCACAAGCACCGTAATACGGCTGACTTTCAATACCTTCTGCTCCTCTGCCTGTGGACGCATCACATTTTTATAGATGTCCTTGGACACTGAGGATGCACATACAAGCAGCTGGGAATCTGCCGTAGACATGATTGCCGCAAGGATTCCGCAAAGGAAGATTCCTCCTAAAAACGGCACCCCAAGATGATGCGTAAATACTTTGTTGATCATTTCGATAAATACACTCTCAGAAGATGCCTGTCCGGCAGTTCCAAGAATCTGGTCTGCCCCAAGAAAAGCTCTTCCAACCACACCGATAAAGCATGCGGCAACAAGTGAAATCGCTACCCAGATAATCGCGATCACACTGGATTTCTTTAATTCTTTTTCACTCTTCACTGCCATGAAACGTACGAGAATATGAGGCATACCACAATATCCAAGTCCCCATGCCAGCTGGGAAATAATATCTACAAAAGTATATGGCTTTCCTCCATTGGAAAACAAACTCAAATAATCATCATAAGCAATGCCGGTTCCGCTCAGTGTCGCTGTCAGCTGCGGAGCAAAATCACTGCTCACAAGACCATACGCCACGATGGGAACGACCAAAAGACCTACAAGCATCAGCATTCCCTGAACGAAGTCAGTAAAGCACACCGCCAAAAATCCCCCAAGAAATGTATAGATCAAGATAACTCCTGCGCCGATTGCCAGTGCGACGTGATAATCCACGCCAAATACAGAACTAAACAATTTTCCTCCGGAAGCCAGCGCAGATGCTGTATAAACGAGGAAGAACACAACGATCACAAGTGACGATATAAATAATAATACTCGTTTTTTATCGTGATAACGGTTTTCCAAAAATTCCGGAAGTGTCAATGAATTGTTTGCCACGATCGTATAGCGGCGCAGTCTCTTGGAAATAAAAAGCCAGTTGGCTACGGTTCCAAGGAACAGACCGATCGCGATCCACGCCTGACCGGTTCCCAATGCATAAATGGATCCCGGCAGACCCATAAGAAGCCATCCGCTCATGTCGGACGCCTGTGCAGACAGCGCAGCTACCCAGCCATTTAATCCTCGGCCGCCCAGGAAATAATCCTCAGTATTGTTTGTCTTCTTCATGGAAAATACTCCGATAACAATCATAAAGAGCAGATATACCACGAATGCTGCAAGAATGATAATTGATGATGTTGACATAAATAAACTCCTTTGTAATATTTGTAGAATTGCGGAAACTGCATAAGCAACGAAGCAATTCGTCATTTGGGTCGAAAACTCAAACCCAAAACATTGTTACAGTAAGTATACCATATTTTCCCCAAATATGCTATACTTGATTCTATAAGACTTTGCAAGGAGGTTTACTTATGGAACGATTTGTAGATTTAATTCACGATAAAAAAAACGGGAAAGAACTCTCCGATGAAAACATCCGTGGTATGATCGAGGGTTTTACAAAGGGGGATATCCCGGATTATCAGATGTCTGCCATGCTGATGGCCATCTGTTATGAAGGGTTAAATGACCGCGAACTGACGACGATGACGCTGGCAATGCGCGATTCGGGTACGATCAACGACCTCTCCGCGATTGATGGCATTAAAGTAGACAAGCACAGTACCGGCGGTGTTGGCGACAAGACAACTCTTATCATTGGGCCGATTGCGGCCTCCTGCGGCATTCCGATTGCCAAAATGAGTGGCCGCGGACTGGGATTTACCGGCGGAACCATCGATAAGCTGGAATCCATTCCCGGTTTTCACACCGATCTTTCGACCGCCGCCTTTTTCGATGCCGTAAAGGAAACCGGCATCTGTGTCAATGGCCAGACGGCGGACCTTGCACCGGCAGACAAAAAAATCTACGCCCTGCGCGATGCGACAGCTACCGTCGAGAGCATCCCATTGATCGCGTCTTCCGTTATGAGCAAAAAACTTGCCTCGGGAAGCGACTGCATCGTGCTTGATGTCACGACCGGAAATGGTGCCTTTATGAAAGATCGGGAACAGGCACTTGAACTCGCCAAAAAAATGGTAACAATTGGAAATCTTTCCGGTAAGAAAACGATCGCACAATTGACCTCGATGGAAGAACCACTTGGCTTCGCCGTCGGCAATAATCTGGAAGTAAAAGAGGCAATTGAGGCCCTTCACGGCAATGGACCGGAAGATCTGATGACGGTCTGCTACACTCTTGCCGCCCATATGATCTCATTGGGAAAAAATATTTCCTGCGAAGCGGCAGTAAAAGAAGCCAAAGAAAGTGTGGAAAGCGGACGGGCATTCGATACCTTTGTTAAAATGGTAAAAAAGCAGGGCGGCGACACATCCTATATCCTCTCGCGGAAACGTTTCCGGTATCGCCGGTACAGGCAGAACTAAAAGCTCCATGCCCGGGTTATCTTACCTATATTAATACGGAGGGAGTCGGCACTGCTGCCGGAATCTTAGGTGCCGGGCGCAGCAAAAAAGAGGATCATATCGATCCATGTGCCGGGATCATTCTTCATAAAAAGCTGGGACAGAAGGTGGAAGCCGGAGAATCCCTTGCCACTTTATATACTTCAGACAAGTCACTTCTCGATGCAGGGATTCGCCATCTGGAAACCTGTTATGAGATCAAGGATGTGCCGGAGAGTGTACCGGAATTGATTCAGGAGTGTATTTCCTGATTTTCTGTTCGTAACGATTCAAGATTAAATGTCCGAAAATCAATAAATCGTCGTGCCTGCACGAAAGAAACTTTGATTTCCGGACATTTAGTTAATAGTTACTTACGTTCTACGTTTTAGATGGTAAACTGTTCTACCAATTCTTTCAAATGAATCGAATTGTTTCCTGTCGAAGATGCCAGATCTTTGATATCGGAAGAATTGCGGGCGATTTCATTGGTATCCTCTGCAATCGTCTCACTGCCTTTGGCTCCCATATCGCTCTTCGCTGTGATATCACGGATCGTCGCATTCATTTCATTCAGACTGCTGAGGATCTGATCCGAACTTGTACTCAGGGACTCAACCAGTCCATTGACATATTCGGCATCCTGTTTGTAACGGTCTCCCGTCTCCACAAGATCACCGTACGCCGTCATAACAGAAGTATTGATAAATTCAAGAATGATCTCGGAACACTCAATCAAACTTGTTACCGACTCTGTTACGGTCACTGCCACATTTTGAATCTTTTCAACTGCCTCGGAAGATGCCTCAGAAAGATCTGTGATTTCCATTGCGACTACCGCAAATCCCTGTCCGCTCTCACCGGCTCTCGCTGCCTCGATGGAAGCATTGATAGCAAGAAGATTGGTCTGATTTGTAATATTTCGGATAGTTTCCGTAAGCACCTGAATCTGCTCGATATTTTTGGAAGCTTGGATTGCTTCTTCCATACGCTCCTTGTTGCCCTTTAATATACGATTTGCATTGTTTCTGGATTCCTTCGCGTTTTCCTGAAGTTCCAATGCGCGGGTATTGATCTTTTCTGCCTCTTCCGCACCTTCCTGCGCCTGCTTGGCAACGCCTTTCATAACCGCTTCAACCTCATCCGTGGATACATCCAGCTCGTGCATGGCTGCTGCCGTCTCCATCAATCCGGTAGATACCTGCTCTGTCGTAGCCGACATGCCTTCCAGTTTCTCTGACAGATTGTCAACACGCTCTGATGTCTCAACAATGTTTTTGTCCATTCCCGAAAGCATCGCATTGAGTGTCTCAACCATCTCTCGCAGAGATTCCGCAGTCTTCGCCGATGTTCTCGCTATATCACCAAGTTCATCTTTTACTTTCAATGTCTTTTCCGGAATCTGATAGGTCAGATCGTGATCTGCCATCGCCGTCAACTGTTCTTTGACAACTTCCATCCGTTTTACAAATCGAAAACTAAATACAGTCGCGATCGCTGCTCCGGCAATAATCGATAAGATCACGACAATACTGTATGCAATCAATGCACCCGGTGTGATAAATTTGCTAAGGCCAAGATAAACCGCCAAAAAAGAAACCACACCTTCCAACAAAAGGGCTCCGCACACTGCTGCGATCAATTTTGCTCTAATCTTCATTGTGTAACCTCCTCACGGTCAAATATGTATACCTTAATCATAGCATACTTGCTTGCTTTTCGCAACTCTTTTACTTCTCCTCTGCTGCATAAATCTGATCATAATATTCATACAGTTTCTGCACGCCATTTTCCAAAATATAGTAATGACGGATGTAGGGAATCAATAGCACAAAAAACATCAAGCAGAGCAATAATACCGCCCATTCCTGGATCAAAAGGCTCGCAAGAATCGAAATCACCGCAAGAATAGCAAAAAGCACGGTAACAATCAGATGAATCAGCCGCTCATGTTGGAAAAATCCGATTTGTATGAGCATCTGCGACAAAAATTCTCCTTTGTCCCCCTCAATCTTTCGGCTTCCGTCTGCCGTCTCACCATAAAATTTCAAATAGTTTTTTAATCGTTGTTCCATCGTAACAACCTCCTTTTAACCGACGATCACCATCGGCTGTTTGTATTCATTTTTCTGTGGCAGCCCTGTTTTCTGGGCAACTGTCATATGATAAATGTCTGCCGCAAAGATATCCTGTGCCAACTTTTCCCTGTCGCTCCCGCTCTTCCTCTTTTGCCAGCCGTCCAACAACCGGCGTTTCGGAATTTCCAAGTGGAAGCGGGCAGGCATCCTTCCGCCTCCCAAGCAGCCGCAGATATGGCATCCTCGTCTCCCTCTCCTCTTTTTTTACCTCAAAAAGAATCTGCAGCATCGCCCGTTTTACCCGCGCCATGGTGATATTTTTCGTCTTGCAGGCATGAATAAAACTTTCATAATCCGCCGCCTGCAAAATCTCGCGTGAAAATACCGCCGCAAGATCTTCAGACACATCTTTATAAGAAACCAGTTTCTCTTTTCTTAGGCGGAGTGCCAGTGCAAGAACCGGCCAGAAATCCTCTGTTCTCATGCTATAGCCGGCTTCTTTCCAGGCTTTCAGTGCTTCTTCCGGCATTCCCTTTACCTGTTCAAATCCGTTTTCCAGCTGCGCACGGATCGCAGTTGCTGACATATATTTCCAATCGTTTTCTTTTTCCGGAGTCACCTGATGATACCCCATCCCTTCTCTGAGAATTGGCTCACAGCGCATCGACGAACCTAGAAGCCGTATTGCCTGCCGGTACTCTGCCCCCAGAATATTGCCCGGCTGCATCCGCTCACGGCATTTTTCCTCACTCCAGCCTGTCTTTTCCTGCAAAAAGCGCTGTCTCGCTGCCGGGTAGGACAATCCCTGTGCTGCGTACCCTTTCATCTGCATGATTCCTTCTTCTTCCCTTTGGCACCTCCAAAAAATGTCAGCCATTATATCAATATCTTCCGGTGCTTCGCAGCCAAAACAAACAGCGTCCACACAACCAAGGCTCTCCAATGCGAGTATTCCGCCATAGGCAAAATCCGACGCACTCGAAATCCCGTAGCGGACCGGCAGTTCAAAGACATAATCCGCGCCGCCGAGAAGTGCCATCTTCGTACGCACATATTTATCGACCACCGCACATTCACCGCGCTGCACAAAATCACCGTTCATCACCACAACGACGGCATCTGCGCCCGTGATTTCTCCGGCTTTGCGTATCTGGTAGCGGTGTCCCTCATGAAAAGGATTGTATTCACTTATGATGCCGGTTATTTTCGCTTTTCGCTTTTCCATAATTTTCCTTTCTTAATAACTTGTTTTTCAAAAAACTCCTTAAAGCAAGGGGGGCTCTGCCAAAAAGCAGAGCCCCCGACATTTTCTTTCGAGATAGCATCTCTAACCAGATTGTGGTAAACGTCAAACCCATATAAAGTTCATAAGGCACTGCTCTCTGGCACAGCACCTTACTTCACCGCTTGGCAGACACTCACGTTGCCTGTTTTTGTTATTATACTACCCTTTTCATAATAATATGTCAATTCGTTCCAGACGATTTCATAAAAATTTAACATTTCATTGACCTTTGTGTGTTCTTTCGAACGGGCACCCTCACTTCGGGAGTGCCCGTTTTTATTCTATTCTCTCTTCTTCCCACATATACTGTTAGAAAAGACCTGTGAGGTTTCCTATGGCAAAACAGAACTTTTACACCTATCCTTCCATGGAAAAACAGTTGAAGCAATGGACCGTTCAATATTCTGCGGACTATTTTCGTCTGGACTCCATCGGCCGCACTCCCGCCAAACGCCATCTGTACGCCTGTCATCTAGGCGCAGCAGATGCCCCAAAACAGCTTGTACTCACCGCTTCCATCCACGGACGCGAATACATAAACACAACACTTCTTCTGGATATGCTCGCCTATTATCTGCCGCGCTACAACCACCGCGAACTGCCTGACGCTCCCTGCTACCGGGAACTTTGGCGCGATGTGTGCATCATTTTTCTTCCGATGGCAAACCCGGATGGTGTTTCAATCAGCCAAAACACTTCTGCCAAAAAATGGAAAGGAAATAGTGCCGGTGTTGATCTGAACCGCAATTTTCCCTGTGGTTTCGGACTCTCCAAAGATATCAAAAAGCACAATCCGGGAAAAACTGCCGGCGACCAGCCGGAAACTCAACATCTGATGGCATTTATATCGCAGCTGCCGGCACCCCTCGGTGTGATCCATTATCATTCGCAGGGCAGCCTGATCTATTATGATTATGACGTGACTGGAAGTCTCCGCAACCACATTGTAAAAATAGCATCCATCGCGCATGCCACGACCGGATATCCATTGATCGAAGCTCGTGGAAAAAATGCAGGAAGCACACTTCCCGGCGGCGGATTTGGTGATTGGTGTGTCTACGAAAAAAAGATACCTTCGATCACCATCGAAACCGGACGTTTTTTCACACCGGTTCCACACTGGCAGTACAAAGGTATCTATGATAAAAATTTACTTTTGCTTCACAATCTTCTTACCGGTATCTTGTAAATTATTGTCAATTTCAAGATAGATGTCATACTGATCGGCGGGAAGGACATCCATCCACATTGCAATATAATACACAGCATTTTCAAATGTTTTCATCGTCTGATAAGTATCCTTGAAATCCACATACCAGACATTTTCCCGGCCGCGGAAAATAACAGTCTGGATCGTATGATCGACTTCTCGGACATAAAATACATCTTCCCGTCTGCGATAACGGATCATCGAATCCGTAACATTTTTTGCCGCTTCAAAATCCCACGCAGCCAACCGCTCATTTTCAGCGAGAATCGGCCGTTTGAGTTCTCCGAGAAGATAATCTGCATTCTGCACGAGAGCTTTCGACAGCGATGTCATATCCGGACAAAATTCGTGAGCGCGGAAAAATCCCGGTTTCACATAATACTCACTCAAAATTTCCTCGGTGTCAAAATCCACCTCGCGAATGAGTCCCAGATTTCCATCGATTTCCGTCACAAGGGATCCGGCCATAATGTACAGCCTTCGATCCTCTTCGACAAAAATCGCGTTCGAACGGATCTTTGACTTTGGACAGGCAATGCGCTTGTACAATTTTACTGTCTTCTCCCGTTCATTGACTTCATAAAAACTCACATAACTCTGTTCATCTTTATCAAAAAATTTCACCTTACGGCGTTTGTGCCAATGATTGTCAAACACCATAATATAACGGATATCCGGATTTTCATTTTGTGTCAGCTGCACTTCAAATACGGCATGCTGCTGATAAAACCACGGTACCTCGCCCACGGGTGTCAAAAGTTTTTCGACCATCGGCGTACCTTCCCAGAATCTCGGATCCGCCATCAGCCATTTTATCTCACCGGTACTCCAGTCAAATTTCGCGACAGAATGAATATTTCGCATGGACACTAACATGGAATCCTGCTCCGTATCGTACGATGCCGAATTGATATGTGCCCAGTCCATCATATCCTGATAAGTGTCATCAAACACATCGCCCACTTTTAATTTATGTGCAATCGCCCCGGTCGCGCGGTCAATTTCCAGCACAAGATCTTCGGAATGTCCCTCGAGGCTGTTTCCCGCCGTCAAAATATTGCCCTCCGGTGTTTTTTCCTCCACCGTATGATGCGCACCATTTTTCACAAAATACGTGCGTCCCACTCGTCCCAGAAAATCCATATCGTACATTTGGATCGAATGCGGATTGGTAAAGGAAGGCGCAGAAATATCCTGTTCCATAAAAAGGAAACGTCCTTTGGAAAGTGGAAAAATTCCATATCCTTTCGGTTTTCTGCGGAGATAATAACGGATTTTTCCCTCGCGGTCAAAAACGCATGGACGGATGTCGATGCCGCCTGCCACCAAAATATTCTGAAAGGCCGATTTTTTATTGATCTTCTCAGCCTTTACCACGCCTTTCAAATCTTCCGGCAGTTCCCCTGTCTGCAGCATAAATGTGCGCGTATCGCACACTTCTTCCTGCTCGTCCAGCAGTTCAATCTGCACTTTTGTTTCTCTTCCGGCATACAATCCAAGAATCGGTATGCGATGACGTTTTTCTTTCGGAAATTCATATACAAAATTTGTCTCTTCCACATCACCAAAAACCGTTGTGCGCACGCGGTAATCCGTAATTGTCGAAAACATCACAAGAGCTGTCAGCGGAGCCTCATCAAAAGGGTCGATCACTGCCAGCATATTTTTAAATGTGTATTTGTCGCTTCTTAACTGCAATTCCAAAAACCAGTCTTTGGCCTGCGATGTCAGAGAGTACATTTTCTCTTCTCTGACATTTCCCTTATAAGCGTTCTTGGGAAGTCTGCCAAATGTTTCTTCGTACTCTGCTGCTCCATGCGCCACCCATTCCTTGGGACGCAGTGTAACGGTTCCGCCCTCGCCGTGAAGCACGTTTTTTTTGTTCGCATTTTTTTGAATCTGCCACTCTTCCCTGCGTGCCTTCACTTCTTCTTTTAATCTGTCGGATATCCTCATTTTCTCACCTACATCATAATGTAATCAAAAATCTGTTCAGCGCATTCCTTTGCGGTATATTTTTTCGTATCTGCGATCAATTCCGGCACCAATGGTTCCTCGTAACCGGAATCCTTTCCCGTAAAATTCTTAATCTGCTTTTTATACAATCCCTTCGGATCGCGCTCCATACAAGTCTGCAGATCCGTATTTACATACACTTCGACAAAATTTTCTTCGCCGGCGCGCTCTCTTGCGACGCGGCGCATCTCACGAAATGGAGAAATAAACGAAACGAGCGTAATAATTCCGGCATCGCGGAACAACGCAGCGATTTCTCCAATCCTGCGGATATTTTCATTTCGGTCCTCATCGGAAAAACCAAGATCCGAATTAATACCACATCGAATATTATCCCCATCCAAAAGATATACGGCTTTTCCTGCTTCATTCAGCATTTTTTCCAATTCCACAGCAATCGTCGATTTTCCGGAACCGGACAAACCGGTAAACCAGACTACCTTTCCCTGCTGCCCCAATACCCGGCAGCGGTCCTCATATGACACTTTATTTTTCTGCCAGATGACATTTTCGTTTTTCTTCATATTTTGCTTTAATCCTTTTAATTTAAGTTATTTCGCGCGCACGAATTGCTCCTTTAAGGTAACGCCCCCTCACTTCCGTTCGGCGGCAAGTCGTCGGCACTATGAAAAACAAGAACTTCGTTCTTGTGAGCGCCTCCTCTCGACCCTATATCATATTATATTACAATTTTGTTACAATTTTGTCAATTTCTTTCTTCTTTTACTTCTCCGGTTTTCATATCATGTGACAATGGATAAATCACGCCATCACTCATGACAACTCGTCCCAAATATTGCAAATCCGTATAGCTGTAATAAACAACCACATCGCTTACCGGATACTCCTTCGTATCGTATTTCTGTGCATACCGGTGAATCTGATGTCTCGCGATAAACGGATACAATGGATTGCGGAACAAAATAATCCCGGCGGCAAAAGCCACGATGATCCCCAATCCGCAGAACAAAATACGCAGACTGATATGGCGGTCTTTGCGAAATGCCACACGCACAAGCAGTCCTGCGGCAATTCCGATCAGTAAAAACAAAAGCACCGCCGGAAGAATCTTCACGATGATTTCTATTTTGGAAGTATCCACATAGCCGAGGCCATCCTGTGGATCCTCAATAAACTGAAATACGATGGATGTCAGTGCCGTCGTCCCAAGCAGTATAAAGCTCCATTTTTTCAGGGCAACTGCTGCCAAAAGTCCGATAATGGGCAAAACGACTACGATCTGCGGAAGATCATAATACATATAAAACTGCATATATTCCCACAATGCCGCAATGGAAAAAATCACCAGAGCCAGCACATTCATAAGTTTCTTAAACCGTTCTTTCACTCTTTAAAATTCCTTTCTTTCGTTCTCTATGAATCCTATTATACACTATCTGACAGTATTTGTGCAAGCGAAAAAGCATTCCGCACGTTTCGGCACACCACGTTCACGCCCCGACAAGCAGAGTCGATACGACAATCCCAATAAGCGTCGCAAACAGCGCACCGGCAAGAGTATATCTTGTCTTTGTCACCTTTGCCGTCATAAAATACACACTCATTGTATAGAAAATCGTCTCTGAGCAGCTCATCAGCACTGACGCCAGCACCCCCAGGCGGCTGTCCGGTCCAAATTGTTTATAAATATCAAGAAGAAGGCTTGTCGCCGCCGAAGAAGAAAACATTTTTACGGTCACAAGCGGCACAAGTTCCGAGGGAAAATGAAGCCGTTCTGTCAGCGGCGCAATTACAGATGCTACATACCCCAGTGTACCGGATTCCCTCAAAATTCCGATTGCGATCATAAGGCCGATGAGTGTCGGAAGGATCTTGTAAACGGTCTTAAATCCATCCACGGCTCCTTCGATAAATGCGTCAAAAATATCGACTTTTTGCAACAGTCCATAACCGGTCACCAAGATCAAAACAAGCGGGATCATACTGTCAGAAAGATAATACATAAATCTCATATCTTTCCTCCTTCCCGCCGTTTGGTGCATTTTCTCGCAACAATCGAAAACAATACGCCGGCTGCCGTTGAAAACAAGGTTGCCACCAATCCCATCCCCAAAATGGATGTCGGCGACACCGATCCATATTGGCTGCGGTACGCAATAATATTGACCGGAATGAGTTGCAACGACGAAATATTAATGATAAGAAAGGTACACATATCCGTACTTGCGACATTTCCTGTCTCTCCATTTTCTTTCTGCCACTCACGAAGTGCCGCCATCGCCTTTAAGCCATATGGAGTCGCCGCCCATCCAAGTCCCAGCACATTAGCGATGATATTCGCAGCAATGTACTCATTTACCTCGTGTTCCTGCGGAATATCCGGAAATAAAAAACGTAAAACCGGTCTGAGCGCCCTCGTCATGGCATCGATCAAACCGGCTTTTTTCGCCACATTCATGATTCCTGTCCACATCGACATGACCCCAAGCATCGTGATACAGAGCATCACTGCCTCTTTCGACGAATCGATGGCTGCCGTGCCGACATTTCCAATTTTTCCCTGAAAGGCAGCGACGGCGATCCCGATCACAATCATCGCTCCCCACAATTTATTAAGCATGCAATTTCCCTCTGCTGCACATTTTTACATTATACGCCGAACGCCGGAAAAATATGCGGCTCAGGATGATCCTGTTTTCTCTCCTGCTGCACAATGGCAATCACACTTAAAATGATGGCAGGCAGTCACCATTGCCGGCATACATGTCATTGATAATATGCAGGAAACAATATAGCAGATCATACTATAATTTCTATTCATGGCACATCCTCTCCTTTCTGCTGCAAATCATCCAAAATGCGATGTGTCCCAGCTTGCCAGTCCTGTCAACATCATGGATAAAAAACTGTTGGCTGTAAAAAAGACCAGTGCAGCGATCAGGCAGATCACTCCCGGCTTTTGCTTATCCGGATTTCGCTGAATATAACGTATCGCAACAAAAGCCGCCGCTGCCTGGCAGATTGGCGCAGACCATATGAAAATCATAACAAACGCAGAGGGCAGAGAATCCTGAAACTCCTTCGGAAGCATGCTTCCCAGAAATGCGGAAAATAATTGCACCGAACGCGCCGCAAATGTTAATATCAGGGAAATAATATATCCTTAATCTTCTCTCTTTTTATTTTGCATAAAATCAGTATGGATTTATAAAAAGCATGTTTGATCGTCTTTTGTCCATCGTTTGTTCCTTCCTGTCTCTTATGTATTCTTTCCCTCACGAATCCGTGTTCATTAAATTATACCATGTCTTTTCTCAATTTCCCACAAATTTTCGGCTTTTCATTTGCATTTTCCTTCCAAATATGGTATTCTCTATATAACTAAAGCAATATACTATTAAAAAGAACTATTATAAAAATAAGGAGGAGCAAGTATGAAGTTAAAACGCTTTTTATCATTATGTGCTGTCAGCATTTTTGCCGCAGCACTGCTTGCAGGATGTTCCTCAGATAATACACAAGACACCCAGGCATCAGCAGACACAACATCCTCAGACAGTTCACAGACAGACACTTCTTCGGATTCACAGGATACTTCTTCGGACGATTCGGAGAAAAAATCCACATCGGTTGCCATCCCTTGGAATGAGGTGTCCGATGGATATGAAGATGCTGCCGCAGAAGCAAAAAATGAAGTTGTCAACGCCTCATCTATTTCAAAAGATGACTTGAAAGCGTGGTCTTCTACGATCCGGAAAAATTATAAAGTAATCAAAGACGGTGTGACAAAAGCAAACAAAGAATCCGCCAAAGAAATGTTTGTAACAGGTGCTAAGATTGAAGCTCTTTCAGAACGTTCCAGCGACGTATCCGACGAAGAATTTGTCCTCCTTGGTACAACAGCAAAAAATTATGTAAAGGCTCTGCACGGCGGTGGTTCTGCATCACTTTCCGATACCTATTACGATCTTGACACCAGTCTTACCGTAACAAAAAAACTGGGTGATGACAAATGGAATGCCTTAGTAAAAAAATTAAACTAAGTATTGATTTTCCGCGCCGCAAGGCGCACCCTTTTAAAAAAGGGATGCTCTCACGACGAGGGCATCCTTTTTATCTTCTTTACTCCTGTTCAGCGCCTTTTTCTATGATCTCTGCATACAGATCCAATCCATAACTTGTCTCGGTCGGCTTATGATCGATCATTTTAAAGGTACGTGCGCCATCTTCCTTTCGCTCCGCGCTCAAAAACCTCGCGCCCGACAGATTTTTCGCATACATCTGACTCGCAAAGGCAAAAAGGTGAGTCACCATAAATACACTCACACCGCTGTCATACATCGCCTGGATAATATGCTCTGCGATCTGGCTTCCCTCTTTTTCGGTTGTGCTGGAAAACGACTCATTGAAGAGGATCAGACTGTGATCCGTCACCATGTCTATGATGCGGTTCATACGCTTCATCTCTTCATCCAGCCGCCCGCTGTTCATACTGCTGTCCTCACGTCTGGTAAAATGTGTCAATATATTATCATACAACGGACTTTCAAAATACGTCGCCGGGACAAACATTCCTGCCTGCATCATCACCTGCGCGATCCCGACGCTTCGCAAAAAGGTCGATTTTCCCCCCTGGTTTGCCCCGCTGATCATATGGAGATGACAGGAATCCGTGATCGAATTGTCCACCGGATTTTTGAGGGTATCAAGGGCAAGCCCTAACTCATACAAATGCTGGTATTCGATGTGTCCCTTTTCGCGGCTCACCCGCGGATAGCACGTTTTCATCTTTAGATTGTTGAGGCTCCGTCCAAGATTTGCACAGCCCACATAAAAACCGACCTGAATCTGTAACTGGCTGAAAAACTCCTGAAATTGATACAAAAACGCGCGGTAAATTTCCTGCGTATACAACAGTCCATTTTCCTCCATCCGGATGGCATCCTGCTTTAGCGCTTCCTGATTGAGAAATACCACCTCCGGCGATGCCAGATGAAGGAGAATCCACCGCAGTGTTCTCCGAAATTTTCCCATTTTTCGGTAATCCGTCGGATCAAGGCGGTTTACCATCGCGTCGCCGCATTTGAGTCCACCCGCCACACCGGCTTTAAAGATCAGTCTGCCCCCCTGCATCAGCACGGACATATCGTCGATATGGTGTTCGAGATCTTGGGCAAACTCATCCGTAAAATATTGCCGGAATTTCGTCGTAAACCGATACATGCCATCTGCTTTTTCTGCCTGTTCGCTCCGCAAATGTTCTTTCAGATAACACAGATATTTTAACAGGATCCGAAGCAGTTCCAAAGACTCCGTGATCTGCACAACCTTATTGCTCGTCTTCTTAGACGTATATTTATGGATTTCCTGCATCGCCTCTTTCGCGATACGGTACATTTCTTCGTAAAATTCGGGATGTGCCACCGCATCTGACACCATCTGCTGCCGGAAACGAAGCGTCGTTTCATCCGTAACCGGGCACAAAAGCACACGCTGGCAATTGGTAAATATTTCCTCATCCTCTTTTGCCATTGCCCGAAGGATCACCGGAAGATTCAAATCCTTGCTCATATCCTGCGGCATCCCATAACGTTTTGCCGCTCCCTGCTGTTTTTCCGGATATAAAAGTGCTACGTCAAACATGATGAATCCTCCTTTTTATCTCCGCGTAGGTCAATCCATATTTTTCCACGATCGGCTCAACATAACCTTTGCCCTCTGCTTTCTTCCGGCGGATCTTAAACGTCCGCACTTTGACATTCCCCTCGATCAGGGATGCCACCTGACTGACGATCTGCTCATTTTCCTCCGCAAGTTCCTCAATGTGTGTGACATAAATCCCGTAGCAGTCACGGGCTAGAAAATGGTCAATCACGCGCCGTCCCATGTGATACGCATCGTACGTCGCCGCCGACGTGAAAAGTTCATTGATGATGACAAATACATTCCGCTTCTCCGCGTGCATCATTCCGGACAGGCGCACCAGTTCTTCCTTCAGTTTACCGCGGCCGCTCTGCATACTCTCTTCTACGGAAAAATGCGTCAACAGTCCGTCAAAGAGCGGAAGTTCTGCCTGCTTTGCCGGCACCGGAAAGCCCATCAGGGAAAAATATACGAGCTGCCCTGCGGCTCTCGCAAACGTCGTCTTGCCCCCCTGATTTGGCCCCGTTATAACAAAAAAGCGTTCTTTTCCCCGGTAATAATAATCGTTCGCAACCGTCTCTTTTCCCTCTTTCTGGTTTTTCAATGCCAGTGCAAGATCATAGCCGCCAGTCACTTCAAATGTCGTATCCGAAAAGGACGGCATACAGAAATCATAATGAAAATATTCCATATGGTGCCGGAATTTAAGGATCGACAGATAGACACAGATTTCCTTATGAAACTGCATAATCTCCGGCTGATAGATATGCGGTTTCGACTTCCCAAATTCTTCCAGTTTCTCAAACGGTTTCGGAAACTTTTTCTGCAAATATTTAAAAATGCGCTGTTCCAGCGGAGTACCTGCTTTTCCGCCCGGCAGAAGGTTTCCCATCTTTCCGGGATGTCGTATCATCTGTGGATATTTTTCACATAAATCCTTTACATAATCGTCTTCCACCACCGAAGGAAGGATGGCAATATGATCTCCCTCAAGCCGCAGACTGTAACGCAGTTTTCCCAGTTCTTCACTGGTCAAAAGCGCCGCATCATGATACGCTTTCACCTCCGGCTTCTGCATCTCTTCTTTGCACATCTCCAGAAACTTCTGCCATCCGCGCGCCTTGCAGTTCCGATTTTCCAAAAATGCGATCAGTTCATCCACCGCCGTAAAATACATTACCGCCACTTCCAGTTTCCAATGCGCCTTGCTGAGTTCGTCCGTGATCTGCTCCCCCGTCTCCGAATTTATGTAGGCTTCATTTTCCTGCGCCCGCCGAATCAAATTTACAAAATCTGTAAGTTTATCTTCCATTTCTTCATCGATTTCCCGAAGCACATCCTGACGATATTGAATCTCTTCTTTTCCATCCGGCATCTGCCGGAAAAACTCCCGCAGATCGTAGATGCCAAGCTGCGCATTGATCTCCTCGATCCACTGCGTCAGATTGAGGTCATCATAAAATTCCTGCCGTTCTTCCTCCGCCTCCCGGACTTTTCCTAAAATACTAAATGACATAATCACCCTCGCTTTCTTTTTCGCTGCGTTCTCTTATGTTTTATTATACCTTATTTTCCTATTTTTGTATAGTGGCAACATTGCGGTGTGACCTCAGAACCTGTCTTTAATTTATACATATCAATATAAAACTCGGAATCACTGATTACGATGAAGCCATCTGTCGCCATATCGCTTTCCGAAAAATAAAATTCATGCGATGTTTCCGGATCCATAAGTTTACTCCATTTTTCTTCTCCGATCTCTGCCTTGTCCACGCCGTCAGGAGTCAGAAAATAAATGGTATCATTGCGGATGTCAAGCTGATAGAAGTTAAGAAGATTTTCCTGCATTTTCTTCCAGTCATTGAGATCCACTTCTGTCGGAATCGTATACTCCAGTTTTCCGCTGTCCATATCATACACATTGATGTCAAGCGTTTTTCCGTTTTGCTGGGATGTCAATGCGATCACGCCATCTCCCTTCGCGATCGTAGTCGTCATCCGGCATTCTTTGCATACATCCTCCATTGGATTGATACATTCTCCTGTCGTCAGGTCATACCAGCCAAACAGTTTTTCCGCCGTGACAACAAGCACCTTATTGTCGCCTGCCGCCAGATAACGGTTGGAGGCAATCCCCTTTTGCTCCTCTCTGCCATACGCCTTTTTTGCTGATATCTGCGGAATTTTCACCTTGACGAGCTGGTCATTTTCCGCGTCGTAACGGAGCAGACGATCTTCTACGACATAATTCCCGCCTTTTGAGTCCTGCACATCATAAGGCGCACTCCATTTTTCCAGTGCCACATAGATCTGACCGTCCTCGCCCTCTAAAATACTGATGTACGGATACCAGTATTTATCCAGTTTTTTCATATAATCCAGCAGTACCTGATTCCACGGAACGTCCTCTTCTTTCCAGACGCCGTCCACCCGTTTCAGTTTAATAAATTTTTCAAATTTCTGCTGATCCATTAATGCCGCAAGTTTATAATACGTGCCTTCATCATCGACATTTTCACAATACTCGTATACATTCAGCCTGCCGCCCTGCGAAAATTCGGTAAATTCCTGCGTCTGGTCAACAACTTCCTCCTTAAATTCCGTAACCTCGGCATCTTCTTCGCCTTTGCTGACAAGATTTTGCACCGTCTCCGGCTGCGAGGCAATCCCACAGCTGCAAAGCAGCACGATCACAACCGATACCACGCTGATGAAACGCTTTGGTTTTTCATACCGCATCACGCGCACAATGCGCTCTTTTACCGAACTAATGCTGAATGCCGGCTCCTGAAACCAGCCATGCCGCCCCTTATCTGCCATTGTGAGAAGCAGATACGAATATTCTTTCCTCGCCTGCGCGCCCAATCTGCGTATGACCGCCTCATCACATGACACTTCCATATCAAGCACGAAGAAATGATACGCTGCCCAGCAGAGCGGATTAAACCAAAGTACATATGCCACATTGCGCGGCAGACGTTTGAGCAGCGGACGGATCAAAAGTAAAAACAGAATCGCCACACTTGTCATGACGCACGTATCCCAAACATGGGAGATCCAGGCATTCCTGCCACGTACACCGAACAATTCCCCAATCCATTCTTTCATCAGTCTTCCTCCTTATTCGTTTTCCTCAATAATATGCTTCAGTTCTTCGATCTGTTTTTTACTCAATTTCTTTTTGCCGGTAAACGCAGTGACAAATTTGGAGATGGATCCCTCAAAACGATTCTCGACAATCTGCGTACTCTCTCTCTCCAGATATTCCTCTTTCGTCTGCTTTACCTCGACAACCGCATTTTCATTTTCAAAAATACCCGCTTGGCAGAGATTTCGAAGTACAGTATACGTCGTCGATTTTTTCCACCCCAGCTGTTCTTGGCACAATTTCACCAGTTCCCCCGACCGGATCGGCGCATTTCCCCACACAATCTCCGCAAATGCCATTTCACTTTCCGATAAAATACTTTGTCTCATCCTCTTTCTCCTTTTGATTTTCTTTCCTTTACCAATTTCGGTCTACTTTTTATAAATCTAGTTTATCATTTATAAACCACTCTGTCAAGCATTATTATTTTGTAAAGATTCAGAACTTTACTTTTTCTTTACCGATTGTTTATGGGTTTAGGATTGAAAAAAGATTGGAGACCGTATATAATATTCTTGAGACATTATACATATTAGCATCATATTGGAGAGATTTTTATGACAAGGAAGAAGATTGGTGTCTTACTGGCGCAAGCAGATGAAACAACACAAAATCATTTTATGCAGGGTTTTTTGCAGGAAGCATTTGCCTCTGATTATGATGTCTTGATTTTTTCAATGTATGTAAAATATCAACAGACAAATCTTCGTGAATTAGGGGAGTCAAATATCTATGAATTGATCAACTATGACATGCTGGATGCTATTGTCATTCTTTTGGATACCCTTCAGACAACCGGACTTTCGGATTCGATCCAAAAGAAGATTCACGATGCATTTGACGGACCGGTTCTGGTCATCGATCAGAAGAGTCCGTATTTTCCATCCGTTATGAACGATCACTGCACTCCGATCCGCCGTTTGATGGATCATTTGATTGAAGTGCATCATTATAAAGATATTGTTTTTTTAAATGGACGCGAATCACATATTCACTCAATCCAGCGTCTGCGCGGATACAAAGAAGCCATGGAAGCGCATGGTCTTCCGGTTTTGGAAGAAAATATTTATCACGGAGATTACTGGTATACGAGTGGTAACCAAATGGTAGAACAGATGCTTTTGGAACGCGAGAAACTTCCGGAGGCCATTGCCTGTGCCAATGATTGTATGGCGATCGGTGTATGTTCGGCACTTTCTGAACATGGCATCAAGGTTCCCGACGACATTGCCGTGATTGGTTATGATTCCATTCAGGATGGACGCTACAGTCCGGTTCCTCTGACTTCCGCGGAAATTCCGGCAAAAGCCTGCGGAAAATACAGTCTGCATTGGATCGATGCCTCGCTCAACGATCAGCCGCTTCCAGACTACATACCGGAAATCGACCTTTGGATCGGCGGAAGCTGTGGCTGCCCGACGGACAATCTCAGTCTGCTTTCTCCGCTGCGCGACCAATGGGAAACGAAACTTTCTTCCAACAATTATTATTCCTGCTTTAACCATTTGATGGATGATTTGTTATCCCAGCATTCTTATCACGACTTTTTTAACATTGTTTTTCAATATACATACCAATTAGGAAATTATGACAGTTTTCATATCTGTCTGAACAAAAATTGGAATCACGCTTCGAAAATGATCGGCGACGGTGCAATCCGTCTCGGCTACTCCGACCGTATGTATCCGGTTGTTCATTGTAACAAAACCTGCGGAGTAGAAAATCATATTGATTTTTCGAATTCATTTGATACAAAATTAATCTTGCCCGAACTGCATGAAGAGCATGAAAAGCCGGCGGCTTATATTTTCACGCCGCTTCATTTTGATGACCAGTGCTTTGGTTATGCTGTGATCAGTTATGGCGATGAACCACGTGTTTATGATGAAAGTTATAATTTATGGATCCACAATGTCATGCAGGGCATGGAATCCTTTTACCGGCAGGACATCTTGCGCCAGTTGTTAAAAGATATGGAATCGGCGCAAATCCGCGACAGCCTGACCGGTTTATACAATTACCGCGGCTTGATTTCCCAGACCAAACAGCAGATTGCAGAATCGCTCCACGCAAATGATTCGCTTTCCATCATTTCCATTGACCTGAGCGGTCTGAAAGACATCAATGCCGGCTATGGCCGTACTGAGGGGGATATCGCTATCACAGCTCTCTCCCACCTCATCCAGGAATGTGCTTTTTCGGACGAAATATGCGCTCGCACCGGTAATGACGACTTTATCGTGTGCGCAATTCTTTCGGACAAAAATGTACACCGGCCGGATGAATTTATTAGTGCTTTATTGAATAAAATTAATATTTTTAACCAGCACAATAAAGATTCCTTCCAAATACATATCTGCTATGACTGTAAATCCGAATCGATTCACCAGATTCATTCGGTAGAACAGCTGATCAACGATACGATCAGTGAAAAAAATGGAAAAAAATTACAGGAATTGCAGCGAAAAGAACGTTCCTCTCATCTGTCAGAAAAAGACAAAGAGCAGGATTTTGCCGTTATGAAATTACTTGACGACAACCAGTTTACATACTATTTCCAGCCGATCGTAGACGCACATACTGGAAAGATCTTCTCCTACGAGGCTTTAATGCGTGCCAATACGGAGCAGAGAATTTCTCCGCTGGACATTTTAACAAGCGCCAAACGCCTGGGGCGCCTCTATGATGTGGAAAAAGCAACGCTATTTAACGTTCTTCATTATATGGAAGAACATCCGAAAAAATTTGTCGGCAAAAAGACGTTTATCAACAGTATTCCGGGTGCCCAGCTTGTGGATTCGGACAAAGACCGCTTCCACAAGCAGTTAAACGAACACCGCGGACAGGTTGTTGTAGAGCTTACGGAACAGGAAGAATTGGATAACAAGTGTCTTTCTGACATCAAACAGTCTTATGCAAAACTTAAAGTTGAGACGGCAATTGATGATTATGGTTCAGGATATTCGAATGTAAATAACCTGCTCCGTTATATGCCAAAATATGTAAAAATTGACCGTATGCTGATGGAAGAAATTCAAAACAATCCTCAAAAACAGCATTTTGTAAAAGATATCATTGATTTTGCACACGACAACAATATTTTAACTCTTGCTGAGGGAATTGAAACTTCGGAAGAGCTGAAAGAAGTAATCCGCCTTGGCGTGGATCTCATTCAGGGTTACTATACAGCGCGTCCAAATCCGGAACCATTGGAGCAAATCGATCCTCACATCCAGATTGAGATTCTGGAATACAACAAAAACCGTTCGTCTTCTATGGTTCGCAAAGACTATATTGTTGACAAACCGCAGTCCATTTCACTGGTTCAGATGGCACTTGGCAAATACACGGATATTCATATCGCCCAGCAGGCAGGAAAAGATCACCCGATTGAATTGATCGGTGCCACCGGTTTTCAATCCAACCTCCGCATCTGGTTTGAGGATGGTTTCCACGGCACACTGATCTTGAACACCACTCATTTTTCCACAGAAAAATGTATGCCTTGGCTGGAACTTGGTGAAGCCGTAGATCTTACCATTCAACTCAAAGGAAATACCAACCTGAAGATGAGTGGTATCCGTGTTCCAAAGAGTTCAACCCTGCGATTTGTGGGAGAAAATTAGATTTTATTTGTACATATAGATTGCAATTAACGCAAGTTTCGGAGAATAGAAAAAGCCCGGCTGCATTTCTGCGGCCGGAGCTTTTTTATTTTATGAAACCTCAAGTTTTATGCACTTTGTGTCGGTTTTAACTTCTTCGAAAGAAAAAGTAAGCATTCTCCTTCAAAGAAATCCGTTCTTGCAAGGAAAGATGTATGTGACTACTCTTCCACCGGATCAAATTCCTCATCGAAATCATCTTCTGCGATATCAAGAGTTTCCTCGTCTCCATCTTCATCCATCATAAGAAGTTCATCGTCCACAATGTCTGTCATTTCCTCATCCTTTGCGGACTTTCTGCCTTTGCCCTTCTTCCCTTTTTCGTCTTTCTCTGCCTCTGGCTCTTCCACTGGTTCCGGTGGCTCAAGACTGTCAACCAGATCGCTGTGAAGGCTGATATTGCGGTAGCGCTTCATACCGGTTCCGGCTGGAATCAGTTTACCAAGAATAACATTTTCCTTCAAACCGATCAATGGATCGATCTTTCCTTTGATTGCAGCATCTGTAAGAACTTTTGTCGTCTCCTGGAAGGAAGCTGCGGAGAGGAAGGAATTTGTTGCAAGAGATGCTTTTGTGATACCCAGAATGATCTGTTTGCCTTCTGGTACCTCTTTGCCCTCTGCGGCAAGTGCTTCTACTGTATCTTCGTATTCAAGGGTGTCAACCATTGTTCCCGGAAGGAAGTCAGAATCACCATTGTTCTCGATGCGGACTTTCTTCAGCATCTGGCGGACAATTACCTCGATATGCTTGTCATTGATTTCTACACCCTGAAGACGATATACACGCTGTACTTCACGAAGCATGTAATCCTGTACGGCACGTACGCCTTTGATCTTCAGGATATCATGTGGGTTGACACTACCTTCGGTCAACTCGTCACCGGCCTCAAGCACCTGACCGTCCATTACTTTGATACGGGATCCGTATGGAATCAGGTATGCCTTTGTCTGACCATTTTCTTCATCGGTAATGATAACTTCACGTTTCTTCTTCGTATCACGAAGAGTAACTTTTCCGCCAAATTCGGAAATGATAGCAAGACCTTTCGGCTTTCTTGCCTCGAAAAGCTCCTCGACACGAGGAAGACCCTGTGTGA
>ERZ779762.558-NODE-558-length-24076-cov-2.901378_pt1 | contig 24076 bp, 19 predicted proteins | sample MGYA00511887_ERZ779762 | MGnify/ENA primary metagenome ERZ779762 (study PRJEB29588, sample SAMEA2163052) | human gut metagenome | biome: human gut; feature: human-associated habitat; material: faeces | place: Denmark | collected 2008/2010 ...
TGGGGCTGTCACCGGGGCACTGAAACAGATGAACCGGGACGGAAAGATCGTTGCAGCAATCTGTGCCGCCCCATCGGTGCTTGGAAAATGTGGGATTCTGGAAGGAAAGAAGGCAACCTGCTATCCGGGATTTGAAGATAAGCTGATCGGAGCAGAGGTGGTCAGTGAACCGGTAGTTGCCGATGGAAATGTCATTACCAGCAGAGGACTGGGAACCTCGATGGAGTTTGGTTTTGAGTTGATCAAAAAGCTTGTTTCGGAGGAAAAAGTGCAGGAAATTCGTGAACAGATTGTATTTATGTACAATTTGTTAAAATAAATATGAAATAACGTTAAGAAAATTGTAAAATATTAGGGTTGCAAAATACCGGCGAGGATGTTATACTTCTCATGTGTGGAAGATCACAAATAAAAAATAAGGGGGAACTTCATTATGAGAAAGTTCGCAAAGAAGGTTTTAGCCGGAACTTTATCATTAGCTATGGTGATGGGAATGACAACTGTTGTTAATCCTGAAGACGCATCAGCTAAAAAGAAAGTTAAGGTTAAAAAAGTGACAGTAACTGCTCCGTCGGGCAAAACAGTTTACGTAGCAAAAGGAAAAAAAGTTTCACTTACCGCTACGGTTAAAGTATCGCCAAATAAAAAAGCAAACAAAAAAGTAAGGTTTAAATCGGCGAACAAAAAAATCGCAACTGTTAATGGAAAAGGAAAAGTAAAAGGTGTAAAACCCGGAAAGACAAAAATTACAGTTGTATCTAAGAAAAACAGTAAGAAAAAAGCTACGATCCGTGTCGTAGTTAAGAAAGCTGCTATTAAGAAAGTAACACTTAACAAGAAAACAGCTTCTCTTTCTGTAGGTGGAAAACTTACATTGAAAGCAAAAGTAAGACCTAGCAAAAATGTAAGCAAAAAAGTTGCCTGGACATCAAGCAACAAAAAAGTAGCAAGAGTTTCCTCTAAAGGTGTTGTTACAGGTAAAGCAGAAGGTACTGCTAAGATTACTGTAAAATCAACCGATGGAAGTAACAAAAAAGCAACTTGTACAGTAAATGTAGGTGCTGGAATTGCAGATGTTAAAGTGCCGGATAGCAACATCGTTACAGTATCTCTCACAAGTCCAAAAGCTGGTTTGACAGAAGATAACTTCAACATTCAGACAAAGAAAGTACAGGCCAGAAATTATGTAAACACTACTGAAATCGAAAAAGTTCGTACAACAGACGGTGGAAAAACATATGACGTAATTTTGGATGAGTCCATTTCGAAAGATTCTTTTGTAAAAGTAACCGTAAATGCACTCAAAGGTGCGAATACAAAAGAAATCTTTGTAGAAAACATCGCTGAATATGGTTATGGTGAAGATGCCATTGAGCGTGTAGCCGGAACACAGGGAAAAACATACGAGGCCAAGTGGTCTATTAAAGAAAGAGATACTGTTGGAAATCTCAAATATACAGTAACAGGACTTCCAGCCGGCTTAAAAGCATATTACAATGATGACCAGACAGTTGTTAGAATCAAAGGTGTGTTTGCCAATGTTGAAAATGGTACAACAGCTACTTTGACAGGTGTGGATGAAAAGGGTCAGACCTTTAAGGCAAGTTATGTATTCTATGTAGGTGCTAAGAAAGCATTGGTAGGTAATGTATTGAGCAGAACTGTTCTTTCTTACACACCGGATAATCCAAATACCAAAGCAGATGAAGAAAGCGGATATGATTTCACATCATATGAAAATGAGAGAGCAATCGTTTCTTCCTGGGCATGTATCTCAGGAGGTTCCGGAAGTTATGAATATTCCGTATCCGGACTTCCGGCAGCAGTTGATACTATGAGTGTAGAAGGTGATGTTCATCCTGTAAAAGTAGATGCGGAAGGAAACTATGTAAAAGAAGCAATTCCTGCTGGAACTTACAATGCAGTTCTTACAGTAAAGGATAGTGCAGATGCAGCACTTTCTATTCAGCTTCCATTTACTGTTACCGTTACGGATGGTGTTACTGTAACAGGATCTGTAAAAGATGCAACAGGTGCTGGTGTGAAACAGGCAAATGTTTACGGTGCAACAAAGATGGATGCATATGGTTTCAGAAACGGAATTGATGTTTATACAAAAGCAGATGGAACCTATAGTGCCCGTGTTATCCCGGGAGACTACTATGTATCAGCAGGAGGTTATGATCTCAGCATTGGTAATAACTTTACCGCAGCTGCGACAAAAGACTTCTCTCTTCCGGTATATAAAGTAACCTTTAATACAACAATCGCTGGTGCAGCAGCATATGAGACAGCTAGTTCTCCATATTTAGTTGATGCACAGGGACGTACTTACAGAATTCAGAATGATGAAGACGATTATACTTTGTTTGTATATCTGAAAAAAGGCTCTTATGAGATGCGGGCAGCTACCGGTCTTGTTGATGCAGCCAACAATAACTATTCAATCGGTTACAACAATACGGTATATGCTTATACAAAAGTAAGTACAACTCCATACAGAGATGGTGTTAGTTCTTATGTAAGTTCTCAGGATCAGGTCGGTGAGCGCGCATGGCAGGTAACCTGTGCTCCATTTACAGTAGCAGGTGCTATGAATGTGACATTGACAGGAACTATGATTCCAGAAAATGGAAGTGCATATTACTGGTAATAATAGCATTATAATCTGATTACAATTTTAAATCAGAGTGAGAAGCGGAAATCTTGGCAGGAAACTGTTAAGGTTTCCTCTTTTTTTGTGTTTCGTTGTTGCCAAAAAAATAGTTCTTTGGTATCATAGAAATGACATAACTATTCGGTACATTAATCTTGAATAGTTACATAATGACAGGAGATTTGGTGAGAAGAAAATGAAAGCAAAAGCATGGAAACATTTTTGTACAATAACGAGACACCGGCATCAGGTGATCCGTAACTGCTATCATGCAGGTATTTTATGGCAGGGATTACGGCATGATCTGTCAAAATACAGTCCGACGGAGTTTATTCCCGGGGCAAAATATTATCAGGGGGACCGAAGTCCGAATGCCGAAGAGCGGGAAGTAAAGGGCTATTCTGTCGCCTGGATGCATCATCAGGGCAGAAATAAACATCATTTTGAGTACTGGCAGGATTATCATCCCAAAACCCGACTGAAACAGCCGATAAAAATGCCGCTCCGCTATGTCAAAGAGATGTTCTGCGACCGTGTGGCTGCGAGTAAGATATATTATGGCAAAGAGTATACAGACGACATGCCGTTAGCATACTATGAAAAAGGGAAATACTGTCGTGTCATTCATCCGGAAACGTCTGAATTGATCGAATCCCTTTTGAGGATGCTCAAGGAAAAGGGCGAAAAGGAAACTTTTGCCTACATCCGCCGTTTAAAAGAATATTAGATGATTGGAGAGAGAAAACGTGAGACAGTATAAAAGAGCAATTACGTTTCTGCTTGTTCTGGCAGTGGTGATTGCGTTATTCCCAGAAAATTACAATGAAAAAGAGGCAGAAGCGGCAACTCCGACCCCGTCGGCAACAACAGTTCCGACGATTCGTCCGGAGACGGGAGCAGTAGAGACAGCAGTACCGACGGCAGTTCCGACGGTCTCCCCATTGGTAAGTGCAGCCCCTGTGGTGACACCGGTTTCGACCCCGGTTATTACGCCGGCGCCTGTGACAGAGGAAATCCGCGGAGTATGGATTGCCTTTTATGAATATAAAAAGGCTGGGTTGAAAAATAAATCCGAAGCAGTTTTCCGGAAAAATGCAGATAAATTGTTTAAAAGGATCAAGGAAAATGGCTGTAATGCCGTGTTTTTCCATGTAAGAGCTTTTGATGATGCCATTTGGCCTTCGGAAAATTTTAAATTTAGTTCCTACATGGGTAAAAAAACACCAAATTATGATCCTTTGGCTATTTTGGTGGAAAGTGCCCACAAATATGGTTTGAAATTCCATGCATGGATGAATCCTTATCGGATCACTCAGAAAAAGATTTATGATCCGGCAAAAAGATCAACGACCAGCCGAATCGCACTTGCAGTACGGGAAGTGATTGATAATTATCCGGTAGATGGCATTCATTTTGATGACTATTTTTATCCGGGCAGTGGACATAAACAGTATAAAAAATATGCGTCGCTTTCCAATAAACAGAAGAAAGCCAATGTGAATAAAATGGTAAAGACGATTTATGGAAAGATCAAAGCTCAGAATCCGAATCTGTTATTTGGCATAAGTCCGGCCGGAAACGTAGAATACTGTGAGTCGCTCGGGGCTGATGTAAAAACCTGGATGAAAGGTCCTGGTTATCTGGATTATATTGCACCCCAGATTTACTGGTCCAATTCGTATCGTGTAGGCGGAAAGACGGTTCGTATGTTTGACAACCGCTTTGTTAAATGGAAACGGTTAAATAAAGCGGGTATTCCGATGTATATTGGTCTGGCACTGTATCGTGGCGGGATGCGGGATGCTTCCGATCGTGGTTGGCGCAAGAGTAAAACCATTATTGCAAATCAGATCAATAAAATACGAAAAAGTGAAAAAACATATGGATATATTTTATTCAGTTATGAAAGTTTGTACAAAAAGACGTGCCGTTATGAAGTGAAAAATATGCTGGCGCAGATTGCGAAAATTAAGGTAAGAAAAGTGAAGACGGATGGAGTGACCCGGTTTAAGACAACGGTGTGGCCGGCACGACTAGGACAGACGGTTATGTGGAATAGTTCCAATCCGGCAGTCGTATCAATTACCAACAAGGGAAGAATCCGTGTCAAACAAAACGGAATCGTGAAACTTACGGTAAAAAAAGCAGGCAGGAAGGTTTCGTTGAAAATAAATACGGAGGATCTGTAATTGATAGATACATTTGATAAGATGATTCTGGCTTGGTTCCAGTCTATACAAAATGATACAGCGACAGGTTTTTTGTCCATTCTAACAAAACTGGGAGAAGCGGGTATTCTGTGGATCATAGCAGGTCTGTTGATGCTGATTTTCGTAAAAGAGAAAAAATATGGTGTCATCGTACTGCTGTCTCTGTTATTTTGTCTGATCTTTGGTAATGGTTTATTAAAAAATCTCGTTGCAAGACCAAGACCTTGTCATCGACCGCATGAATATATTATGCTCATTGGCATTCCCAATGATTATTCATTTCCGTCCGGACATACATTTTCTTCTGTGGCGGCGACAATCGGTATCTGGCATTGGAACCGCAAATGGGGGATGGCAGCCGCGGTAGTGGCAGTACTTATGATGTTTTCGCGCCTGTACTTTTATGTACATTATCCAACGGACATTTTAGGTGGAATTATTCTTGGAACGATACTTGCCTTTTTGAGTATCGGCATTGTGGAAAAGACATTAGCTGGTGAGAGATGGAAGAACTGGCGGAATAAACGAAGAGATGAGAGGTAATGAAATTATGGCAGTGATATTAATTGCAATCGGACTGATCCTGACAGGAATTGATAAATGGTATGTTTTGGATATTGCGTATCCGGCATTTCATGTCGATGGAGTAGTGGGAAGTCATGAATTAAGTCCATCCATTCAATTGTATACAACAGGAAATATTCTCGGAGATCATGTAAAAATTGATCTCTTGCCGGATGCTCTTGGATGTCTTCTCCTGCTGATCGGTGCGTTGATGTTGGTGAAAAGGAACAAAGAGTTTATTGTAGGTATTGTATTTACGCTGATTGCAATGGTATTCAATATCCTTTTACCGCTTACCGGCTTTATTGAGCAGGGACCGAAACTGGTTATTTGGATTTTGGTTGTGTATTTTGGTTATGCTGCGGCAGAACTTTTGATGGAATATTTTATATTGTATTGTACCGTAGGTGTTACGGACGACCTTGCAAACCGCGCCACAAATACAAGAATTTTATTCTGCTGGTGGATTACAGCACTTGCCAGAGTATATATGACATTTTTGACCTTTGTTGGCCACGGCGGGGTAAATCGTGTGTATAAAGTCATTATGTCGGCGTTTGTGCTTTTTTACGCCAGTATGCTTATGTTTACCAAGAAGTATGTCGGATTGAGTCCGGTGGTAAGTATACGGCAGAGACGGCACCGGGATAAGAAGGAAAAGTTGTAAACCGCTGCGTTGCAAGCAGCTCCCGCAATCCTGCAAACATTCGAACTACGCGGAAAACCGCTGCGTTCTCATGTTTGGGCGGGTCAAAAGGTAATGCCCGTCCTTTCGTGCAAGCACGAGGAGGGCATCACTTTTTGACCCTGGGGACTTATGTAATAACATATAAAAAAGTAGATTGTTTTTTGTGAAGCATTGACAATTTACTTTTTTTATTTTGCGTGGTATCATGTGTTTATTCCACCAAAAAAATTTAAAGGAGGTTAGATAAGGTGAAGATTGCTTTTTGGAGCAATTCGCCGGGGAAAGCAGGTGTTACAGGAAATCTTTCTTGTATTAGTATCTTATCGGCTATGAGTGAGCCGTCCAGGATGGTATTGTTTGAGAATCATGCGAGCATGAATAATCTTGGCAGTACATTTCTTAATCAGAATTCCTACGATGTATTACATGAAAAACAATCCTATTTTGTAGAAAATGGGCTCGGGAGAGTTTTATCATTTTGCGACATAGAACAGGAGAGGATAAGTGCAGATATGATTTATCGGACTTGTCTATCGGTCTATGATCAAAGAGTGCTATATTTACCGACGGGAGGTATCAATCAGGATCTGCTGGAATATCGATTGAGCCGGCAGACAGGAAGTGTTTTGGATTTATTGGAACACTATGTTGGAAATGTCATAGTTGACGTGTCTTCTGGCAATCTGGAGAGTTCCAGAAAGATTTTGCAGGAAGCAGACCTGGTGGTCGTTAATCTGTGTCAGAACTTTCAATTGTTGTCTCATTTCTTCCGAAATTTCTCGGATATTCAGAAAAAAGCTTTTTATGTAATAGGAAATTATTGTGAGGAATCTGTCATTACGAAAAGTACCATTGTGCAAAGTTATCACCTGCCGGGGAGCAGAGTGGGAACGATACCGCATAACCCGCGTTTTGCAGATGCATTGACAAGAGGAAAAGTGGTTCCTTTTTTGCTGAGAAATCAAAACTGCACAAGAGATAATGTCAATTATCCGTTTATGCAGGCGGCAAAAGAGACGGTAGCATTGCTGCATCAGGCGATGAAGCAGGTAACATATGGATAAAAAGGGGTGTTGCGATTTGAAATTTCGATTGGCAGCAGAATTGCTGCTTGTCTGTCTGATCCCTGCAAATGTCTGTCAGGGAATGACGGCGAAAGGGATATTGGATGGCGATACGAAGATAGAAAAAGGAACAAAGGGAAATGTAAAAATTAGGCCAAAGAAAGGCAAAGGCAGGTTAAAAAAAACGCCAAAAGGGAAGAAGAGCAGAAAAGGGATCGCGAAGGTAATAAAGGTGGAAATCGCATCCATGCCGATTCAAGTGGCGGTTGTGAAAGGAAGGGATGGAATCAAACAAGAAGTGTATGAGAGCTGGGAAAAAGAAATACCGGAAAACGCAGCAAAGGCTGCCCGAAGACAGCCTTTTGAAACGTTTTAATCCTTGTCATCCTCATCTGGCTGAGGTTTTACAAGGAGATGAATTTTGTCAATACGATTTTTTTCGCTTTCCAATACGGTATAAACCGCATAATCATCCTCGGCATGTTCGCCGGGATTTGGAAAGTGTTCCAGAAGATTGATGACATGACCGGAGATCGAATCATATTCTTCGGCTTCCAGCGGAAGGCCGATTCGTTCTTCAATGTCATCCAAACTGGTGGATCCAAGAACAATATATTCATTGTCGGTTACCTGCTGGATCTCGTCTTCTTCATCCTCGTCGTATTCGTCGCGGATCTCGCCGACGATTTCTTCAAGAAGATCTTCCATCGTGATCAGACCGGAAAGTGCACCATATTCATCCAAAACAATAGTCATAGGAATCGAATCACGGCGCATTTCCATGAAAAGCTCGGATACGTTTTTGTATTCATAAGTGATATGAGCTTCGCGGATCAAGTCACGAAGGTTGAACTTTTCTTTGTCACCGTTATAGAAGACAAAATCCTTCAGATTGATAATACCTACGATATTGTCAATCGTGTCGTCGTAAACCGGCATACGTGCAAATTTATGTTCCGTAAATTCCGAAAGAAGGTCGTCATAAGAAGTGTTGACTTCTACCATGCAGATGTCGAGACGTGAGATCATGACATCCTTTGCAATCGAATCACCAAAATCTACAATATTTGTGATCATTTGGCGTTCTTCGCTTTCCAGAATACCTTCTTCGTGGCTGACATCAACAAAAGTACGAAGTTCGTCTTCTGTAATCTGCGATGCCTTCCCATCGGGATCAATTCGCAAAATAAACAGGATAAAGCGTGTTACCCGATCTAACAGGAAAATGATCGGTGTGAGAAGATTTGTTAAAAACAAAATCACACCACTATAGGACAAAGCCATCTTTTCGGCGTTTAGTGTAGCCATGTTTTTTGGTGTGATCTCACCAAAAATTAAGATCAATAAGGTCAAAACACCTGTTGCGATACCGGCAGCCAAACTCATGTTGTCTTCCAGACCAAGACGTGTACATACCGAAAAGGTATAGGATGTCGAGATCGAGGAAGCCGACAGGTTCACGATATTGTTACAGATCAAAACCGTACTCAACATTTTAGAAGGTTTCTCAATCAGTTTCAATACACGTTTCGCTGCTTTGTTTTTGTCTTCTGCCAAAGCACGCATTTTCAATTTGCTGACAGTAGTCAGCGAGGTTTCCGCAGAAGAAAAAAATGCGGACAGCAATAGCAACACAATAAGTATAATTATATTTTTCGCGTCACTGGGCCCCAAAAAAAATCACTCCATTTCATAAAAAAGTATTACAATCCATTATAGGGGATAACGGATGTTTTGTCAAATATTTCAAAATTTAGCTCAAAGCCTGACGTTTGCGAGCCATTTCGTCGCTGTCAAGATATTCGTCGTAAGTAGTTACTTTGTCAATCATACCATTTGGTGTAAGTTCAATGATACGGTTGGCAATCGTCTGAATGAACTGGTGGTCCTGGGACGTAAATAAAACAACACCCGGGAATTTGATCAATCCGTTATTGACGGAAGTGATCGACTCCATGTCAAGGTGGTTGGTCGGTTCATCCAGAATGAGGGAGTTGGCGCCTAACATCATCATTTTAGAGAGCATGACGCGGACTTTTTCTCCTCCGGAAAGGACATTTACCTTTTTCAGACCATCGTCTCCGGAAAAGAGCATACGGCCAAGAAAACCACGTACATATGTCGCATCTTTTTCCGGGGAATACGGCATCAGCCAGTCTACGATCGTATCGGTGCTGTCAAAGTCCTTCGTATTATCTTTTGGAAAATATGCCTGACTTGTGGTGATTCCCCATTTGTAATCGCCTTCATCCGGTTCCATTTCTCCGGCAAGAATCTGGAACAATGTTGTCGCAGCGATGCCATACGAACCGACAAATGCAATTTTGTCGTCGTGTCCGACGGTAAACGAAACATTGTCAAGGACTTTTTCGCCGTCAATTGTTTTGGAAAGGTTGGTTACGGTCAGTACCTCGTTTCCAATCTCGCGGTTTGGCTTGAAGTCAACGTATGGGTATTTACGGCTGGAAGGACGGAGCGTATCAAGTTCAATCTTTTCCAAAGCACGTTTTCGGGAAGTCGCCTGCTTGGATTTGGAAGCATTGGCGCTGAATCGCTGGATAAAGTCCTGTAATTCTTTGATCTTTTCTTCCTTCTTTTTGTTGGCTTCTTTCATCTGCTTGATCATCAACTGGCTGGATTCATACCAGAAATCGTAGTTTCCGGCATAAAGCTGCATTTTTGCATAGTCAATGTCAACGGTATGTGTACATACTTTATTTAAGAAGTAACGGTCATGCGAAACGACAATGATCGTATTTTCAAAATTGATCAAAAATTCTTCGAGCCAGCGGATCGCATCAAGATCCAGGTGGTTGGTCGGCTCGTCGAGAAGAAGAATATCCGGATTACCAAACAGGGCACGTGCCAAAAGCACTTTGACTTTTTCGCTTCCGGAAAGTTCACTCATTTTTTTATAGTGAAGTTCGGTATCGATATTCAATCCGTTCAAAAGAGTAGCGGCATCCGATTCGGCTTCCCAGCCATTCATGGTGGCAAATTCGCCTTCCAGTTCGCTGGCACGGATTCCGTCTTCTTCAGTAAAATCTTCTTTAGCGTAAATGGCATCTTTTTCTTTCATGATGTCATAAAGACGCTGGTTTCCCATGATAACGGTGTCAAGGACAACACAGTCATCGTATTTGAAGTGATCCTGCTCCAGCACGGAAAGACGCTGTCCCGGGGTGATGCTGATATCGCCCTGAGTCGGCTCCAGTTCTCCGGAAAGAATCTTCAAAAAGGTTGATTTTCCGGCACCGTTGGCACCGATGATACCGTAGCAGTTTCCTTCGGTAAATTTTATATTTACTTCTTCAAAGAGCGCCTTTTTTCCAAAGCGCAGTGTAACATTATTTGCCTGAATCATAATTTCCTCCATTTAAAACGTTATCTAATTACCTATTGTACTAAAAAATGGGGATTTTGCAAGTGTTTTTGAAAAATAATATTGTTAGATTCATAATAGTTATGTATAATAGAAGTATTACATGGTAAAGGATGGCTTGATGAATGAGACAGAATGCGATAGAGCAGTTTGAGATAAAACCGGCGAAAGGGTTGACGGAAGGAGTTACGGTTTCCGAAGAAAAGACAAGTGTGGAAGTGATTTTCTTTTGCAAAGAGCACAAGGAATGCCGGCTTTTGTTATATAGGGATCAAAAACTTTTAAAGAGGATAAAAATGTTTTCCAGAAAAGAGGCGGGGGCTCCGGATTTATTTGGAGTGCGTCTTTGCGGAGAGGGAATTGTTGGGGAATTGCAGGGATGTGAATATGTTTTTGAAGCGGAAAAGCAGATTTTTCAGGATCCGTATATGAGGGCATCCGAAGGAAGAAACCGTTTTGGAAATAAGGGCAGGCTGCGGGGAAAGTTTGATTTTTCCGAATTTGACTGGTCCGGGGAACACCGGAAGACGATCGCATTTGAGGATATGATCCTGTATCAGTGTCATCTGCGTGGATTTACAAAACATAATAGTTCCGGAGTGAAGGCACCGGGAACCTTTTCCGGATTTTGTGAGAAACTTGGATATCTGGAAAAATTAGGAATTAACACAGTGATTTTTCTGCCATTATATGATTTCAATGAAAGAATGGAAAAACAAAATGGCAAGATAAATTACTGGGGATATTCGGGGGATGCGTGTTATTTCGCACCAAAGGCATCTTACGCGTCGAATCCGGACAATGCGGTGTTTGAGTGCAAAGAGATGATCAAGAAGATGCATAAAAAGGGAATGAATGTATTTTTAGATATGCATTTCGACAAATGCTCCCCACAGTTTATGATTCGCTGCCTGCGCTATTATGTGACGGAGTATCATGTGGATGGATTCTTGATCAATACGGCGGTGGTTTCGGAGACATGGCTGCACGAAGATCCGATTTTACGTCAGGTAAAGATTCTGGGGGCAGGTTTTGCAACACCGGAAAAAGTAGCCGGAAAGAAAACCTTTGCCGTCTTTAATGAAGAATATCAGACGATCGCCAGACGTTACCTGAAAAGTGACGAGGGACAGGTGGCTGGATTTTATGAGGCTTTTTGCAAAGACGATGAGTCGTGTGCCAGAGTTCATTATATCACACAGAAAAATGGATTTACGCTTCGGGATCTGGTTTCCTATGATGTAAAACATAATGAGGCAAATGGAGAAAAGAATCAGGACGGTACCGAGTATAATTACAGCTGGAATTGCGGTCAGGAAGGTGCCAGCCGTAAGAAAACGGTTCTTCAGATGCGGAAAAAACAGACAAAAAATGCACTGGTGATGCTTCTGCTCGGACTACCGTCTCCAATGCTCCTTGCCGGGGATGAATTTGGACAGACACAGCGTGGAAATAACAATGCGTATTGTCAGGACAATGCCACAACGTGGCTAAACTGGAATTTATTGAAAAAAAATGAAGAACTTTTTCATTTTGTACAGAAATTAATTACTTTTCGTAAAAGCCATATTTTGTATCATCGTCAGGAAGTTATGACAGGAATGGATACAAAAGGAGTCGGTGCTCCGGCGGTGTCGGCGCATGGAATTGAGCCGTGGGAAGCGGATTTTTCTTATTACAGCAGAGATCTGGGGATTTTGTTTTATGGTACATACTATGAAGGAAATTCCGTTTATATGATGTTTAACCTGCACTGGGAAAGCCACACATTTTTCTTTCCTGTCATCGAAAAGGACAAGCAGTGGAAATGTATTGTTGATACGGAATGTGGGGAAAATGAAGAAAATGTTGTGCAGAAGAAATATAAAATGGCGCCAAGAAGTATCGCCGTATTTGAATGTGTAGATACCTGTCCTGCCGGCAGCAAAATGCGCGGACAGGACAAGCATCCGGTTAAACCTGAAAAGGCTTAAAAGTTGTGCTCTGCAACGATCGGGTCAAACAGATCCAGCTTGCAGTATTCCTGATCGGAAAAATGCTTGCAGGTAGTACAGGAAACATCCTCGTCTCCGGATTTGTTTGTACATTTGCAGTCGTGTTTAATGCAGTAAGCACTACAGTTTTGTGCAACATTACGATAGGTAGATTCTTTTGCTCTCATGGTATTCTCCTTTCCTGATGAAGTGTTTATTGACACGCGATTAGTATTGGCAAATTGAGAAAAAATATGCAAAAAAGAGGTTATTCGTATGAAAATGTATCAGATTGAAGAGGTAAAGCCGTTTATGGCACAATTGCTTCTTCAGGAAACATTTGACAAATTTTGTGTAAGTGTTGCGGAGATGCGCACGATTGTTCCGATAACGATAAAAGGAACGATGTCGCATGACTGGCTTTCGCCGGAAGATGCGGAAAAATATAAAGAACTGGAATATATTCCGTGGAAACTTTTGCGCCCGGTGGTTTTTGAACTGATCAAGGGCAAACAGACACCGGATTTTTTGAAAATACAGTTTGTTCATTATAGTGCAAATGGAGACTGCGGCGGGCTGCGGGTTCAGTTTGAAGCAGGAACGCTGACATGCCTGTCTACGTATACGCCGGCGGAATTTTCTCTGGACCGCAATGCAGAGACGTTTTGGGACGAAAACTGCCGGGCATTTTTGAAAAAACATGAAATTGTTAGCACTCAACTTTAACGAGTGCTAAAAAATCCTTGACATCTGATTTTTTCTGTATTACAATACTTTCTATAGTAAATGTAACGATTCAGTTATTACAAGATTTTATAACAGGAGAGTGACTTGAAATGAAAAAAGAGCAAGGAAGTTTAGCAATTAATTCTGATAATATTTTTCCGATTATTAAAAAATGGTTGTATTCGGATCACGACATTTTCATCCGTGAACTTGTCAGCAATGGATGCGATGCCATTACAAAACTCAAAAAACTGGAGATGATCGGGGAGACATCCCTTCCGGAGGATTATAAAGAGAAAGTGGAAGTATTTGTCAATGCGGAGGACAAGACGATCCGTTTTGTGGACAATGGACTTGGTATGACGGAAGATGAAGTAAAAGAGTACATTAACCAGATCGCATTTTCCGGAGCGACGGATTTCCTTGAGAAATACAAAGATAAATCGAGTGAAGACCAGATCATTGGACATTTTGGACTTGGTTTTTATTCTGCCTTTATGGTGGCTGACCGCGTGGAAATCAATACTTGTTCCTATCTGGAGGGCGAGCAGGCAATTCATTGGGAGTCAGAGTGCGGAACCGAATTTGAGATGAGCGACAGCGACAAAGACACGGTCGGAACGGAGATCATTCTTCATTTGAATGAGGATAGCTATGAGTTCTCCAATGAGTACCGCGTACGTGAAGTGCTGGATAAATATTGTTCCTTTATGCCGGTTGAGATTTTCCTTACCAATGAAAATGCAGAACCGCAGTATGAGACGATTCCAAGTGAAGAAGTGACCGAAGAAGATACGGTTATCGAAGAAATCGTGGAAGAGCCAAAAGAGGAAAAAGAGGGCGAAGACGCGGAGAAGAAAGAACCGGTTAAGAAAACGAAGATTTTGAAACGGCCGGTTTCCATCAGCGATACGAAGCCTCTTTGGACGAAGCATCCAAATGAATGTACGGAGGAAGAGTATAAAGAATTCTACCGCAAAGTGTTCCAAGATTACAAAGAGCCTTTGTTCTGGATTCATTTGAATATGGACTATCCATTTAACCTGAAAGGTATTTTGTACTTCCCGAAAGTAAATCTGGAATACGAAAACGCAGAGGGCGTTATCAAACTGTACAATAATCAGGTGTTTATCGCTGACAATATTAAAGAAGTGATTCCGGAATTTTTGATGCTTCTGAAAGGTGTTATTGACTGTCCGGATCTGCCGTTGAACGTATCACGTAGTGCGTTGCAGAACGATGGATTTGTGGCTAAGATCGCAGATTATATCACGAAGAAAGTGGCAGACAAGCTGACCGGAATGTGCAAGACAGACCGTGAGAATTTCGAAAAATACTGGGATGATATCAGTCCGTTTATCAAATATGGCTGCCTGAAAGAAGAGAAGTTCAAGAGTAAGATGAAAGATTATATCTTATTTAAAGATCTTGATGACAAATATATGACGATGAAAGAATATCTGGAGACGGTAGATGCTCCGGAAGCAGAAGTGGTTGAAAAGGGTGAAGAAGACAAAGATTCCGAACCACAGGAACCGCCCAAAACAGTCATTTATTATGTCACAGACAGAAAGCAGCAGAGTCAGTATATCAATCTGTTCCGCGAGGAAAATAAAAATGCCTTTGTATTGACACACAACATTGACCAGCCATTTATCTCTTCTCTGGAGATGGGCGACGATAATGTCAAATTCCAGCGTATCGATGCACAGGTAACGGAAGATTTTGTGGAAGAAATGAGCGAAGAAGAGATCAAGGAGAAGAAAGATGCTTTGACGGAAATCTTCAAAAAGGCTCTTGGCAAAGAAAAACTGGATGTTCGTGTCGAGAAGATGAAAAATGAAAAGATTGCTTCGATGATCACGATGTCCGAAGAAACCCGCCGTATGCAGGATATGATGAAAATGTATGCGATGAACGGCATGGGCGCAATGGGCGATTTTGGCGGCGAGACACTTGTCCTCAATGTGGCAAACCCACTGGTTCAATATGTAGAAAGCCACAAAGACGGCGACAAGACAGAACTTTTCTGTAAACAGCTGTATGATCTTGCTATGATCAGCCACAAACCTCTTGAACCGGAAGAAATGACAGAATTTGTTATGCGAAGCAATGAAATCATGGAATTGCTGGCGAAGGAGAAATAACATAGACGGTTTTTTGTGCAGAAACGAATGTCTTTGAAGGAGAAAGCGGCATTTTTCCCGAAGAAGTTAATCCGACACGCCGTGCAGAAAACTTGATATTTCAAAAAGAGCTGTCACACGTATAACTTCGTGTGACAGCTCTTTTTGAAATATCTTCAGACAGTTCTGCACGGTGTGTCAACATCTTCTTGAAAAAATACGCATTCTCTGCTTCCAAGACATAGTTTTGCGTGAAAAACCGTCTGCGATTATAAATAAAACAAGTTCCTGTCAATTATTAGACCCTATCCCCGTACTATCACTAATCAGCCCTACAAATTTATATAATATGTTTTTAAAGTTTTACTATATAGAAAAAATAAGCCCCTGCTTTTCCTATGAGGGATTTAGAACACCGTCGGTACATAGAGGGCGTGTTTTGCCCTCATGTACCGCTACGAGTGTTCTTCTAAGCGGAAGCGGTCCCGAATAGGAAATGATAGTCCTATTTTTCTGATAAGTACACCTGTAAAAAACAACACAATTTGATATTTTTTACAAAATCTGATAAGATATAAGAAATTACAACGAAATGGAGAGAAAATAGATGAAAAATACGATGCAAAAAATAATATGGGGGCTGGCAGCAATCCTCTGTGTACTGTCTGTCCGCACTCCGGTGCAGGCAATGACGATGGAGGATCAGGCAGATGGGAAGACGATTTACCGCATTCAGAACAATGACTATGCGGAGACGACGATGACCGTTGGAAAGCAGGGAACATTTACCTACGATCTGACTGGACTGACAGATCCGACGGATGGCAGTGCCGTTACGGCGGTTCAGGTAACTTCAATAAGCACGAGTAACAGTGAGGTTCTTCAGGTGAATGCGGACGGCTCCTTTACCGCACTTGCCCCGGGAGAGGCAACGGTTTACATTCAGGGAACGTATGGAACTTATAATATGTATTTTTCTGGTCGTTGTGACGTTACGGTTATGGTGGATATGACCAATGTGGCACTTGAAAAGGCATCCATTAAGGGAATTTATTCGGGCAATAATTATTACGAGACGTTTGTGGCTTTGCAAAATGTACCGGCAGGTATCCTGTTATCGGAAGATAATGTGAATTTTTCTGCTCAGTCCAGTAATGCCAGTGTTAGTGTAAATGCTGTCTTGGAAAATAACCAGATTAAACTTACCTTTTATAATGCAGGAAAGACAACATTGACTTTTACAATAAATGGAAAAGAATTCAAACTGGAAGTGAATATTCAGAATGTTACCATTTCGAAGCAGGGAATGGTGCAGGCGAAGGGAAAGAAAGTTTCGTTAAAGATTAAAGGAACATCGGACAAGCCGGTTTGGAGTTCCTCGAATCCAAAAGTGGCGAAGGTTACAAAAAATGGTCTTGTTTCCTGTAAGAAAAAAGGAAATGCAGTGATCACGGCGACATTTGGCGATGCCAAAGTAGGATGTGCGGTTTCGGTTGTGTCGGCGAAGAAAGTAAAAACGATCCGCTATGCGAAAATGATTGGAACAAAATGGAAATACAGTCAGCCAAAGAGAATGCAGAAAGGGTATTATGACTGTAGTTCTCTTGTTTGGAAAGCCTATTGCAAGATGGGGAAAAAGATTGGAGGAAATTATGCGCTGGTGGCGGCTGACCTTGCAAAATGGTGTAAAGCGCATGGAAAGAAGATTACAAAGTCCTATACACGCAATCATATCCAGAAAATGAAACTCAATCCGGGTGATCTGATGTTTGAAACGGGTGCTGATAATGGACGGTATCTGGGAATCTACCATGTAGAGATGTTTACCGGATATGTTGTTGGGGATTATGACAACAATGGAGACCCGGTTTTGTATGAAACCTGGGGAGCAAGACCGGATGGTTATTATGGCGGTGGATATATGATTTACCGACCGTTTAAGTGAGCTTGAAAATGTAGGATTTTGTCGAAATTTGACGGAAATTGTCACAAATATAGACAAAATGTTAAAGGAAAATAAAAAAAATGGAAAAATTCCATATATTGGTATTGCAAAATGTGGAAAAAACATTTATAATGCAAACAAAGCGCGTAAATAAAAACTTATACGTTGCTTTTGTACACTAATATGGGAGGTAAAAAAAGAGTGAACAAGCTTAGGGTTCTAATTGTAGACGACAGTGCCAGAACAATTTCTCTGATCAAAGACAGTTTATCGGAAGATACGGATGTAGAGATTGTCGGGCAGGCAGAAAACGGTGTGGAAGCAATTGAAATGATTCGCGAAACCAAACCGGATGTTGTATTTTTGGATTTGATCATGCCAAAGATGGACGGACTTCTGGTTTTGGAGAAAGTATGCCGAGGATTACCGGGAATTGAGAAACGCCCGGAATTCATTGTCGTGACAGCTGTTACTCAAGAAAATGTGATGCAGACCGCATTCCAATACGGAGCTGCATACTACGTATTAAAGCCATTTGAAAAGGAAACGATTCAGGCGAAGATACAGCAATTAAAACCGGGGGCATTGCCGGTTGTCATGAACTATCAGTCAAGAGAACCGGACAAAAAGGGGTACAATCTGGAGATGGATGTGACACAGATCATCCATGAGATTGGAGTACCTGCGCACATAAAGGGCTATCAGTACTTAAGAGATGCGATTATGATGTCTGTAGATGACAGTGAGATGTTGAATTCGATCACAAAAATTTTGTATCCATCAATTGCCAAACAGCATAAGACGACACCAAGCCGAGTAGAAAGGGCGATTCGTCATGCGATAGAGGTGGCATGGACAAGGGGGAAAGTGGATACGATTGATGAATTGTTTGGATATACTGTCAGCAATGGCAAGGGAAAACCAACCAATTCCGAATTTGTAGCTTTAATTGCAGATAAAATACGGCTGGAACAGAAAATGCGGAAGTCGTATTAAAAATGAAAAGAGAGGGCCGCTTCAAAGTGTCCCTCTTTTTTGCTGTTTAAGATTGGGAACAAGAAATCACAGTTGCATTTTGCCGTATTTTTTTATATAATAATGTTATGGTCGCCCAAAAACAGATAGAGAAGAGAAAGGCAGGATGAGATATGGAACAGGATAAACGTAGTGATTTAATTGAAAAATTTGATACGGGAGAACTGTCGAAGGACATCATCCCACCTAATTTTACAGATCCTGATGTGTTATTTGAGGTGCTGACAAAGCTGTTGACAGCGGAAAACAGGCAGGATGAGATGGGGATTATACGAAAAGCATATGAACTTGCCAAAGAAGCACATAAGGATCAAAAAAGAAAATCCGGGGAACCATATCTGATTCACCCGGTCTGTGTGGCAATCATTTTGACACAGCTGGATATGGACAAGGAGACGATTGTCGGCGGACTTCTTCATGATGTCATTGAGGACACACCGTATACTGTGGAAGACATTACTCAGATGTTTAGTGCGGAGATTGCGCTTTTGGTCGATGGTGTTACGAAATTGACCCAGCTGAACTATTCCGCGGACAAACTGGATGTGCAGGCGGAAAATCTTCGTAAAATGTTTTTGGCGATGGCAAAAGATATCCGTGTTATCATTATAAAATTGGCGGACCGTCTTCATAATATGCGTACACTGCAATTTATGAAACCGGAAAAGCAGAAAGAAAAAGCCAGAGAGACGATGGACATTTACGCGCCGATCGCACATCGTCTTGGTATTTCCAAAGTAAAGGTAGAATTGGATGATCTTTCTTTACAATATTTGGAGCCGGAAGCTTACAAGGAATTGAATGACAAATTTAATCATCTGCGTGTACAGAAGGAAACGTTTGTTAAGGATATCATGGAAGATGTCAAAGAACATCTCGATGAGGCCAAGATCAAGGCAACAATCGATGGACGTGTGAAGCATCTGTTCAGTATTTACCGAAAAATGGTAAATCAGAATAAGACATTGGATCAAATTTATGACTTGTTTGCGATACGAATTATTGTAGATACAGAGCAGCAGTGTTATACGGCTCTTGGAATCATTCACGAGATGTATAAGCCGATTCCGGGACGTTTTAAAGATTATATTGCGATGCCGAAACCAAATCATTACCAGTCATTGCATACGACATTGATCGGACCAAACGGACAGCCATTTGAAATTCAGATTCGCACATATGAGATGCATAAAACAGCAGAATACGGTATTGCGGCACATTGGAAATATAAGGAGACAAAGGGAAGCGAGGCCAAGGTTAAAAATGATGAGGCCAAGATGGCATGGCTGCGTCAGATTTTGGAATGGCAGCGGGATATGTCGGACAATAAAGAATTTTTGAGTGTCATCAAAAGCGATCTGAATCTGTTCTCAGATAGTGTATACTGCTTTACACCAAACGGAGATGTAAAGACCCTCCCGGCAGGGTCGACACCGATCGATTTTGCCTATGCGATACATACTGCTGTCGGGAATAAAATGGTAGGTGCCAGAGTGAATGGAAATATCGTGAAACTGGATTACCAGATTCAAAACGGAGACCAGATTGATATCATCACCTCCCAGAACAGTAAGGGACCAAGCCGTGACTGGCTGCTGATCGTCAAGAGTACACAGGCGAAAAACAAGATCAATCAGTGGTTCCGTACCGAATTTAAAGAAGATAATATCGTGCGGGGAAAGGAACTTCTGGCGCAATATGCAAAAACAAAAAGCATTGATCTGTATAAATATGTAAAACCGGAATATACCGAAGCCTGCAAACGTAAATATGGATTTAAAGACTGGGATTCCGTCTGTGCTGCCATCGGCCATGGCGGCTTGAAGGAAGGACAAGTCATCAATAAACTCATTTATGAATATGAGAAGAAGAACAAACGTGTTGTCTCGGATGAGCAGGTCAAAGAGGCAATCGAAAATGCCAAAGAGGCAAAAGGTATAAAAGAAGGAGGCGAATCCTCTTCGTCAAAGAGCGGCGGCAAAAAGAGTGGAATCGTCGTTATGGGACTGGATGATCTTGCCGTTCGTTTCTCAAGGTGTTGTAATCCGGTGCCGGGAGACGAAATTGTCGGATTTGTTACGAGAGGCCGTGGAATCTCGATTCATCGTACCGACTGTGTCAATATGATCCATCTGCCGGTAGAAGAGAGAAATCGACTGATCGAAGCAGAATGGAGTGCGCAGGCGAAGAAGAACGAAGACTATTATCCGGTCGAGATCGTCATTTATTCGTACAACCGAAGTGGTGTATTGTTTGATGTGTCAAAGATCTTTACCGAGAATGAAATTGATGTGAAGTCCATGAATGTCCGGACTTCCAAGCAGGATAAAGCTACGATCGTGGTCGGATTTGAGACCCGTGGCGTGGAACAGCTCAATAAATTAGTAAAAAAACTTCGAAATGTAGAAAGTGTTATCGACATCGAGAGACGTTCCAACGGCTGATCGATGGAAAAAGAAAGGATAGATTATGGAAATCAATGGTTTGATCATAGAATCTGTCGTCGTGGGCAGTGTAGGAACCAACTGTTATATTGTGCATAAAAAGGATTCCGAACATTGCTTTGTGGTAGATCCGGGCGACAGCGGAGATAAGATCGCAAATTATATCCGCGATCAGAAAATGATCTTAGATCATATCTTGCTTACCCATGGGCATTTTGACCATATTCAGGGAGTAAGAGATCTGAAAAATGCGATACGATGCGAAATCTGTGCGCTGGATGTCGAGAAAGAACTGCTTTCGGATGCCCGCATGAATGTGTCAGCAATGACCGGAAGACCGGAAGAACTGGAAGCAGACATATGGCTTCACGACGGACAGCAGTTTGAGAGTGCCGGGATTGCGATGAAAGTGATCCACACACCGGGACATACAAAAGGAAGCTGCTGTTATTTTCTGGAAGAGCAGAAAGTGCTTTTCAGTGGAGATACGCTGTTTATGGAATCCGTCTGAAGAGCGGATCTGCCGACCGGAAATGAAAAAGAACTGATGCAGTCGGTACGGGAAAAAGTATTGACCCTGCCAAGCGAAACCAAAGTGTTTTCCGGACATGGACCGGCGACCAGCATCGGTTATGAACAGGCGAATAATCCTTATGCTTAAGAGAGGAAATTCTCATGATACAAGTTGACATTTCCGGAACCGAGTTTTCGTATGATATGAAAGCTCTGGCGATGGTATTTTATCCGGAAAAAGAGTGCAGGGTAGTCGAGCATCCGGAAGTTTCTACGGAAGACGGCTATTCGATAAAATGGCAGATGGATGGAAAAAAATGGGAAAAACTTTTTCCGAATCCATACTCGAAAAACCAGATTAAAAAAGAAGTTTATGAATATTTGAAAACGCAGTCGGGAAAAGAACTTCCGTGGGGGATTCTTACCGGGATCCGGCCTGCGAAGATTCCGCTCCGGCTGATGATGCAGGGAGAAGAAGAGGCAGCGATCCGGGATATTTTAAAAGAAGAATATTTCTGCCGGGATGACAAAGTGAAACTGGCGATGGATGTTGCAAAAAAGGAATTTTCCCTGACGCAGGGCATGCAGCATGAAAGGTGTGCGAATGTGTACATCGGCATCCCCTTTTGTCCGACAATCTGTGCCTATTGTTCCTTTTCCTCTTTTCCGGCAGGGAGGTATCGAGATAAGATGGATGCGTACTTGGATGCCTTGGAAAAAGAGATGACGCAGTGCAAAGAATGGCTGGCCGGCAAGCAGATGGTCAGTGTGTATGTGGGAGGCGGCACACCGACATCGTTATCGGAAGAGCAGTTTGAGCACTTGATGGCGATGACCGAAAAATATCTTCCGATGGAACAGGCGAAAGAATTTACCGTCGAGGCAGGGCGTCCGGACAGCATTACCGAGGGCAAACTGCGGAGCATGAAAGCCCATGGTGTGACAAGAATTTCCATCAATCCGCAGAGCATGAAAGAGCATACGCTGGAACTTTTGGGGCGTAAGCACACGGTAGAGGAAATACGTGAGAAATTTATGCTTGCGAGAACATTGGGATTTGATAATATCAATATGGATCTGATCGCAGGACTTCCGGAGGAAACACTGGAAGATTTTAAAGAGACACTGCGGGAAGTCGAGGCCTTGAAACCGGACAGTATCACCGTTCACACATTGGTGATCAAACGGGCATCCCGGCTGCGAAAAGAGCAGTTGGAGCAGGGCGGTGAGATGCGTAAGGAAGATGCCTGCATCGAGCCGATGCAAAAAGAAGCAGAGCAGTTCTGCCGGGCACACGGATATGAGCCGTATTATATGTACCGCCAGAAAAATAAGGCACATACAACGAGAAATACCAATCAGGAAAATGTGGCTTATGCAAAACCCGGAAAAGAAAGTCTGTATAACATATTTATCATGGAAGAACTGCAATCCATTCTGGCGCTTGGCAGCGGAGGATCGTCAAAGATCGTATTCCCGGAGGAAAACCGGATGGAGCGCGTAGAAAATGTAAAAAGCGTTGATGACTACATTAGTAGAATTGACGAGATGATAAGAAGAAAAAAGGAAAGTTGGAGGTAATGCGTGATGGCATTAAAGAAGAAACCGGTAACGGGTATGAAAGATATTTTGCCAAAGGAAATGGAGATCCGTGATTATGTGATCGGACTCATCAAAGAAACTTATGGAACCTTTGGATTTTCGTCGATTGAGACTCCTTGTGTAGAGCATATCGAAAGTCTTTGCAGCAAGCAGGGCGGCGAAAATGAAAAATTGATCTTCAAGATTTTGAAACGAGGAGAAAAATTGAAACTGGATACGGCAGAATGCGAAGCCGATCTGGTAGACAGCGGACTGCGCTATGATCTGACCGTTCCCCTGTCTAGATATTATGCCAATCATGCAAATGAATTAAGCGCACCGTTTAAAGCCCTTCAGATGGGAAATGTATGGCGTGCTGATCGTCCACAGAGAGGGCGGTTCCGTCAGTTTATGCAGTGTGATATTGATATCCTTGGAGAGCCGTCAATCTTAGCGGAGATTGAATTGATCTTGGCAACGACGACACTGCTTGGCAAATTGGATTTTACAAATTTCACCATTCGTATCAATAACCGTAAGATTTTGAAAGCAATGGCAGCATATTGTGGATTCCCGGAAGCAGAATACGATTCCGTGTTTATCATTCTGGATAAGATGGACAAGATCGGTATGGACGGCGTAACCGCGGAACTTCTCGAAGCCGGTTACGAGCAGAAATCCGTCGATATGTGCAAAGAATTGTTTGAAACCGTGACCAATGATATCGCCGGTGTAAAATATCTGAAAGAAAAACTGGGCGACTGTCTGGAAGCAGGTACGGCAGAAGATCTGGAGACCATCATTTCTACTGTGGAAGAAACAAAATCCGCAGACTTTAAGATTGCTTTTGATCCAACGCTTGTACGCGGTATGAGTTATTATACCGGTCCGATTTTCGAGATCTCGATGGATGAATTTGGAGGATCGGTCGGAGGCGGCGGACGCTACGACGAAATGATCGGTAAATTTACCGGAAATGATACGTGTGCCTGTGGATTTTCCATCGGATTTGAGCGTATTGTCATGCTTCTTCTTGAGCGTGATTTCAAAGTACCGTCAAGTTCAAAGAAAAAGGCATACCTGATCGATAAAAAGGCGACGCCGGAATTGATGAAGAAAGTCATTTCTCAGGCAAATGAAGAGCGCAAAAACGGATACAAAGTCAGTAT
>ERZ779762.563-NODE-563-length-23805-cov-2.562232_pt1 | contig 23805 bp, 14 predicted proteins | sample MGYA00511887_ERZ779762 | MGnify/ENA primary metagenome ERZ779762 (study PRJEB29588, sample SAMEA2163052) | human gut metagenome | biome: human gut; feature: human-associated habitat; material: faeces | place: Denmark | collected 2008/2010 ...
TTGATCAAAAAATGTAACGACTTCGGTGCCGGCGGTGTATCTGTTGCAATCGGTGAACTGGCAGACGGACTGCGTGTGGATCTTGATAAAGTGCCTAAGAAATATGCCGGTTTGGATGGAACAGAACTTGCTATCTCCGAATCCCAGGAGCGTATGGCAATTGTTGTAGATCCGAAAGATGTAGATAAAATGCTTGGTTACGCAAACGAGGAAAACCTGGAGGCGATTCCGGTAGCTGTAGTTACGGAAACTCCAAGACTTGTTCTTTCCTGGAGAGGCAAAGAAATTGTAAATATTTCCCGCGCATTTCTGGATACCAACGGAGCGCATCAGGAAACAGATGTAACGGTTACGATGCCTTCAAAAGCAGAGAATTATATGGAAAAAGCGGAAGTGAAAGATAACTTTAAAGATACTTTCACAGACACATTAAAAGATTTGAATGTCTGCTCCAAAAAAGGATTGGTGGAAATGTTTGACAGTTCTATCGGAGCGTCAACGGTTACAATGCCATATGGTGGTAAATACCAGCTGACACCTACGCAGACCATGATTGCAAAACTTCCGGTATTGGATGGAAAATGCGATACGGTAACGATGATGAGTTATGGCATGGATCCATATCTTACGAGCTGGAGTCCATATCACGGTGCAGAGTATGCCGTGCTTACTTCGGTAGCAAAGATTGTGGCAGCCGGCGGTGATTACAAGAAGATCCGCTTTACCTTCCAGGAATACTTCAAACGTATGACCGAAGACAGCAAACGCTGGGGAGAACCGATGGCAGCGTTGCTGGGTGCTTACGATGCACAGATGAAATTCGGTCTTCCGTCAATCGGTGGAAAAGACAGTATGTCAGGAACCTTTAATGATATTGACGTACCACCGACATTGTGCTCTTTTGCCGTAGATGTGGCTAAGATTTCCGATGTTGTCACACCGGAATTGAAAAAAGCGGGTGATGTCCTTGTATGTCTGCCAATCCGCAAAGATGCTTATGATCTCCCGGATTACGATTATGTACTTAACATGTACGAGACAGTAACGGCACAGATGAGAGCAGGTCTTGTGAAAGCAGCCTATGCTTTGGAAGGAAAAGGAATTGCTCAGGCAGCTGCCAAGATGGCATTTGGCAATAAACTGGGTGTTGCCTTTGAAGAAAAAGAAGCTGTTTCGACATATTTTGAACCGGCTTATGGCGATCTTCTTCTTGAAGTGGATGCTACAGATGTAGAAAAAGTAGCTTCTCTTGGATTGGATTATAAAGTGGTTGGTACCGTTACGGAGAAAGCGGAATTTACTTATGGGAAGGAAAGTGTATCGATGGAAGAGGCAATTGCTTCCTGGACACAGACATTGGAAAAAGTATTCCCAACCCGCTCCGGAGTAGAAGACAAGAAGATTACTACCGGACTTTATGATGCCAAAGAGATTTATGTGTGCAAGCATAAAGTGGCAAAACCAAAAGTATTTATTCCGGTATTCCCAGGTACAAACTGTGAATACGATACGATGAAATCTTTTGTGGCTGCGGGAGCAGAGACAGAAAGTATTGTATTTAAAAATATGACAGAAGCAGATATTAAAGATAGTGTAGATGCGTTTGAAAAAGCGATTAACGAATCCCAGATTCTGATGTTCTCCGGCGGATTCAGTGCCGGTGATGAACCGGATGGTTCCGCGAAGTTTATCACTTCCGTATTTCGCAATGAGCGCATCAAAGAAGCCGTTCATCGTCTCCTTCAGGAGAGAGATGGTCTGGCACTCGGTATCTGTAATGGTTTCCAGGCATTGGTTAAACTGGGACTGGTTCCTTACGGAGAGATTAAGACACAGAAAGACGATTCGCCGACATTGACAACCAATAGCATTGGCCGTCATATCAGCAAATCAGTTTATACGAAAGTGGTTACCAATAAGTCACCATGGCTTCAGAAAGCGACACTTGGCGGAGTTTATGCTGTGCCTGCTTCTCACGGAGAAGGACGTTTTGTTGCAAGCAAAGAGTGGATTGATAAATTGTTCGAAAATGGACAGGTTGCTACACAGTATGTTGATGTAAACGGCAATCCGACGATGGATGAAGACTTCAATCCGAACGGTTCTTATTATGCAATCGAAGGAATCACAAGTCCGGACGGAAGAGTGTTAGGAAAAATGGCACACTCTGAGCGCCGCGGCGATGGTGTTGCATTGAATATCTGCGGCGACCAGAATCAGCTGATCTTTGAGAGTGGCGTAGAATACTTTAAATAAAATAGAAATGTAGGAAAGTTCTTGATAGTGGCTTACTGCATTGATTTTCGGAAAGCACCAGGGGTAACTCCGGTGCTTTTTTTGAATTGCCGGATAAAATGATATACCTGGCTGTAACCCAGTTCGGAAGCAATATCGGCAACTGACATATCCGTAGAAAGCAGGTATTCTTTCGCCGTCGTAATCTTATTTTCTATAATGTCGGACAAACAGGTCGTTCCAAATGCTTTCTTATATAAAACCTGAAAATAAGCAGGAGACAGTGTAGTTTCTTTGGCGAGATCTTTAATTTTCCAATTTTTTGCCGGGGCAGCTAAAACTTTTTTTCGTATCGCAAGAAGATTATCAAAATAAGGAACTTTAGAATTTTGATAATGCTCGGCGGACCAGGATTCGCCGACACGGGTCATGAGAAGCATCATTTGATGATATTGAATGTCAAGAACATATTCGGTTGCATCATAATATTCACGGCAAATGGCATGAATAATAGGATCAATCAAAGCATGGTTGTTAATTTTTACAGGTTGATTTAAAGGAAAGTGCAATTTGTTTAAAAAGCTATCTATATCCCGAGGAAGAAAATGGATGTAATCGTCGCAGTATGGCTTTGTGACAGAGAGGTATTTGTAAGGGGTATAACCGGAGATGATAACGACCGATGGACCAGTGATCGTATATGTATTTTCGCGTATTTGAAGTAAAGCTGGTGTCTTTATGTATAAGAGCAGAAAGTCGGCGATACCGGAAGGATGGGAAATGGAAAAGCCTTCTTCATGAACAGTATTATAAATGGCGTTATGGATATGCATAAAATCTCTCCTTTTTCGAATTATATGTGTATTTATTGCAATTATACGATATTGAGAAACAAAAAGCAAGGTTGTAAAATAGAATCATAAAAAATATTGTTCTATTTTTTAGAAAGAATGGAGAGGTGAAAATGTTTACGAATAAAACAAAGAAAAGAGTTGCTATACTGCTTGCTGGTGCAATTGTTTTGCCGGGGGTGGTTTCGGAAAGTTTTGTCTTTGCAAAAGCAAAGTGTACAGTAAAGAAAATGACACTTGAGGCAGGACAGAAGAGGACGATCAAAATAAAAAACAAGGTAAAAGGGGCAAAATATATTTTTAAATCTTCCAAACCTTTGGTAGCGAAAGTGAATGCGAAAGGAATGGTAACAGCAAAAAAAGCAGGAAAAGCGGTAATTACAGTTGTTGAAAAGAGAAAAACGAAGAAAAAAACGAAGAAAAAAACGATTGGCAGGGTCAAAGTTATGGTGAAGAATGTAAAAGATGTAACGCAGTCAGCAGAACAGTCAAAGGAACCTGTTGCAACTGCTGCTGTGGCGACAGAGGCGGCAGCAACGGTTACACCGAGCGGGGGGATGGTATCGACGGCAACACCAGCCACTGTCGTTACAGCGAGTGCAACACCAAGCGAAACACCAAGCGAAACTCCAATGGCTACGCCGCTCGAAACGGCGGCATCAAAGCCGAAATCATTTGTTGATGACCGTTTTGAGGTTCCGGGTGAGTTTGATAAAGAGGTTAAGGATTATGAGTATGCAGATCCACAGACAATTACCTATTATTCCAAAGTGTCGGAAGCAAAACGAAAAGCGGTTGTCTATGTTCCAAAGGATTATGATGCAGCCAAAGAATATCCCATCTTATATCTGCTTCATGGGATTGGGGGGGATGAAAATGAGTGGAAACAGGGAAATCCGGAAGTTATTACCGGCAATCTGACGCGGGAGGGAAAACTTCCGGAAACAATCGTTGTATGCCCGAACCAGCTTGTTCAGGTGCCGGGGGAAAAGATGCCGGGGAATTATCTTGATCCGGGAAGATTTGTTATGTTCAATCGTATGATCAAGGAACTGAATACCAGTTTGATCCCGTATATGGAAGAACATTATTCCATTAAAGAAGGAAGAGATAATCATGCAATTGCCGGATTGTCAATGGGAGGAAGAACCAGTTTGTATTGTGGATTTAATATGTTGGATTACTTTAGTTACATCGGAGCTTTTGAACCGGCACCGGGAGTTCTTCCATACAGTGCAGAAGAGGGACTGTTTACGGAAGATACTTTCAAGATACCAGAAGAGTATCAGGACACTACGCTCATTATGATCCAGCAGGGAGATAAGGACAATGTAGTATCTGATAATCCAACAAAGTATCATAAGGCATTAGACAAAAATGGCGTACCTCATTTGTTCAATAATGTGCCATATGGACATGACTGGACTGCATGGAAAGAGGGATTGTACAATTTTGCAAGACGAATCTTTCAATAAATTAAGGAGGACAAATAATATGAGAAAGAAAGCAGTTGCTGTATTGCTTGCCGCTGCGGTATGTTTTACAACATCACTTCCTGCGGGAGCACAGGCAGAGGCAGCGAAAAAACCAAGCTTATCAAAGAAGAGTATTCGGTTAGAAACCGGAAAAAAAGCAATTTTAAAAGTTAAAACGGTTAAGAATGCGAAAGTGACCTGGAAAAGCAGCAAAAAAAGTGTAGCAGCCATTGGAAAAAAATCAAAGAAATCAGCGCAGATCATAGCAAAGAAAAAGGGATCTGCTAAGATTTACTGCAATGTAAAGAAGCAGAAAAAGAAATTCGTGCTTGTTTGTAAGGTTAGAGTGATGAAAGCAAAACCGGCACAGCCTGTAAAAACACCGGTGCCTGTATCGGATGTAACAGCAAGTGGTGCGCCTGCGGCAGTAACTATATTACCAGCGCTGACAACACCTTTGCCGGCATCAACAATGCCTTCCTCCAGTAAGGCACCTGACACTCCAACGTCAACCCCGGCAGTACAGCCAACAGCAACTGTGAAACCGGAACCAACGCTGGCACCGGCAGAAGCGGACAGTATCCGCGGCGTCTATGAGGGGATTTTTGACCATATGGGAACCTGTGCCAATTATGGATCAGGAGGCCAGCTTCAGGATGAGAAAACACTGGCATTTATCAAGAAACATTTTAACAGTATTACAATGGAAAATGAGATGAAACCAGATGCTGTTTTAGGGAATAGTGTAAATGCTATCACAAAAGAGGAAGCAGTAAAACTGGGATACGTGATCCCGGCAGAATATAAAGAAACGACAGTGCCAAAGTTGAATTTTGATAACATTGACAAGATTTTACAAACTGCGTACGACAACGGCCTGGATCTTCGGGCACATACTTTATTATGGCATAGCCAGACGCCATCCTGGTTCTTTGGAAAAAAATATCAGGCAAGGACAGTCGTAGATAAGGATACGATGAATGCAAGGATTGATTTTTATGTATCTACGGTGATGGATCATATCATGAAAAAGGAAAAAGAGATTGCGGGAGAAACCGGTAAGATCGTATATGCATGGGATGTTGTAAATGAATATCTTCATCGGGGAAGAGCATGGTCTCTTAACTGGACGAGTGTTTACGGAGATATGAAAGGAACGCCGTCTTATGTAAAACGTGCCTTTGAACGTGCTTATGAGATGCTGGAAAAATATGATGCAACAGATAAAGTTACATTATTTTACAATGACTATGATACTTATTTTGAAGTAGAGGATCTTCTTGCCCTTGTCAATTTTATAAATGAAGGGGAAAAAGCAAAAATCTGCTCCGGAATCGGTATGCAGAGCCATGTAGATATCAAAAGACCGACGATTGAAGAGTATGGTGCAGCGTTGGAGAAATTTATGGCGGCAGGATATGAGGTTCAGATCACAGAACTTGACTTTACCATTAATTTTGATACCGATGGAACCGATAAAGAAGGTCCTTCGTATTCGTATAAAAATGAAGGGGAAACCATCCAAGAACAAGCTGTCTTTGTAAAAGATTTTATGGAGATGGTGATCGCAAAGCAGAAAAACCGCGATAAGACAGTAAGCCAAAAAGGAATTACCGGACTTACGCTCTGGGGGCTTTACGATAGCATTTCCTGGAGAGGACAGTGCCAGCCACTGCTTTTCGGTAAATCAATAGAGGATCCGAAACCGGCGTTTGATGCTTTTTTGAATGCAGCCAAAACAAAATAAATCAGCGTATACATTATAGAAAGGTATTATGAGATAAAGAGAACCCTCTTTCTGCTTGAAAGTTCTGTCAGATTATATTATAATTTGATGTGAATAGGAGATAGAAAGAGGGTTTTTGCGTGTTTGAACATATTATATTAGCATCCGGTTCACCGAGAAGAAAAGAATTGATGCATTTTATATCCGATGATTTTGAAGTCCATGTTTCGGACTGCGAAGAAACGATTACGAGTGACATACCATCAGAAGTGACAAAGGAACTGGCAAAACAAAAAGCAGAAGCTGTATGTGATGAAATGTCGAAAAAACAGGCGGATGGAAGGAAAGTCTTTGTGATTGGAGCCGATACGGTAGTAAGCCTGAAGGGACAGATTTTTGGAAAACCCAAAGACAGGGAGGAGGCTTTTTCCATGCTTTCCCATTTACAGGGAACAACGCATGAAGTGACGACCGGCGTGGCAGTACTGACAGTGGATCAGGGCAGAATAACGCAGTACGATGTCTTTTCTGAAACAACGGAGGTGGAAGTGGCATCTATGACAGGGAACGAAATAAACGCGTATGTGGAAACAGGAGATTGTTATGATAAAGCGGGTGCCTATGGGATTCAAGGAGTATTTTCCAAACATATCGCCGGCATAAAAGGAGATTATTTTAATGTGGTGGGCTTTCCAATACACCGAGTTTACGAGGCTTTAAGAAAAAACAAAAAATAATTGAAAAAAAATAAAATTTTTCCTTGACTTTTATGTGAACCTTATGTATAATAATGATTGTCGCTGAGAGATACGGCGACAACAAAATGCGCGAGTGGCTCAGTTGGTAGAGCACAACCTTGCCAAGGTTGGGGCCGCGGGTTCGAGTCCCGTCTCGCGCTTCTTTTTTTTATATTTTTTTAGGCTGGCCATCCAGCAGGTTCCCGGTACAGATGAAAAATAAATAGGAGCATCCAAAGGTTGAAAACGGATGAAAATTATTGTATAATAATTTTAACGGAATAGTTGCCAATAAAATAGAATCATATTATAATTTTTGACACAAAATGCCGATAAAATTTATATATAGATTGAGGCTTTCAGCAAAAAAAGCAGAAAGGATAAAAAGTTATGAAAAAAAGTGAAAAAAAGAAAAAACATACAATATGGAAATGGGGCAGCATCTTTCTCGTACTCTGTATTGCAGTGGCGGGACTGTGCTTTTGTCTGGGGGATAAATCGGATGCGGCAGAGGGACTGTATCTGACATGTGATGGATATCAGTTAAATGCCCAGACGGCATATCAGATGAAAAACCGCCAGGCGACGTTGATCCTGGGGTCGGAAGATTCGCCGATCTATGCGGATCCGAATCTGTATGAGATCAAATGGTCGATAGAGACCGGAAAGGATATCGCAGATATCCAACAGGGAAGCAGCCAGATCTATGGTATCGTAACGGCAAAAAATCCGGGTGAAGTAACTGTACTTGCTACGGTTTACAATAAAGTGGCAAGTGGTCTGGGACCGGTTATCGGTAGTGTTACCTGTAAGATTCAGGTCGTATTTGCGGTAGATACTTCACAAAATGATAATGTGTTCAAAAAGCCATATGAGGATTCGCAGGATAAGGCGATTTTCCTTCGTACGACGGACAAACCGGTACCGCTTACATTGAACTATGGTAAATCCAGTGAAGCACAGTGGACGGTGGCAAACTCAGAAGTAGCAGAAGTGTCTGCAACCGGTGTCGTTACGCCAAAGGGAGCCGGTACGACGAAGATCACGGCGACGTATACACCAAAGGACAGTCCGGAGATTACCTATTCGACGACGATAGATGTATACGTTTATCCGAGTATCAGCGAAACGGATTCCAATTACGGAAATCTGAAGACGATAAAAATGGATACCGGTGGAACGATTTATACGGATGCGAACTTTATGAATAATATCGAAGGTATTAAAAATAAGATGGACTGGGTTATCAAGCGGGACAGCGGTGGAAGTGAAGAAGTCATCGCGGATTCGCTTACCAAGAAATCGGATCTGATTGAGATCAGTCCGGAATCCAGCCGTTCCAATCAGCTTCGAGTAACTGCAAAAGCAGGATTGTACCGTGTGTATTTTTATCCGCATGGTGCGTATGAGAGCGAGCAGAAGTACATAGATGAAGATGTGTATGCACCGACGGTATTGAATTTGTATGTGTATGCAAGTCCAAATGATTATAAAGAAACGATTGCCATTCATGATACCTATGATATCGCAAAGGCATTCAACCTTTCAACGGAAGAATTTTTGAAATATTTTGAAGTGCAGCCGAAAGATTTTAAAAAATATGCTTCTTATAAAGATGGTGTGATCACGGCATTGGAAAAGAATAGCAAGGTTACGACAAAGGTAAATGCAGAAGTAACGGTTCGACCGGAGTACGAGTCGTATATCCGATCGCTTCTTCCGGCGAGCAGTACCGTGATGGATAAGGGATATTTTAATATCGAGATCACCATCGCTGATGTATTCAAGTTAAATCAGAACTATATTACGGTATACAAGGGAAGTGAGACGAATTTAAGCGCTTACTTCAATGATACACAGGTTTTGGATGTTGAATGGTCTTCCAGTGATCCGGATTATGCGACAGTTGATGAGACCGGTAAAGTGACGGCGAAAAAAGTAACGACAGATGATGTTGTTATCACGGCAAAATACCAAAATGGACCTGGATCTCCGACAGCCACTTGTATGGTTCGTATCGTAGATACACCAAATAAGTTTGATATCGATCCGGCAAACGCAAAATTAAATGTTGGCGAGAGTATCGTTGTCAAGATCAAAGGAAATCCGGATGTATCACAGGTTCCGACTTCCTGGTGGTCTTACGATAATAGATATGTGAATGTAGAATTCGATAACAATGGTAAGACGGTGACCATTACAGCAAAAGCACCGACGGGGGATGGCTCGACGACAGAGGTCGTATTTAACAATCCGAACACGGATGAGAAAGACGATCCAAGGTGTAAGATCACGATTGTTGTACCATATGAGACGATGAAACTGACAGAAGAAAATCTGACGATGAAAGTCGGTGCGACACACCAGTTAAAATACACGTATACACCGAATAATGTAACGGATAAAACACCGGAGTGGACATCACTGGACACCAATGTCGTAACTGTGGATGAATATGGTTATCTGACTGCGGTAAATCCGGGTACGACGATTGTAATGTTATCGCCAAAATACAATCCAAATAAAGTGTATGCTCAGTGTACGGTTACGGTTGTATCAAAGTGTGAGGAAATTACGCTGACGCCGAATGAAATAACATTGAATGTCGGCGATACACAGTATGTAGATGTCGCGCTGGCACCGGAGGGATGTAATTCTGAGCTGACGATTGAAGTGGGCGACGAGAATATATTGGATTATGAATACAAACCAAATAACCGCATCATTAATATTACCGGTAAAAAAGCAGGTGTAACGACCATCAATGTAGGCGCAGACGATGCGACAAGAAAGTCCATAAAGGTAACAGTGTTGCAGCCGTGTAATGATTTGGCATTCTCGCCAAATGCCTATGAGATGATCGCGGGAGAGACATATACACCAAACTTGGTTAAGACACCGGATGACAGTACCGATGCCATTACCTGGGTATCTTACAATCCGGAAGTTGCGGATGTAGATGAAAAAGGTGTGATCACTGCAAAGAAGACAGGGGTGACCTTTATTCAGGCGACTTCGGCTTCCGGAAGAGTGGCAGTCATTCAGATCACGGTAAAAGAAACATTAACAGCAGTTACCTTAAAACCGGAAAAAGCGACGATTGAAGTAGGAGAAAGCATGACGCTTACGCCGGACTTCCTTCCGGCGGCTGCCTATGATAAATCGATGGAATGGAGCATTGCAGACCCTTCTATTGCAAAATTGGAGAACCAGGGGGAATCCAGTGTCAAAGTAACCGGGTTGAAGGGCGGCATTACGTTGATCAAAGGTGTTGCTAAGAGTGGCGGCTTTGTAGTAAGCTGCTTGTTGACGGTTACAGAGAAGTCTACATCTGTAGAAGTTAATCCGACCTCGAAGTTTTTACAGAAAGGTAAGAGGTTTACGATTAAAGCGACGGTTACTTCTGCGACAGCGACGAATAAGTCCGTAAAATGGAAAAGTTCTAAAAAATCCGTTGCCAGAGTTACTTCGAAGGGAGTTGTAAAAGGAAAGAAAATTGGAACCGCTTACATAACGGCAACTGCCAAAGACGGCTCCGGTGCTTTTGCAAGATGTAAAGTACGAGTAGTACGAAAAGTGACGAAGATTACATTAAATAAATATACAGCAAAATTGCTGGTCGGAAAGACCTTGAAGTTAAAAGCCAAAGTACATCCGAAAAATGCAACGATTAAGAGTGTTGCTTGGAGTTCAAGTGATAATTCCATCGCGACGGTAGATGCTTCCGGGCGAGTGCAGGGTCTGGCAGCCGGAATGGTTAAGATTCGTGCTAAAGCGAAAGACGGTTCCGGAAAGTCAGCAGTATGTCTGATCACGGTTTCAGATCCGATTCCGGCGACCGGAGTCGATGTGACAAACAATGATCTGATCGTGGCAAAAGGACGACAGATTCAGTCCGGTATTACGATTGCACCTGCAAATTCGACCGATAAGATCAAATATTATTCGGATAATAAGGCAGTTGCAAGAATTAATAAACGTGGAAAAATTTATGCAAACCAGGTAGGTCAGGCTACTGTGTATGGAGAAACTTCCAATGGACAGGTCGGATATGCCGATGTTCTTGTTGTTACTTTGAATCGAAGAAGTCTGCCGCTTCGCCTGTATGATACGGAGACACTGCGTGTAAATGAGATTTCCACAGGTGTAACATGGCATTCTCAAAATCCGCTGATCGCTTCGGTAGATTCTACCGGAAAGGTAATCGGAAGACGAAGAGGTGTTACCAGAGTTTACGCGACGGTAAGAGGATTGAAGCTGTCTTGTAAAGTAACGGTATCCGATATCAACGGATAGTGACAGGAGGAGTTGTGTGTTAGTAAATTTACATGTGAAGAATTTTGCAATCATTGACGAAGTGGATGTAGATTTTGGAGAGCATTTGAATATACTGACAGGAGAGACAGGAGCCGGAAAATCAATCTTAGTGGGTTCAATCGGGATTGCACTGGGAGCTCGTGTTTCTCCTGAAATCATTGGGAAACGGGCAGATTATGCGATGGTAGAACTTGTGTTTCAGATAGAAAAGCAGGAAACCATGGATGCACTGCGCGAGATGGACATAGAGCCGGAAGACGGTCAGATCGTCATTTCGCGCAAGATTACGGCCAATCGAAGTATCAATAAAATTAACGGCGAAAGTGTACCGGTAGGCGTGATCCGGAAAGTATCGGCACTCTGTATTGATATTCATGGACAGCATGAACATCAGTCGCTGCTTCACAAAGAGTATCATCGCAGTGTGGTAGACCGTTTTGCCGGGGAAGAGGCACAGGGGTTAAAGCAGAAGATTGCGGGAAAGTACGAAGAATACCGAAAAATATTACAAAAAATGGAAGAAAATGGAGGCTCGGAAAAAGAGCGTGCCAGAGAGCTTTCTTTCTTGGAATATGAACGAAAAGAGATTGAAGAGGCAAAACTTAAAGAAGGCGAAGAAGAGAAGCTGGAGGATGAAGTAAAGAAAATGTCCAATGCTTCGGATATCGTGGAATCAATGGGCAAGGTTTATGAGTGTACCGGTGATTCGTATCAGGGATGCGCCGGTCAGATTTCGCAGGCACTTCGTCATCTCGGGGATGTTGCCGACTTAGATGAAGGACTTCTTTCTTTGCAGGAAGAACTGCAGGATATCGAAAATCTGTTATCGGATTTTAATCGCAGTGTATCGGATTATATGGATGATTTTGTTTTCGACGAAGCGGAATTGCGTCAAAAAGAAGAACGTCTTGACCGTATCCGGAGTATTCAGGCGAAATATGGAAATACTTACGAAGAAGCCATGAAGCATTATGTGGAAGTGATAGAAAAAATTGACCGTTATAAGGATTTTGAAAACTATCATTTGCAGCTGGAGACGGAAAAACAACAGTGTGAAAAATCACTGGAAGAATTGTGTGGGAAATTGACGGTGCTTCGAAAGAAAGCCGCGGAGAAACTTGAAAAGAATATTACAGAGACATTGCAGGAACTGAATTTTGAACATGCCCGTTTCGCCATAAACATAGAGCCATTATCGGAATTTACGGCGAAGGGAAAAGACGATGTGGAATTTCTGATTGCTACCAATCCGGGAGCAGACCTGAATCCTTTGAATAAGGTGGCATCCGGGGGAGAACTATCGCGAATTATGCTGGCAATTAAAACCGTATTTGCCGATGTAGATCAGATTGAATCTCTGATCTTTGATGAAATTGATGTAGGAATCAGCGGAAGAACCGCTCAGATGGTTTCTGAAAAGATGTCAATTCTTGGAAAAAATCATCAGATTATCTGCATTACGCATCTTCCCCAGATTGCGGCGATGGCAGATACGCATTTTGTCATTGAAAAGATTTCTTCTGCAAAAGAAACGGAAACCCGGATACGCCGGCTCTCTGAGGAACAGTCCACCGAAGAACTGGCACGTATGTTAGGCGGCGTTGAAATTACGCAGGCAGTGCTTGCCAATGCAAAAGAAATGAAACAATTAGCAAAAACTCAAAAACAATATTCATAAATTATGAAATAATGGCAATACTTTCCTTATAGGAGTTTTTTTTGTGAGGAGAGGATTGCCATGTTTGTTTCAAAAAGAAAGAAAATCTATCGATATGGATTGGTTGCATTTTTGATCCTGGATCTTGTTGTTCTCGGAATTCTGGCTTGGAACCGGCTGCAAAGCGAGATCCCGGATAAGATCTGGACCTATGTTGGAAGGGAGGAACTGTTGGCAAACAGCAGTTTGATAAAGTATTCAAAAGAGGAAGAAAAGGCGGTAGAAGCACTTCATATTAACCAGACATCCGATAAAACGACGGTTGTTTTGGAAGGCGTGGGAACGTATGAAGTCAAAGCCAGATTATTTGGCTTTCTTCCGGTAAAAGAGATTCAGGTTCAGGCGATGGAACCGATGGAAGTGGCGCCGTCCGGGGAACCGGTTGGAATATATGTAGAGACAAAGGGACTGCTGGTGCTGTCTACGACCAGTGTCGAGGGACAGGATGGCTTGATTCATGAACCGGCGACCAACATCGTAATGACGGGAGATTATATATTAAAAGTTGAGGGAGAATCGGTCAAAACGATACAGGAATTTAATCAGGCAGTGCAGAAAAGAAAAGGGGAAAAAATTGCTCTGCACATACGACGTGGAAAGCAGAATTTGGATGTTGCAGTGCATTCCGTACTGGCAAAAGATGGAAGCAACAAACTGGGAATCTGGGTTCGGGAAGATACACAGGGAATCGGAACGATGACGTATATTACAAAAAATGGAAAATTCGGTGCACTCGGCCACGGAATAACGGATGCGGATACTGGGACATTGATGGATCTGCGCGGTGGCGAATTGTATGAGACAAAAATCTTGGATATTATTAAAGGGCAAAAAGGGGCTCCGGGAGAATTGGAGGGATATATCAATATGGTGGCAAAAGAATGTATTGGAAAGATAGAAAAAAATACACCACTTGGTATATTTGGCACGATTTTTGAGCCTGAAAAACAGCAGAGACGGTATTATGAAGTTGGTTTGAGACAAGATATAAAAACAGGAAAAGCGTGGATTTATTCCAATATGGAAGGAACACCGCGAAAATATGAGATCCAGATTGAAAAGATCAACCGGACGAGCAAAGACAATAAAGGCATGGTAATCCGTGTTACCGATACAAGACTGTTGGAATTGACAGGGGGCATCGTTCAGGGGATGAGTGGCAGTCCGATCTTGCAGGATGGAAAGATCATCGGAGCGGTCACGCATGTGTTTGTTGAAGAACCGACAAAAGGGTATGCGGTATTTATGGAAAATATGCTGGATCCATAAAATCATACCATATGCCGATAATAAAACACAGCCAGCTGGGTGCGGTCACGTAAGTTTAATTTTTCCAAAATAGCACTGAGATAATTTCGCACAGTTCCCTCACTCAAATACAGAGCCGAGGCAATTTCTTTGTTGTTAAGGCCGTCTGCGACTTTTACAATGATTTCCCATTCTTTTTCCGTGATATCATAGGATTCAGGGGAAAAAGAGGGGGAATCCTGACTGCGCAAAAGTTCCGGCAGTTTTGTCGTAATGGCATCTCCAAAGACGGTCTGCCCATTGTGGACAGCAGAAAGGGCAGGGACGATACTCTCAAAATTCTGTTTTAAGATGTAGCCTTTTACACCAAGATTCAGGGCTTTGATGATATATTCGTCATCGGAAAAAGTTGTAAGCAGGAGAATTTTTCGGGAAGGATCTTCGGAAAGAAGTTGTTCTGCCGCTTCTAAGCCTGTCATTTCACTCATACGAATGTCCATCAGTAAAACATCCGGCTGATATTGGTGGTAAAGGTCGATCGCATCTTTTCCGTTTTCTCCCAGCCCACAGATCTGAATGTCTGCATTTGCCTCTAAAATTGTTTTTAATGACAGGGCGACCAGTTTGTCGTCGTCTACGATACATATTTTCATGATGTTTCACCTTTCCATAAAATAATCTGGATGCGAAAGCCGTCTGTAGTAACAATGTGAAATTCGCCGCCTAATTGCTTTACCCGCTCCCGCATATTTTCGAGTCCGATCCCGCCGGAAAAATCCTTTGAAATCATAGTGCCATTGTCTTTTAAAATGAGCTGATAAAAGGCAGGATGTTCTGTGAGATGGATGTCAAATCTTTCTGCATTGCTGTGACGTCGTGTATTGGTAAGTGCCTCCTTGGTAATGGCAAGAATGGCATACTTAAATTCTTTGGGTGGTTCGGTCTGCATTTTATAGTGCAGTGAAACGGTGAGATCCGAGGCCTCCTTTTGCAGATCGGATAAGGCGGTCTGCAGATGAATGGATTCGTCATGAAGGTCATGGACACTGTTTCGGATGCTGGTCATAGCAGTATCGAGAGAGTCTTTTAAGGTGCGCAGAGGAACATCCAGCGAAGTATCGTGATTCATAACCTGTAGAGCGCCGGTCTGCAAAAGAGAGCGGCTTAGAAGATGTCCGACATTGTCGTGAATTTCCCGGGCAATGCGGTTACGTTCTTTTAATGTGGCAAGATGAATCTCATAATCCTGATTTTGCCGTAATGCTTTGTTTTTTTCCATTAAATCATAAGAGTGTTCGTAATTCTCATTTCGTGTCTGACGGTATTTCTGTTTCCAGTAGTCCTTCTTTTCGGTAGTGTTCTGCAATTGGAACGCAAGTCCAAACAGAAGAAGGCTGTACAGCCAAAGAGAAACCGGAAAGAGGTACAGGTGAAGGAGTTCACAGAAGGACATAAGGACAAAAATATATTTTTTCTGCGTGGTTTTTCCCTCTATTTCATATATAATAAACGGATAAAAATAAAAGAGATCCGGCAGTGCAAAAGAAAGAGCGACGAATCCTCCAAAAAGTCCAAAACAAAACTTGGAAGAATTTGACAGACTTATCAGGTTTCCACATAACAAAACAGAAAGGAATAAAGTAACGGTTGCAAAAGATACCGATTTGGAAAACCAGAAAGAGGCACACAATAAATAGATTATAATTTGGTCAAATAGTGTAGTCATCGTCAGTTCCTTTCTGTTGTAATTCCTGTTTCTCCTATCATAGTACCATAAAACAGAGGCAGGGTCAAAAGGGAAATCGTAAATAAGAGAGAATGTGACATTTGTCATTTTCAAAGAGGAAGAAATTCACTGGAAGAACCCAAAAAGATATGGTAAGATAGAGAAAATTGAACGAAAAGGGAGAGGAAAACGATGAAAACAGTAATTGAAGTAAAAGATCTGGTAAAACGATATAAAGAATTAGTGGCGTTGGATCATTTTGCATTATCCATCAAAGAGGGGGAGATTTTCGGACTGCTTGGACCAAATGGTTCCGGAAAAACCACAACCATCCATTGTATTTTAGGCCTGCTTTCGTATGATAAAGGAGACATTCAGGTGTTCGGGAAAAAAATGAAAAGCAATGCCTATGATGTCAAACGTGATATCGGAGTCGTAATGCAGAATGTCGCTGTCTTTGATGAACTGACGGTGTATGAAAATATTGATTATTTCTGCGGACTTTATATCAATGATAAACAGACGAGAAAGCAGTATGTGGAAGAAGCGATTGCCTTCGCAGGGCTGGAAGATTATGTGAAATTTTATCCGAAAAAACTTTCCGGAGGTCTGCTTCGCCGCTTGAATATCGCCTGTGGGATTGCGCATAAGCCGAAACTTATCTTTTTCGATGAACCGACAGTCGCGGTAGATCCACAAAGCCGCAATAAGATTTTAGAGGGAATCCGCAAATTAAATGAAGACGGAGCAACGATTGTCTATACTTCCCATTATATGGAAGAAGTTGAGAGCCTGTGTGAGAGGATCGTTATTATGGATCACGGAAAAGCGATTGCCGCCGGAACCCCTAATGAATTAAAGGCAATGATTCAGAACAAAGAGACGGTACAAGTTGAAATCCCGAAGTTAGATGAGGAACAGCGAGGTATTTTGGCGTCGCTGCCACATGTATATGACGACTCGTATGAAGATTCGATTCTTAAATTGTGCTTTGATGGAGGAAATGCAAATTTGATCCATGTATTAAACTGCCTACAGGAAAATCATGTGAAATACGGAAGAATTTACAGTGAACTGCCGACATTAAATGATGTGTTTTTGGAAATTACCGGAAAAGAACTGCGCGATTAGGAGGTGGGGAAATGTTTTTACGTTTATTTACTTATCAATGTAAGATTATCTTCCGCGTGAAGGAACTGGTCTTTTGGACCCTGTTGTTTCCTATTGCTTTGTGTACGTTTATGTATCTGGCATTCAGTAATATTTTTGAGACAACGGAAAAGGCGGGAAATATACCGGTTGCGGTCGTAACGGAACAGGAAAATGCGGCTGCGTCGGTGATGTTTGAGGAATTGTCAAAAGGAGACGAAGCCCTTTTAAACGTTCGGAATATGACGGAAGGAGAAGCAGACAAAGCGTTGGAAAACGGCGATGTGAAGGGGATTTATTACACCGGATCTTCTCTGCGGTTAAAAGTCAAAGAAACCGGGATGGAACAGACGATATTGCAGATGATCTCAAAGCAGTATGAGCAAAATAAAACACTGCTGATGGAGGTGGGAAGCCGCCATCCGGAGAAACTTCAGGAGGTAATACAGACAATTCAAGATCAGCAGAGTGTGGTAAAAGAGGAGGCAATGGGCGGTTCGAATCCGGATAACATTGTAAATTATTTTTATGCCATATTTGCTATGACATGCTTGTTTGCCTCATTTTCAGGATGCAATACGATACATAATATACAACCTTATACTTCCGAACTTGGCAGGCGTAAATCCGTAGCTCCGGTTTCAAAAATAATAGAGGTCATCAGCGAATTTGCGGCGGCGGAATTGATCCAGTTTGCGCTGGCATGCCTTGTTCTTGTGTATCTGACCGGGATTTTGAAGATCAATATCGGTGGACATTATGGATATGTTCTCCTTCTGTTGTTTGTCGGAACCAGCTTTGGAAATATGATGGGATTGTGTATCGGTTCAACGCGGTTATCAATCGAAGCGAAAACGGGTACGCTCGTTGGTGTTTCTCTGGGGCTGTGCTTTTTTGCAGATCTTATGATCAGCGGGATTCGGGCATTTATGCAGCAGCACATTCCGTTTTTTAATGCCATCAGTCCGGCAAGTCTGATCGTCGATTCGTTTTATGCGTTAAATATGAAATTGTTTTCCAGATATTGGCAAAACATAGCAGGCTTGCTGATTTTGACTGTAGTTCTGCTGGGTATCAGTATCTGGCTTGGAAAAGGGGGAAAGAGAAAATGAGAATACTGTCTTGTTTTTTTAAAATTTTAAAAAAGAAACGTGGATATATTATGATGTATCTCGCAATCTTCTTTTCCATTGCAATCGCGATGTCTTTGCAGGGAGGAAATTCAGAAAAGAATTATGAAAATCAGAAAATCGCCTTCTGTGTCTTTGATGAGGACCAATCGGAGATCAGCAAAGGACTTACGGACTATCTGAAAAAGGGAAATGAATGGGTGGAAGTCGAAGACGAAGAGGAGGTTATTCAGGAAAAAATGTATAACCGTAATCTGACTTGTGTGGTGCGCATTCCGAAAGCGTTTGGCGAAACGATGGGGGAGGGAAAGGAACAGATTACAGTAAGAACCATTCCGGGCACGATGTATGGAACCATCATGGAACAGAGTATCCAGGGATTTGTTTCCCTTCTGCGGGGATATCTTACCGGCGGAATGAATGCCTCGGAGGCTTTGCAAAAGACAATGCAGTCGGTGGAAAAAGAACCGGAAGTGGAAATGACAACCCAAAACGGAGGGGTGTCACACGATTCAGCATATTATTTATTTGCCTATGTTCCTTACCTTTTTCTGGCAATTTTTATTAGTACGCTGACACCGATTCTGATTATTTTTCGAAAAAAGGAAATCGCAGAAAGGATGGCGTGTTCTTCCTATCCGAAAATGAAAATATACCGGGAACTGTATTTTTCGTTTATCATCGCCGGACTGGTGATCACTGCACTGCATTTAATCATTGTGTTTGCCATGAAAAGAGAACTGTGGTTTGCCGCAAAAGGCGGATTGTATATTGTCAATGAAATCGCCTTTTTGCTCGTTACACTAAGTCTGGTATTTTTGATCAGCCAGCTGGCAACGAAAATAGAAAGCATCAATATGATCTCTAATGTGGTGTCTCTTGCCATGTCCTTCCTGTGTGGGATATTTGTTCCTCTTTCATTTCTGGGAGATGGAGTTAAAACAGCGGCACATTTTCTTCCGGCATACTGGTATATTCTTGCAGCGGAACGGATTGACGCAGGAATATCGAAAGAAACATGCCCGGATATATGGATGTACTGTGGAATTCAGGTATTGTTCGCGGTTGTATTGCTGACGACGGCGCTTGTTGTAAAGGAAAAGAAGAGTAGAAGATAATAGAAAATCCCACCGCTTGATGTGTGTCCAAAATACTGGGTGTATATCAAGTGGTGGGATTTTTATATGGATAAAATATTTCGTACTACAAACCAAATCACAAGACCAATCAGATAACCTATGGCGGTTATGTTGATAAATTTCTTTCGCCAGTGACTTTTTTTAAATTTGGAAAAGGGAAAATAGTAAATCAGAAGTAACCCGAATAGCAAGGGAGTGGACCAGAACAAATAAAGGTTTTCCTGACTGGCGTGCTTCCAGTCAAGAAAGGTTAAATAATAGAACATTCGAGTGATTCCGCATCCCGGGCAGTTTAATCCGGTTATTTCATGAAAAAAGCACGGTATACGAAAAGACGTATACCGTACAATTACTGCATAAATACATCCAATTGCTGCAATAAGAACAACCGGTTTTATTTTATGCATTTGCAAATTTGTTGATTTCATTCTGGATCAATGCATAGGCGATGATTCCACCAAAAATGAAAAGAATCAGGTAAAGTACGCCGCCATTACTGGATGGCTCGCCATTTTTCTGATGTGCTGCATCAATTTTCTCGCCGCATTTATATGCCCAGTAAAGACCATAAATACCACATGTAACAATGGTAAGAACTAAGGCAAGAACACCAGAAGTTCCCTGATCACCGGAAATTGTATTTGTGTCATCTGTTAAGCAGACAAACCAATACAATCCATAAATACCACATGTGACTATGCTTAAAATGATGCAAAGTGCAATGTTTCTGTTTTTTACCATTCCTCTTCCTCTTTTCTACGATGCGTATTGTAAATACGGTCTCCATCGCATCGCAGATACAGACTAATCATATGAATGCTACAATATAGCATATGCAAAGAATGCTTAATGGATTCTTTATAAAAAATTTACCATACCATAATTGAAAAGTCAAGATATATTGTCGTTTTTTGAGGAAAAAAAGCAGTGAAAATGGGAAAGTGCCTTATTTCCCTAATTCTACAACTTTAGTACGACTACCATATATTGTATTTGACTAAAAAAATGAGAAAAAAATCACAAGATATAGTAGACAGAAAAAAGCGATAGTGATATAATATTTTTCATAGCCGGCTTTTCGGCTTTTATGAACGATGAGAAGGAAGGAGAATTGTTGTGAAGGCAGTAAAACGTGACGGAAGAGTTGTGGATTATGACCGCAATAAAATTTTGATTGCTGTGCGGAAGGCAAATGCGGAAGTCGATCCGTTTGAAAGAGTATCAGAGGATGATATTGATGGGATCATCGCCAGTATTGAGGGGACAAACCGGGAAACCATTCAGGTGGAAGATATTCAGGATATGATCGAACAGAAACTGATGGCAGCGGGAAAATTTATTTTGGCAAAGACGTATATTATTTACCGCTATACCCGTGAACTGGTACGTAAAGCAAATACAACCGACGATTCGATCATGAGTCTGATCTCTAACAGCAATAAGGATGTTATGGAAGAAAATTCCAATAAAAATGCGTATATTGCCTCAACACAGAGAGACCTGATCGCGGGAGAAGTGTCAAAAGACCTGACGAAACGTGTTTTATTACCGGAAAGGATCGTAAAAGCGCATGAAGAGGGTGTGATTCATTTTCATGATATGGATTATTTTATTCAGCCAATCTTTAACTGCTGCCTGATCAACATTGGGGACATGCTGGAAAACGGAACGGTCATGAATGGAAAGCTGATTGAAAGTCCGAAGAGTTTTCAGGTGGCATGTACGGTTGTTACGCAGATCATTTCGGCGGTTGCCAGCAGCCAGTATGGTGGACAGTCGGTGGATATCCGTCATCTGGGAAAATATTTGAGAAAGAGTGCCAACAAATACCGTGACCGTTATCTGGCTACCTTTGGTGAAAGCGTCGATCCGGAGATTCTTGACCGCATGGTAGAGGAGCGGGTAAAAGATGAACTCCGTTCGGGGGTACAGACCATTCAGTATCAGATCAATACGTTGATGACGACCAATGGACAGTCGCCATTTGTTACGCTGTTCCTGAATCTGGACAAAGACGATGAGTACATAGAAGAAAATGCACAGATCATTGAAGAGATTCTCCGCCAGCGTCTGGAGGGAATTAAAAATGAAAAGGGTGTGTATGTTACACCGGCATTCCCGAAACTGATCTATGTTCTGGACGATCATAACTGCCTCAAAGGCGGAAAATACGATTACATTACAAAATTAGCGGTACAGTGTTCGGCAAAACGTTTGTACCCGGATTACATATCGGCAAAGAAAATGCGCGAAAATTACGAGGGAAATGTATTTAGCTGCATGGGATGCCGCAGTTTCCTGTCTCCGTGGAAAGATGAAAACGGAAATTACAAATGGGAAGGCAGATTTAATCAGGGTGTTGTCAGCTTAAACCTTCCACAGATTGGTATTTTGGCAAAAGGAAATATGGAATTTTTCTGGCAGTTACTGGAAGAACGTCTGTCGCTCTGCTTTGAAGCTTTGATGTGTCGTCATCATGCTTTGGAAGGCGTAACTTCGGATGTCAGCCCGATCCATTGGCAGTATGGCGCGATTGCACGTCTGAAAAAGGGCGAGAAGATCGACAAACTGCTTCATGACGGTTATTCTACGATTTCATTGGGATATATTGGTTTGTATGAAGTGACGAAACTGATGGTTGGAGAAAGCCATACAACACCAAAAGGCAGTGATTTTGCCAAGAAGGTCATGAATCGTCTGCGTCGTGCGACCGATACGTGGAAAGAAGAAACCGGACTTGGATTTGGTCTGTACGGAACACCGGCAGAATCGTTGTGTTATCGTTTTGCGGAGATTGACAAAGAACGTTTTGGCTCGATCGAAGATGTGACTGACAAAGGATATTATACCAATTCTTATCATGTGGATGTACGTGAGAAGATTGATGCTTTCCATAAATTTGAATTTGAAAGCCAGTTCCAGACGATTTCCTCCGGTGGTGCGATTTCCTACGTGGAAATTCCAAATATGCAGCACAACCTGCCGGCACTGGAAGAAATTGTGAAATTCATCTATGATAATATTCAGTATGCGGAATTTAACACAAAGTCGGATTATTGTCATGTGTGTGGATTTGACGGCGAGATTAAGATCAACAAAGATCTTGAATGGGAATGTCCGAATTGTGGAAATAAAGACCATAACAAGATGAATGTTACGAGAAGAACGTGTGGATATCTGGGAGAGAATTTCTGGAATGTTGGAAAGACAAAAGAAGACATCCTTTCCCTTACCCGTACATATCTTGGCATGCATATGGATCTGATGGAATGGCGGATGGACTGGTACGAAGATGTTGAAGATATTGCAAAAGTCTCAGAACTCGTCAAAGAACTTCGTGATGTAATGGGCGATACTCCTCTTCTCTGTACCTTCCGTACAGACAAAGAAGGCGGCGTACATCCAATGTCCACAGAAAAATATGCCGAACTTAACAAAGCAGTTGCAGCAACCGGCAATGCTGATATTATTGACGTAGAGATCTTTACAGGAGATGACATTGTACGGGAGATGATTGATGCAATCCACGCTTCCGGTGCAAAGGTCATTGCCTCTAATCATGATTTTGACAAAACACCTGAAAAAGATGAAATCGTAAGAAGACTTTGCAAAATGCAGGAACTTGGTGCTGATATTCCTAAGATCGCAGTTATGCCAACTTGCAGACGTGACGTATTAACACTTCTCTGTGCAACAGAAGAAATGTATACAGAACATGCAGATCGTCCGATCATTACAATGTCTATGGCAGGAACAGGACTGATCAGCCGTCTTTGCGGTGAAGTATTTGGATCTGCTTTAACATTTGGAGCAGCGAAGAAAGCATCTGCACCTGGACAGGCAGCAGTGAACGACTTAAATAATATGCTTCAGTTCCTTCATGAAAATCAGGGATTATAAGAACTGAATCTTTAAAAATTAAATGTAGAAGAGGAGAAGATTCGTAGTTATTCTTTTCCTCTTTTTTAAATAGACAAAAAATATTTGCTGAAATCCTATTTTTTCGGTATAATTTAGTAGGGCAAATCGTTAAAGTTTTGCCATAGTTTGTGAAAATAAAGACTTTTGTTATAGAAAGTAGAAAGAGGTGAATCATGCTAAAATGGCTTGATGAGAATCTGGAAGAATTTCTAATGGTAGCATTATTGATCGCCATGACAGTGATCATGGGAATTCAGGTATTTGCAAGATATGCACTTGGAGCGTCCCTTTCATGGTCAGAGGAACTGACAAGATATTTATTTATCTGGTCAGGCTTTATCAGTGTTAGTTATTGTACTAAGAAATGTATTTCCATTAAAATCGAACAGTTTGTAGCAATGTTTCCAAGAAGAGGAAAAGCATTGTTCAAAGTG